>OLXJ01001322.1_pt1 | contig 9542 bp, 5 predicted proteins | sample 1644591 | NCBI WGS metagenome assembly OLXJ01 (sample SAMEA103958150, study PRJEB25191) | human gut metagenome | biome: human-associated habitat [ENVO:00009003]; feature: intestine environment [ENVO:2100002]; material: feces | place: Germany | collected 2013/2015 | reverse complement strand
TGTCTACATATATGTAGTCATTTCCCGCTCCATGCATTTTTGTGAACTTAATCTTGGTTGTCATTTTGTTCTTTATTAATTGGTTGTTGTATCCTTTTGTTTTATTACAATGCAAAGATATGACTTTTTGATTTAACTTTTGATGAAAAGATGTCTAATCTCTATTTATTTTATACAATCTTACAATCGCGGGAAATAAAGCCATGTTTTGTTATAAATTGAAATTATGCATACCTTTATATTAATAAACTGTTATTTGCTTGATTTGTTTTGCATATCCTTCCATAATATATGAAGAATATTTGGGGTAAATCAGTCCTTGTATTCGATCTAAAATGTGAATTTTCGCTTTTACAATAGGTCGATATGCTAGTGATTTTCGCTTTTATATATCATATTGCTTGTTTGCAGTTTTGCAGAACCTTTTTGTTATAGCATTGTTTAGTCACTAATAAATATAATAATGTAGCAATATGGATATAGAGAAACAATTGGAAGTTGCGGCGCAGAGCGATCATTTGGTATTGATTGTGTTTTATGCCGACTGGTCACCTCATTATGAATGGATAGGGCCTGTGCTCCGTACTTATGAACGGAGAGTCATTGAATTGATTAACGTGAATATCGAGGAAAATAAAACTGTAGCCGATTCTCATAATATAGATACGGTGCCTGCGTTCCTTCTGTTGCATAAAGGACATGAATTGTGGAGGCAGGTAGGAGAGTTGACCATCGGAGAGTTGAAAGAGGTATTGGAAGATTTTAAATAAGTCCTGTTTGAATTTTATGTAAGAAGCACCATTATACAGCAAATAAATATGTATAATGGTGCTTCTTGTATCTATCGAATATTTGCAAAAAGTTTCTGTCGGCTTTTTACATTTTCTGAGAGTAACTATTTTAGTATTTCCTGTGCCACAGTCGGCTCGTTGGTCGTAATGAAATCCACCTTTTGGTCTATGAGCCACTTCATGTCTTCTGCTTTATCTACAGTCCATACATTGACTTTCAGTCCGAGATCATGGGCTTCTTTGATCCATTCGGGATGTTTCTTGATTACTCCCATGTGATAGTCGAGTCCGGCTGCACCGAGGTCTTTCAGCTCTTTGGGAGATAGCTCGCCGTTGAGATAGAATACCGGAGTTCCGGCAGGTGCCAGGCGGATAAACTCTTTCATGGCGTGCAGTGAGAAAGTGATATATTCCATACGGTTTTCCAGTCCCAGCTTTGTTACCAAGGCAAGAATTTCCTGTACGGCTTTCGTTTCACGCTTTTTGCTGTTAAGTGCTTTTAGTTCCAATATAAGTTTGGTATTGCATTTTTTACCGGCTTCCAGATACTGTTCCAGGCTGGGCAGGTTCTCTCCGTTCGATAGTTTCAATCCTGTAAGAGCGTCACCTTTGGAATACTCCATGTATTTCATCTTATAGACAGGGTCATGATTGATAACCAGTTTATTGTCTTTGGTAAGCCATACATCAAATTCGGAGCCATAGCAATGGATAGAATCGGCTTTTTGAAGTGCTGTGATACTATTTTGCGCAGAACCTGCTGTTTTCCAGTAGCCACGATGGGCGATAACTTGCGACTTTTGCGCTTGGGCACTAGCTACTGAAATGATAAGGGCAACCATTAGAATAATTCTTTTTATCTTCATTGATAGTACATTTAAAAAGTTTATGAGTCCAAAATTATAAAAAATAAAACACAGATCAGCCTGTTATTATGCTAATCTGCGTTAATTGACAGCTTTTTATGCATAGAAGTCTATACTTTTTATTCCTGACTTTACAAACTGATGAATATATATTCAAAGATATGAGTTTATTTCAGACATCTAAAATTTTTCAACAAATTTATTTTACCTCTTCGGCATAGGCTTCTTCATGCACTCCTCTCACTGCTCTGCCGCTTGGTTCATTCAGGTTACGGAAAGCTACATCCCATGCCAGCGCTTCTGCTGTAGAGCAGGCCACACTTGGTACGCTTGGTACGCTGCGGGCTGCGCTTTCACTCGGAAAATGCTCTTCAAAGATACTCCGGTAGTAATATTCTTCCTTGTTGAGCGGAGTGTTAATCGGGAAACGTTCGGCAGCGTGTTCCATCTGTTCATCACTGACGGCAGCCGCTGTAATCTCTCTTAAGGTATCAATCCACGAATATCCCACACCATCACTGAACTGCTCTTTTTGTCTCCATGCTACGCTTTCCGGTAGCATATCGGCAAAAGCTTCACGTACAATTCGTTTCTCAATCTCCTTTCCGGGGCACATTTTAGCTTTTGGATTCAACGCCATCGCTACATCCAGAAATTCCTTGTCCAGAAATGGGACACGTCCCTCTACACCCCAGGCTGATAAACTCTTATTGGCACGAAGGCAATCATACATATGCAGTTTTGATAACTTACGTACCGTTTCCTCATGGAAATCTTTCGGAGTGGGAGCTTTGTGAAAGTAAAGATAACCGCCGAAAACTTCATCGGCACCTTCACCACTCAATACCATTTTGATCCCCATCGATTTGATCACACGTGCCAGTAAATACATGGGAGTGGAGGCACGTACCGTAGTCACATCATACGTCTCGATAAAATAGATAACATCCCGAATAGCATCCAGCCCTTCCTGAACCGTATAATTGATTTCATGATGAACCGTACCGATATATTCTGCCACTTCACGTGCCTTTATCAAATCGGGCGCCCCCTTCAGACCGATGGCAAAAGAATGTAGTTGAGGCCACCAGGCGTCACTTGCTCCGTCTGTTTCAATACGTTTTGCTGCATATTTTTTGGCGATAGCTGAAATCACAGAACTGTCCAGACCACCTGAAAGAAGTACTCCATAGGGAACGTCACTCATCAGCTGGCGATGAACGGCATCTTCCAATGCTTCTTTTACATCACTGACTTTGGCATCATTGTCTTTTACAGACTCATAGTCTGTCCATTCGCGTGTATACCAACGCTTCATTTTGCCTTCTTTACTGTAAAAGTAATGTCCCGGAAGAAATGGTTCGTACTCATTACAGAATCCTTCGAGTGCTTTCAGTTCACTGCCGAAGTAGATTTTGCCATCCTTGTCTTTTCCTATATATAAAGGTATGACTCCGATAGGATCACGTGCAATGAGGAACTCGTCTTTTTCTTCATCATAAAGTACAAAGGCGAAAATTCCGCTGATCTCTTCCAGAAAGTGGATGCCTTTATCTTTATAAAGGGCAAGAATCACTTCACAGTCGCTTCCGGTCTGAAAATCATATTGTCCGGCATAGCGGGCGCGGATATCCCGATGGTTGTAGATTTCACCGTTCACGGCGAGCGCTTGTTTCCGGTCGGGGGAGTATAAGGGCTGTCCTCCGCTTTGCGGGTCAACTATCGAGAGGCGTTCGTGTGCCAGAATGGCGCTTCCACCTACGTAGATACCGCTCCAGTCCGGTCCGCGATGACGGATTTTCTGTGCCATTTTCAGTGCTTTGTCTCTTAGCTCTTTGGTTTGAGTTTTTATGTTGAGTATACCTGCTATTCCACACATAACTTTGAGTATTTGGAAGTTAATATAATTTGTTGATTCTCTGTTTTTTAAAAGTCGGTTCGTTACTATTTATTCGTTTTCCCTGGCTTTTCCTTTCGTTTGACCTGGGTCATCTTTTAGTTCAACCTAGGTTGTTGTTTCGTTCAACCTAGGTCAAACGAATAAATAATAGTCTATAAACTTCATGGTGTTCCTTGCTGTAAGGGTTACTTCACCAAATAGTGATCTATGTCCGCAGCAGCCTTTCGTCCTCCTGCCATCGCCCGTACTACGAGGCTTGCTCCGGTAGCTGCATCTCCGGCAAGGAATACGTTTTCTGCAAATTTCGGTTGTTCCGGTTTCAGGAATCCCATGGCCAGCAGCACCACTTTACCGTTCTTACCCAAAAACTGATTGGAAGTCAGGCACCAGCGACGGGTACAACCTTCTTCATGGCTGGAGGTCGTTTTGAAAACTACCGGCCATTGCGGCCAGGGCGTAGAAGGATTGTGGCCGACGGGAGGTTTGGGCATAATTTCAATTTGCGTGACGCTGGTTGCTCCCTGTCGTACACTGGTTCCGATACAGTCCGAACCGGTGTCTCCACCGCCGATCACAAGCACTTTTTTGCCTTTGGCATTCACCAGTTTGTCTTTGGGGAAAGTTTGTCCTTCCAGAATCCTGTTCTGTTGCGCCAGCATTTCCAGTGCGAAATGGATTCCTTTCAACTCCCGTCCCGGAATGCTTAAATCACGGGCAGTCGGTGTACCCGTGCAAATGCAATATGCATCGAATCCTTCCGGCAAATGGTTAACGTCTATTTCTACTCCCATTTCAAACTGAATACCTTCTGCGGCAAGTATTTTCATGCGGCGGTCGATTACGTTTTTGTCCAGTTTGAAGTTTGGAATACCGAAACGTAATAATCCTCCCGCAGCTTCATCTTTATCGAATAACGTTACGGTGTATCCTTTTAGATTCAGTTGGTTGGCAACTACCAATCCGGCCGGACCGGCACCGACAACTGCTACTTTTTTGCCGTTTCTTTGGGGATGCTGCACCTGTATATATCCTTCACGGAAGGCGGCTTCTACAATGGCAGCTTCATTTTCACGGATAGTCACCGGTTGGTCACAGGATAGTTTCAGTACACAGGATTTCTCACAGAGGGCAGGGCAGATACGTCCTGTAAATTCCGGAAAGTCGCAAGTGGATGACAGCACTTCATACGCTTCTTTCCATTTTCCTTTGAATAAAGCGTCCTGCCATTCCGGCTGTTTATTGCCTATTGGACAAGCCCAGTGACAAAAAGGTACTCCGCAATCCATACACCGTGATGCCTGTAATTTACGGCTGTTCGTATTCAATGTTTGTTCTACCTGACTATAGTCAGTGATGCGCTCGCTAACGGGGCGGTATCCCGCCTCTTGCCGAGGTATATTTAAAAAAGCTTTAGGATCTCCCATCTTGTTAAGTAATAAGTATTAGGTAATAGGTATTAAGCAATAAGTATTAACTATATGGATTAAAGATGTTTGAAGCTACGGTTAATACCTAATACTTAATACCTAATACTTGAATTAATAGTCTCTTTGCATATCTGCAATTTTTTGTTGTAACTTTCTCATTTGTTCTTCCTGCAGTACTTTTTTGTATTCGATGGGCACTACTTGGATGAATTGATCTACGTAATGATTCCAGTTGTCGAGCAGGATGCGTGCCAGTTTCGAGCCTGTGTAGAGGTAATGCTGGCGGATTAGTTCGTGCAACTCTTTCCGGTAGCTGGCTTCTTCGATGAGTGACAGTTCCACCATTTCCATGTTACAGAAATAATCGAAGTTGCCGTCTTTGTTCCATACATAAGCTACACCGCCACTCATACCGGCTGCAAAGTTACGTCCGGTTTGTCCGAGGACTACCACACGACCTCCGGTCATGTATTCGCAACAATGGTCACCCACGCCTTCTACGACGGCAACTGCGCCGGAGTTACGAACAGCGAAACGTTCTCCTACACGGCCGTTGATATATACTTCACCGCTTGTTGCGCCATAAAGCAAGGTATTACCGGCAATTGTATTCTTTTCGGCTTCGAAGTTGCTGCGGATAGGAGGCAATACGGAGATGCGTCCGCCGCTCAATCCTTTACCCAGATAATCGTTTGCTTCACCTTCCAGTTTAAAGTTAACTCCTGGTACGAGGAAAGCCCCGAAAGACTGACCTGCCGATCCTTTGAACTTCACATTCAGCGTATGTTCCGGCAATCCTTTGGCACCATATTTCTTGGCGATTACTCCGGAAAGCATAGCACCTATTGCACGGTCTGTATTGGCAATCGTATATTCTAAAGAAATCTCTTTCTCATGTTCGATAGCTTCTTGTGCGGCATCGATGATGGTTACATCCTTTACAGCAGAAATTCCATGATCTTGGTCGATGACATGACGGATAGCCGCACTGTTGTCAACACGTGCCAGCAATTTGGTGAAGTCGATTAAAGCATGTTTCGGATTTGGGTCATTGGCATCGGACTTGCGCTCGATTAAGTCTGTACGCCCGATGATATCATCCATCCGGGTGAATCCCATTTCAGCCAAATGCTCGCGGACTTCCTGTGCCAGGAATGTGAAAAAGTTTACTAAATATTCACTGCGTCCATGAAAGCGTTTACGTAACTCTTCATTCTGTGTGGCAACTCCCACCGGACAAGTATTCTGATGGCATTTGCGCATCATTACACACCCTAATACAATCAATGCCGAGGTGGCGAAGCCATATTCTTCGGCACCCATTAGCGCCATTAAGATGATGTCACGTCCGGTTTTCAGTTGTCCGTCGGCTTGCAGAACTACTTGGCCACGAAGTCCGTTCAGAACCAGTGTTTGCTGTGTCTCGCTCAATCCCAATTCCGGTGAGATACCCGCATAGCGGATAGAAGAAGCCGGAGAAGCACCTGTTCCCCCTTCAGCACCAGAGATGACAATTAGGTCCGCCTTTGCTTTTGCCACACCCGCAGCAATCGTACCGACGCCGCTTTCTGCTACCAGTTTCACACTGATTTTGGCCTGTGGATTTACATTTTTCAAATCGAAGATTAATTGTGCCAAATCCTCAATCGAATAAATATCATGATGAGGCGGAGGAGAAATCAGCGAAATTCCCGGAATGGAATGACGTGTTTTCGCAATCACATCGTTCACTTTAAATCCCGGTAGTTGTCCGCCTTCACCCGGTTTGGCTCCCTGTGCTATCTTGATTTGAATTTCGTCCGCATTAACCAGATATTCTGCCGTTACACCGAAACGACCGGAAGCTACCTGCTTGATTGCACTTCGTAAAGAACTGCCATCGGGCAGCGGTTGGAAACGGGCAGCGTCTTCGCCACCTTCACCGGTATTACTGCGTCCGTGAATTTTATTCATGGCAATAGCCATTGCCTCATGAGCCTCTTTGCTGATAGAACCAAAAGACATAGCCCCCGTGACGAAACGATGCAGAATGTTTTCCACCGGTTCTACCTGATCGATCGAAATCGGATTACGACGGAATCCTAGAAAGTCACGAAGGAAAATAGGCTTCTCTTTTTCGTCTACCAGATGGGTGTACTCTTTAAATTTTTTATAACTCCCCAGTCGTGTAGCCAATTGCAGAGTGCTGATTGTTTCCGGATTCCATGCGTGCTTTTCTCCATCTTTACGGAAAGCATACAAACCGTTATTTTTTAATAACTCTTCATTTTTAATACTTTCAAATCCTTCTTTATGGAAAGCAATGGCATCTCTGGCTATTTCTTCCAGACGGATACCTCCGATCGGTGAACCGAGTCCTCCAAAATAAGCCTTGCTCAATTCTTCACTCAAACCGACAGCTTCGAAAATCTTAGCACCACGATAGGAGCGGATCGTAGAGATACCCATCTTACTCATGATTTTAAACAAGCCTTTACAGATGGATTTGATATAGTTCTTTTCAGCAGTGGTATAATCTAACTGAATATCTTTGTCTTTTACCAGTCGGTCGAGGACAGCGAATGCCATGTAAGGATTCAGGGCACTTGCTCCGAAACCCAACAATAACGCGGCGTGCATCACTTCACGTATTTCACCACTTTCTACGATCAATGCCGTTTGCACCCGTTTACCAACTGAAATCAGGTGGTGATGAACAGCGCTTACTGCCAGCAATGATGGAATGGCAGCATGGGTAATATCCACCTCACGGTCGGTCAGGACAATGTAGTTTACACCTTCCGTCACGGATTCTTCCGCCATTTTACAAAGATGGGTCAGTGCTTCCTGCAGTCCGGCTTTCCCTTTGGCAACCTCAAACAACATGGGTAGTTTGACTGTTTTGAAGCCTTTATACCGGATATTACAAAGAATATCCAGTTGGGTATTGCTTAAAATCGGATGATTCAGGCGTACCATTTTGCAATGACTTTCACTGGGCGTCAGAATATTCATACCGACTGCTCCAATGTATTCCGTCAATGACATCACCAGTTCTTCACGAAGGGGATCAATGGGCGGATTGGTTACCTGTGCAAATTGCTGACGGAAATAGTTGTAAAGCAACTGTGGTTTATCTGAAAGTACGGCGAGTGGCGTATCGTTACCCATTGAATTGATCGGTTCTGCTCCGGTGCTTGCCATCGGCATAATCAGCCTTTCGATGTCCTCTTTGGAGTAGCCGAAAGTACGAAGCATCCGGTCGTAGTTTGCTACGTGATGAGGAACTTTGCGCCCGCTTTTCAGTTCATCCAGTTCGATTCGGTTGGTAGATAGCCAGGTGCGGTAAGGCTTGGCTTCAGCCAACTGTTTTTTCAGTTCGCCGTCATAGTAGATCTCGCCTTTTTCCGTATCCACCAGCAGGATTTTGCCGGGCTGTAAGCGACCTTTTTCTTTGATGTCTCCCGGTTCGAAATCCATCACACCAACTTCCGAAGCCACTACCATCATATCGTTTTTAGTAATCAGATAACGGGCAGGGCGCAGGCCATTGCGGTCGAGCATACCTCCGGCAAATCGTCCGTCGCTGAATAGTAGTGCGGCCGGTCCGTCCCACGGTTCCATCAGGATGGAGTGGTATTCGTAGAATGATTTCAGATCCTCACTGATCGGGTTCTTCTCGTTGAAAGATTCCGGCACGAGCATAGCCATGGCATGTGGCAGGCTCAATCCTGACATCACCAGGAACTCCAGTACATTGTCCAGAGAAGCACTGTCGCTCATGCCCGGTTGTATAATCGGGCGGATTTCTTTTATATCGCCTAAAGTGGGAGTGGAGAGTACACTTTCACGGGCTTCCATCCATCCTCGGTTACCACGGATAGTATTGATTTCACCGTTGTGTGCCAGCAGACGGAACGGCTGTGCCAATCCCCATGTAGGGAATGTATTGGTACTGAAACGAGAGTGCACCAATGCCAGTCCGCTGGTAAAATAGCTATTTGTCAGGTCCGGATAATAGTTGCGCAGCTGTAATGATGAAAGCATACCTTTATATGTAATGCTTTTGGTAGAGAGTGACACAACATAAAAATCGTCTTTTGCCGGAATAGATGACAATCTGACTTTATTTTCGATTCTTTTCCGGATCAGATATAACTTCCGGTCGGCAGTTTCCGTTTCCGTAAATCCGGTGATGAACACTTGTTTGATGTCCGGTTCGTTTGCCAGAGCCGATTCTCCCAGGATTTCGGGGCAGGTGGGCACATTGCGTAAATGCATCAATGTGAGTCCTTCTTTTTCAATTTCTTCAATAATAATACTTAGAATAGCTGCCTGGTCTTTTTCGTTTTTCGGTAAAAACAATAATCCTGTGCCGTACCGTCCTTTTTCGGGGACAGGAATACCTTGTAATAAAATAAACTCATGCGGAATTTGAAGCATGATACCTGCACCGTCACCGGTCTTGTTATCCGCACCCTCGGCACCACGATGGCGCATGTTTTCTAATACCTTTAAAGCCGACTCAACAATGTCGTGTGACTTTTCTCCATGAATGTTAACCAGCATACCGACACCG
>OLXJ01001316.1_pt1 | contig 9599 bp, 9 predicted proteins | sample 1644591 | NCBI WGS metagenome assembly OLXJ01 (sample SAMEA103958150, study PRJEB25191) | human gut metagenome | biome: human-associated habitat [ENVO:00009003]; feature: intestine environment [ENVO:2100002]; material: feces | place: Germany | collected 2013/2015 | reverse complement strand
ATATTTGCCAGCATCGTTATAGATGAAAGTTTACGCTCCGGTACCAAACGTATTGAGTCGTTCTGCAACGCACGGCGCACACAGATTTCCTTGGCAGTCAGGTCGTGCTTGATTTCATAACACATCGCTCGCAATAGATCAATCCGAAAGGGAATGATACCGGAAGCCGGACTTTTTTCCGCTTCGTCCAACAGTCGTAAAGCGCTATCCGGATAGTTTACATAAATAGAACGGATCGTACGTTCGGTCAGCAGGCTATCGGGAACCGTGGCACTCGTACGAAAAGAATTAACCACCCAAAGGAGGAAGAATGCCAAGAAACAACTCAATTTCATTTTTATTATATTTAAAACATTGGCAAATGTAATAAACCGTCTTGATTAAGCCAAAAGATCATCTCTTCAACCTTGTAGTTTTCGCTATGTTTTCCAGTTTACACCCACATTGAGTAGGCATCATAACAAATTATATATCAACGTGTATAGACAATTTGAGATATACTAGGACAATTTGCGACATACACTCTCGAACAGTTCACTTATTTTTGCCCAGGTTAAAAAAACATCCCGAGTCATTATGAAACGAAGTAAATTACCATTCTTTTCTATAAACACAGATATTGTGTTCATTATTCAAATAGTCACGACGATAATCTCATTGGTAATTGTGGTGGTGTCTATTATTTTTTTAGTGATCGGATAATGTGCGGGAATGATACGAGAACAATAAAACAACAAGAAGTAAAACAAATATTAATCAAAAAAAGGATCAAAATGAGAATACATAATTTATGGAAAAATGTGTCTGCCTTGCTGGTGGCAGGTTGTATCTGTTGTACCATGCCGTCGTGCAACAACGACGAAGCACCGGCAACCATGCAGGTACAGCACTGAGTTCATTAGCTAATAAACGGAATGAAGCAGGCGAGGCAACCTTGAAATAACCGTTTGATATTAAGTAATAAGAATAAAAGATAGATTTCATCATGGCAAAAAACAAGACAAGAATTGCAGATGCGACACGATGTCTGATGTGTTATCAGCCTATTTGTGACATAGCTTGTCAGAAAAAGGTTTTCCCGGCCGGAATTATACATGCTTTACATTTGAAGAATGAGGCTGGAGCATACTTGCGGTCAGCAGAAAATGTTTCCTGCCTCCATTGTGATGATGCAAAGTGTGAAAAAGCCTGCGCACGCGGACGGGTAGATTCTCCAATCCGAATACAGGAAATTTGCAGATATGTATCCCAAATGAAAAACATATCACGAGAGAGCACACAAGCAGAGTTGTCGGTCAACTTTTGTGGCATCAGATGTGAAAATCCGTTTTTCCTTGCTTCATCGCCAGTGGCTTCGTCGTTCGAGATGTGTTGCCATGCTTTTGATGCCGGATGGGCAGGAGTATCATATAAGACAATCAGTTTCTATCAGAGCCGGGAAGTTTCTCCCCGCTTTGATGCGCTTCCCGGAGAACATCCCTTTTCATTCTGCGGATTCAAAAATCTGGAGCAGCTGTCGCCTCATTCCGCCGAAGAGAATTTCGAGATTATCCGTCGTTTAAAGGAACGTTACCCGGAAAAGGTCATTATCGCTTCCATTATGGGTAGAAATTGCGACGAATGGACTGTCCTTGCACGCATGGCAGAAGAAGCCGGTGCAGACTTGATAGAATGCAATTTCTCTTGTCCTCAGATGGCCAAGCAGGGGTTGGGAAGCGACATCGGACAAGATCAGGATCTTATTGCGCTCTATACCCGGGCTACACGCAAAGGAAGCCGTTTACCTATCATAGCCAAGATGACACCCAACATAGGCAATATGGAACTTCCGGCAATGACTGCGATTGCCAATGGAGCAAACTCTTTGGCCGCTATCAATACGGTGAAGAGCATTACGCGCATCAATACTGAAAATTTTTCTTCCTATCCTGATATAGGCGGACAATCAGCTGTTGGAGGTTACTCCGGGCAGGCGGTGAAACCGATAGCCCTCCGTTTCATTCGTGACCTGGCCTCCTATCCACCGCTCAAAGGTATCCCTCTGTTTGGTATTGGAGGAATAACAATCTGGCAAGATGCTTTGGATTTCATTTTGCTGGGGTGTACGGCATTGCAGGTGTGCACATCAGTGATGGAATATGGTTATCGCATCATCGATCATTTGAAGGAAGGGCTTTCTATTTATATGAAACAGCACGACATCGCTTCGCTTGACGAGTTGCGCGGATTGGCTTTGCCCAACTTAGTTCAGCCGGAACAGTTAGACAGAGAACGCAAACTTCATTGCGAGATCGACAGCCGACGGTGCATACATTGCGGGCGTTGTTACATCTCGTGCCTTGACGGCGGACATCAAGCCATCGGATGGGAAAAACGTACTCCGATGATTGACAAATCGCTTTGCGTGGGTTGCGGGCTTTGTACGTTAGTCTGTCCGACCGAGGCCATTTCATTAGTAAACAGTTTATAAACAACGATTAGCGCTCATTGTCCCAATAGTTGTTCCGGTCATTTCATTGGTAGTTGAGCCATGTGCATGGAAAAGCATGAAGACAATAGCACAAAGAAATAATATCATACTAACTAAAATAAGAATCAGAATGAGAATATGTAACTTATGGAGAAATGTGTCTGTCTTGCTGGTGGCAGGTTGTATCTGTTGCGCCATGCCGTCGTGCAGCGATGATGATGCACCGGCAGTCATTGAAGCCGCACAGCCGTGTGCATCCGCTTACGAACTGAATGAAGTGGGTGATGTCGCCTTGGAATTTGAAGTAATCCCCGAAAACGCCCAAGTGAACGAGGTAAAAATCATAGGAGAAAACAGAGCGTTCGAGGCGCAAGGCTTCACATCCAAAGGAGGAGGCAAATGGCTGTTGAATGCCAGGGTAACCGACTTCACGCAGATCAAGCAGGAGAATACAGTCATTCTATCCGTTAGACAGACCGGCGGAGCTGCCAGTGAAGTTGAGCTTGTCGTAACCGACCCGTACACTATAGAAAACAAGTTCACCCTTGCCAATCCCAAAGGATTCAACTACTACAGTGCTGATAAGGAAAACCTGTATGAAACCGGTCTGCCGGTAGTCATCGCAGCAGAGAAACAGGAAGACCTTGCCTTGATCGACAGCAAAAACATCAAGGTGGTTGACGGAGCAGTGTCCCATAAAGTGGGAGCCGTCCACTTCAATATAATTCCCATGACGGAAGAAACCGGCTTTACGCTGAATGTGAACCCCGAGAAGCTGGAAGAGGTACAGGAAGCCATCCCGACATACAGTACGTTAGACTTCAACGTGCAGCTGACCTCCAAGAACAGCCGAGTAGCCAGCCTGCCACTGACAGTTACCGCCTGTGCACCGCAGGCAACCGTGGAAGATGATGCGCTGACCTTGTCGCGATCCGACTTGGGCAACCCTGACTTTGAAAAAGGCTTCGACATTGATGTAACCCATAAACTCAGACAAATGGGCATATTGGAAAAGAGTGGATTCAAAGTAAAAAGTCTTGGTCTGTTGGACGAAAACGGGAAATCGGTGGACGATGGGCCTTTCATCGAGACACAGCTCGAAATCATGGATGCCGAAGGCAACACCAAATGCAGCGTGAGCCTGACAGGAGATGCCCGATACAACTATGCCCCGGGCACCTACTACTACGTACTGCGTTGCCGCCAGCCGTGGGAATACAATGGCAAGACATACAATCCTTCTTGTGCCAATCTGAAATTCAAAATCGTAATTAAATAAACAGACGGGCAGGCGATGAAACAGTTTTTTGATAAGGATTTTTGGAAGAACACGGCCGGGTGTACCGTAGGCACCTTGATCGGTATCCTGCTGACTTTTGGTACGAGTTCCTATTTGGAAAACCGGAACAAAACCGAAATGGCACGGAAAACCGTGATGCTTACTTTGCACAACCTGGATGCATCCACCCGAAATATGCAGACGCTTTTGGATGAATTGCAACAGTACGATACGCTTTTCACACGGGCCGCTTCCCTTATGCCCGACCGGCTCGGCCAGATGGGGAGTGACTCGCTGCAAATGTTCGTCAATGCATTCGGCTCACGCCGGTTGCTGATGACGGACCATACCACAAGCAGCATTTTCTCCAACAGTTTCGAAGTGTGGCAATGTCTGGACGACGAAAAGGTAATCGGACGGATAGGCAACTGCTATAGTGTCCTGGATGTATGCCGCGAAGAGTACCTCAGGATGGAAGAATTGCGCCAAAAGGCCTATCAAGCCTATTGGTACGAATGTCCGCCCATGAATTACCCCGATGCCGAAAAGGCTGCAAAGGCACTCCTCGAACGGTACGACGTGCGTTATGTATTGTCCATACATTCCAACGTCATCCAAATGCTGAAACATACGCACGGTATTGTCTGCCAGCTGAATGAACGTAACAAACAGGTGCTTCACATCACACAGGAAGAATTGGATGAAGTAGGGAAACTCTTGGAGCAAAACTCCTACAACATCAAATCGGACGATATGCAGACACCGGAAAACAATTTGAATGAAAACGAAGTAAATGAATAGAATTAATGCTTATGAAACGAATGATTTATACCACCAAATTTATATCGGTTCTTGTCTTCGTCGCCCTCATGCTGGCCGCTTGCAACAAAGACGAGTGGAAAGACGACGTGGATGCGCTCAAGCAACCGATGCCCACGGGTATCGTCATCATGGACGCCGTGTCAGTCACGGCGGTGAAAGGAACCTCATTTCAGCTGCGTTTCCGGGTGAACCCTTCAGGCGTGGCAGTTACGGAAGGTAATCTTGAACTCGACTTGCAGAACAGCGACACCTACCTGCTCGTACCACCTACTCGAAGTGCCTTCTCTGCCCAGTCGCGGGCCTCTTACGTCACCCCGTCCGACTGTTATAAAATCACCGGAGTGGAACCCGACCGCAACGGTAGCGGCGAGATTCTCGACGGCCAGTGGATTGTGACCATCAAGACCCAGGGTGAAGGGAATTTCCGCAACGTTTCGGACCTCTACCTCGTCATGAACTATACCGATGCAGCGGGCGTGGCTCATAAAGTCAGCTCGCCGGTTTTGCCCGTGCAGATTGTCCCCACGGCGGACGAAGGGGTGGAGTTTCGCTACTCGCTGGTGCAGACCCTACGAACCGCGCATGGGGAGCTTAATCCCTACATACTCTACACGGACGTAAACACTTATCGTAATGCCTCGGGCGGGGAGTGGGTCTACGATATCAGCTTCATCACGAAGGCTGAGTCTCAGGGCGAGGCGATGACCCTCGATTGGCTCACCCTGCACGAGAAACAATACGTGTCGCTGATTCCCAAGGAAGGCCATGAGTTGTGGACCTCGCTCGAAGAGGGCAAAGAGAAGAAGGTGAGCACTGCGTCACAAGTGGCGATCACCGACTTCGGCGGCACGCAGAAGATTATCGACCTGCCCATCACCTACTGTCCGCGCACGGTTATTATTCGCCGAGACATGCCGATTGCAGAGCTGAACGCCAACCGCGATGACATCGATTACGTCATCGACCTGAGTGCCGAAGCTGCCGAATACGGGCTGACGGCGGACATGGCTTCGCATCTGGCGCGCAGGCCGACAAGCATCGACTTCCACGGTGTTTTCATCGACAACTTTGGGATAGACGAGATCAACACGGTGGGCGAGGACAACACGTTCGTCCTCCAGGCGAGTCCCTTCATTCCAGACGAACTGACAGCCGGTTTCATAACGGCTGACGCTGATGCCGCCATTGCGAACTATATCCTGCATAGCTTTCCTCAGTATGGCAATCCCTTGGACAAGGACACGTTCCAGTTCCTGCTCGACATGGAGATCCGTATCCTGATCAACGGTGTGGAATAGACCGAAAGAAAGGATGACTATATGAAATGAAATACTCACAAAAAGCATTGAAAACTTATAAAATGTACAGATATCTCAAAAAGCAAACAATAATGTTTATGAAACGAATGACTTATACTACCAAATTTATGTCGGCTTTCGCCATCGTTACCCTACTGGCGTTGCTGACTGCCTGCCGCGACGAGGCAGACGACGTGATACAGCCCGGCGTACTTACTGCCGACAAGTCCCTGACCGAACAGTTTGATGCAATCTGGCACGGAATCAACCAGAACTACGTGTTTTGGGAGGCAGACCCGACCGATTGGGATGCCGTCTACAGCCAATACCGTCCGCGCTTCGTGGAGCTGGACAAGCAGGAAGCGGTTCCTACCGCCGACTTGCAGAAACTGTATGAAGAGATATGCGGTTCGTTTATTGACCATCACATGTTAGTCCAGTTGAGGAATGTGAAGGCAGGTCCGGAAGAAACGGAGCAGCTCTTCTATGTCCAACCCGGCGCAATGGAGGTGAAGAAACGGGAAGACTACCAGGAGTATATCCCCCGCGAAGGCTTCCAGGTATATCGTGACAAACTGAAGAAGGAGGGACGCATCACGCACGACCGGGAGTTCGTCGATAATAACCCCAATCCCGACTTGGACCACATGTTCACCTACGTTATTGACAATGACATCCTCTACCTAAGATTCAGCAACTTCAGCATCATTGCCCAGTTGGGGAACCATAATAAATCGGGCGAAGAGGTGGCGCAGGCTGCCGCTGCGGTCTATCGCGAATACGCCAACCAACTCTTGTTCAACCCGAACATCAAGGGAGTCATCATTGACGTTCGCAGCAACGGGGGAGGTTATTTGTGGGACATGTTCACCGTATTGGGACCGCTGTTGAAAGAAGACATACACGTGTTCGACACAAGAACCAAGATGGGAGTGGGACGGCTGGACTACGGCGAATGGGTTCCTTTCCGGGCGCAAGTCATCACGCAACGGAAATTAGGCGAACTGCTCGAAATGGAGGAACCACTGCCCGAAACCGACTGTATCGGTGACCGCCAAGTGGTAGTGCTGACAGACAGTTGGTCAGTGAGCATGTCGGAAATGACAGCAGAGCCGGTCAAGAAATTGCCCTATGCCACGGTGATAGGCACACGCACGTTCGGAGGTCATGGTCCCTTGACTTCTGAAACACACTTCTCCTTCTCCGGGCAGTTTGGCGACCCGGATTGTGCAAGTGTAAGCTATTATGTTTATACCAGTACATCGATGTCACGTACATCCGAAGGCGAAATACTGGAAGGCAAAGGGATAACACCTGACATCACGGTACCACTGGATGTGGAACAATTTACCGGCCAGCACATAGACAACCAACTGGAATACGCCATCGACTTCCTGCATGGCAAAAAATGAGACAATAACAAGATTAAGACATAAAAATAAACAAGAAAAAAGATATGAAACAAAATAAATGGATAGTAACCAGCCTGCTGCTTCTGGCAGGATGCCTGTTGCCCGACCGGGCAGCAGCGCAGTGGAAAGTGGGAGTGAGCGCCGGTTATGCTTACAACCAGTACAGCATCGATACCCAATATGCATACGACTTCAACTTCGACGGGCGCGGTGGAGTGACCGTTGGTATTCCCGTGGAATACGGCATCCTGGACTGGCTGGCGGTACGTGCCGACTTTGTATATCTGCAAAAGGGCTACTCAATGCAACGTGCCTATGACCAAGGCTTCCGCGACCGCCGCGACCACTACCTCTCGTTGCCCGTAATGGCACGCTTCTCTTTCGGCGGTGAAAAGTTACGCGGCTTCCTCCATGCCGGCGGCTACATGGGCTATTGGGCGGATAGCCGGGTGAAGGGTACAGAAATATCCTGGGATAATCTGATAGATGATTTTTTAGCCGACAATGAGTCGTTTGTCTTTGCACCTTACGACCGCCGGTATGAATTCATCTCCAAACGCGACAACCGTTTCGATGCCGGACTGGTGGGCGGCGTGGGCGTGTGCTACCGTATCCACCCCCATATCGAGCTGGAAGCGGAAGGCCGTTGCTACTATGCACTGACCTCCACGACCAAGGATTATATGAAACATACCAAACAACCGCAATACAACACCACCTTCACCATACAGGCTGGGGTAAAGTATTGTTTTTGACAAACATATTCTTTAATCACTCAAATTCTCATTCACAATGAAGAAAACAACTACATCCACCTTCGCACACTTCCTGCTGTGGTTAGTGTGCGCCACCCTGCCGCTCGGCTTCATCGCCTGCAGCGACGATGAAGCCCCCACCACCGAACAGAGCGCCGAACCGGAGCCGGAACCTGACGCCGACTACACCGTCATGCTCTACGGATGCGGCGGCGGAAACTTGGATGATGCCCTCATCTACAACCTCTCGCAAGTGGAAGGCTACGGCTATTCGGACAAGGTGCAGTTCACCGGACTGGTGAAATTCTCAGTCCCCTATCAAACGGGCGATGATGCTCAGTTCCAAGGCACGCGGCTCTACAGCCTCACGCCCACAGGTATGGAAAACGAGCGCATAGCCGATGCCGACTACCGTCTGGACAATCCCGACCACCTGGCCTCGTTCATCAGCGACGCGGCAGAGCGGATGCCCGCCAAGCGGTATGTCCTCGTGCTGTGGAACCACGGCTCGGAGTTCACGCCTGTCTATGACCAGCCCAGCAACTGGCCCGGCAGCAGCACACGCGGCGTGGTGTTCGACGACAACGTTAAGGAAGCCGGCGTGGACAGCCATCTCTCCATCTTCGAGCTGGAAGAAGGGCTGAAGCGGTCGGGGGTGCACTTCGACCTCATCTATATGGACGTGTGCCTGATGAACATGATGGAGAACATCTGCCAGATAGCCGACTACACGGACTACATCCTCAGCGCCTCGCACATCACCCCCGGCTACGGCGGTCATTACGGCCGGCTGATGGACAAACTGGAGCAACACAGCGAAGTGCTGCCCGCCATGCAGGAATATGTTCCGCTGACGGTGGAGTTGTGGAAAAGTCTGGATACCAACAACTCGTACGACCTGTCGCTGACCGACACCCGCATGTTGCAACCCGTGCTCGACGAGATGCGCCTCTTCACCGACGCGCTCATCGAAGAACGCAACAGCTGCCAGAATGACGCCGAGTCCTTCCATCTACCAATTCGACCAGTATCCCGGCAGTTACTCCATCGACCTCGACTATTATGCCAACCACATCGCCAACTACTGCATGAACGGGACGCTTTCCACCCAAGCCTACCTGTTGTCCAACGCTTTGCAGAAAATGCAGCCCGTGCGTGCAAGCCACCATAACGAAGGCATCATACCCGAATTTACCGTAGGCATCACTTGGATGCCCGCCGAATACTACAACAGGAACGACTTCGTGATAGAGGACGCAAACGGACAACAGTATGAATATGCCGACTATGCCGTCCTCTACCCGATGCTGAAGTTCCACCGGCAAACAGGATGGGGCAATTTCCTTAGCATCAACGAGTTCCAGCCGAAATCAGAGAATCCATAAAAGAATTCAAGTATGGCAGAAGACATCAAGTACCAGATTAACGGCCTGCCGGCCGACAACATCGTGAACATCATCGGAAGTGATGCCGGAAGAAGAAGCGGCAAAGGCGCTTGGCATGTGGATGAAGAAAGACGATAAAATAGAATCTTAAATAATACATTGTTTACATTAAAAGAAT
>OLXJ01001310.1_pt1 | contig 9628 bp, 8 predicted proteins | sample 1644591 | NCBI WGS metagenome assembly OLXJ01 (sample SAMEA103958150, study PRJEB25191) | human gut metagenome | biome: human-associated habitat [ENVO:00009003]; feature: intestine environment [ENVO:2100002]; material: feces | place: Germany | collected 2013/2015 | reverse complement strand
TTTATTAAAGCCGATAAAAAAACATATAAATATGAAATGTAAAATTTCCAAGTAAGGACTGTACTTATTTTCTTTGTATCACTATAAGTATTTTTTACCTATGCTTATATTCTGCAAACAAAAAAGCAGTCAGCAATTAACTGACTGCTTTTACATGATATAAAGATAATATTTTATAAAACAAATTTCATTTCTATGCTTTCGGGTTCTGCTGGCAAATAAGTTCTTTCTTGATCTGATTCATCGAATTCTAGAGGTATAAATAAGATAACAAGTTTTCTCTAAAAAAAGAATATCTTTCTTTTCAGAAAGATACTCTTTTTTCTTATTTACTCTTCATTTAACACACTTTATATTATTTCACAAAATGGCAAGCTACATAATGGCCTTCCTCAATTTTTCTAAGTTGAGGCTTTTCACTACGACAGATATCTGAGCACTTTTCACAGCGGCTCTGAAAAGGACAACCACTCGGTAAGTCTAAAGGACTGGGAACTTCACCTTCCAAAGTCTGTATTTTTTCTCCAGGTTTAAAATGTGCTTTAAATACAGCCTTTAAAAGCGCCTGTGAGTAAGGATGTACAGTATGGCCCTCAATTTTACCTTTTTCAATAATTTCTACTACGTTGCCCAGATACATTACAGCCACCTGATGACACATTAAGTCAACCAGTCCTATATCATGACATATAAATATAAAAGTTATTCCCTGCTCTTTCTGGAGCTTTACAAGCAGTTCACATACTTTTCTCTGTACGGAAACATCAAGTGCACTGGTAGCCTCATCACAGATAATAATTTCAGGATTCAAAGATATAGCTCTCGCAATGCCTATACGCTGTCGTTGACCGCCACTCATACTGTGCGGATAACGATCTTTAAAATCTGTCGGCAGTTCCACCAAACGAAGTAATTCTTCTGCCTTGGCATCAACCTCGCTATCCTTAATCATTCCAAAATTTTTCAGCGGCTCGCATAAAATATCCTTTACCTTCATTTTCGGATTAAATGCTGCTGTAGGATCTTGGAAAACCATCTGTATTTTTCGCCTGTTCTGACGGGCTTGTTCACCTTTCGCCTGCAATAAATCCTGTCCGTAAAATAATACTTGCCCTCCATCCGCAGGATGAATCTGCATAATTGTACGTACCAGTGTGCTCTTTCCGCAGCCGCTTTCACCGATAATGCCAAGCGTCTGCCCTTTATATACGCGCAGACTGACATTATTGCAGGCAGTTAAAGTTTTTCCACCTTCAACTGCAAATTTTTTAGTAAGATTTTTAACCTTCAAAATCACCTTCGGTTCAGTATAAGCAGTATGTTTCTCATTCATAATACTTTTTACCTCCCATTACAGGTACCGAAGCAAGCAGCTCCTTGGTATATTCATGCTGCGGATTACTAATAATATCCTCACGAAGGCCGCTTTCAACAATATGTCCGTCTTTCATAACGATTATTTTATTAGACATATAGGACGCTACACCAAGATTATGCGTAACAATAATAACTGCCGCATTGAACTCGTTACGTACATCCACAATCTGACGAATAATCTGTGCCTGCGTAGTTACATCAAGCGCACTCGTAGGCTCATCAGCCAGTAGAATTTTAGGCTGAAAAACCATTGCTATTGCTATGCCTACACGCTGCCGCATACCACCAGATAACTCAAATGGATAACTATTCATAATATTATCAGGATTTGGAAGCCGCACATCATCCAGCATGGCAACAGCCATTTTATAGGCATCTGCTTTAGAAATATTCGGCTTATGAGCAATAATGTAATCTATAAACTGCTTGCCAATTTTTCGGATAGGATTAATCATATTCCCACTATCCTGAAAAATCATGGACATCTCTTCACCGCACATTTTACGCCAATCGTCAGCAGTATTACCTAACACACTACGACCTTCAAACAGAATGTCTCCGCCACTTACATGCCCATTTCCCGGCAAACATCCCATCAGAGCACGAATTACAGTAGTTTTGCCGCTTCCGCTCTCACCTACAATAGAAAGTATTTCTCCCTTTTCAAGGGAAAAGCTGGCTTTATATACTGTTATTTTATTTCCGTAGCTTATCTGTAAATCTTTTACTTCCAAAAGCATTAATTAACAACACCTTCTTTATTATTGTGCAGGTTTGATATCCTTGGTCAGCCAGTAATAGTCAGCCGGTTTAATATCGGCATCCTGCACAGAAGCCTTACTTACCATATTAGTTTTAGGATAGCCAAAGAACAGAGCTACACCATCATTCAGCAGTATCTGCTGCATCTTAATCATTAAATCACGACGTTTTGCCGGATCAAACTCTACTGCCAGCTGATCGCTCAAAGCATCAAATTCAGGATTGCTGTAGCCAGTAGAATTCTGGGGCTGACTGCCATTAACATTGGTTTTCCAGTACCAGTTGAGATAAACCTCAGGATCGCCGCTGTTAGCAGTAAGGATATTAGAAATAATCAAATCAAACTCACCATTTCTGCGCATCGGATCAAGTACGTTATAATCTACATTTTTCATGTTTACTTTAATGCCGATTTTTTTTGCATCTGCTTGAGTAGCCTCAGCATATAACGGAAGTTCAGCACGTCCACTGTAGTAAACAAAATCAAGCTCCATATTTTTACCGTTTTTATCTACATAACCATCACCGTTAGTATCTTGCCATCCTGCTTCAGCCAACAGTTTTTTCGCACGTTCTACATTATAACTATTGGGATCACTTAACTGGTCAAACCCGTAGTCCAAAGATGGCGGTACAGGAGCCTTGCCGGGAATAAAGGTATCTTTTAACAGCACTTTATTATAAGTTTCACGATCCAAGCAGCTAATAAGGGCCGCACGTACCTTCGGATCAGCCAAAGGCTTGCCTTCATTCATATTCATCTGAGCAAGTACTGCACGCAGAGAAGCAATCTCAGAAATTTTATAATTATCATTTTTAAACAGATCCAAATCACCTGCAGCAATATTTATCGCAAAGTCTATTTCTCCGGACTGTAAAGCCATGGCACGGGTATTAGGATCATCAATAGTAGGAATATCTACCGCCTTAAACGGTACTTTGCCATCCCAGTAATTAGGATTTGCAACCATTTCAGCTTTAGATTTGCTGTAGGATTTTACCATATACGGACCGGTACAAATCGGTCCTTCTTTAGCATAATCACGATCTGTAACCTTAGTATCAATAATGATGAAAAGAGGATCAGCGAGCATTCCCGGCAATGTGGGAACAGGCTTATCTGTTCTGATTATAAGGTTCTGTCCATCAGCTTTGATTTCCGCATAGGTAAAGAAAGATTGTGCACGTGCATTATTTTTAAATGCGCGTTCAATAGATTCCTTAGCAATTTCAGCTGTTAATTTATCGCCATTGGAAAATACTACCTTATCATTAATCTTAAATGTCCATGTCAATTTATCATCGCTAATCTGCCAGCTCTCTGCCAGCCAAGGTACGACATTCATTTTATCATCAAATTTAGACAGACATTCACCAAGGCCATAACGCATAACTACCCAACCGAAGAAGTTATCCGTTGGTTCAAGGCTGTCTGCAAAATTAGTTACACCAAATTTAAGTTTTTCACTGGAAACCGGTGCAGCTTTATCATCACCGCAGCCAGCTACAGCCAAAGTTAATAATCCCATCATTGTCGCTACAGCAGCACTTTTGTAAATTTTTTTCATTTGATTACACCCCTTTTACCAATTTAAGTTTATCATTCATTATCTTCCTGCCTTGGATCAAGGACATCTCGCAATGCATCTCCCCAAAGATTAAAGACAACAACAGTCAAAAAAATTGCTAACCCCGGAAATACCATTAACCATGGTGCTGTTTGCAGCTGCTGGCGACCTTCATTGAGCATTAATCCCCACTCCGGAGCAGGCGGCTGACTGCCAAAGCCTAAGAAAGACAAACCCGCAAGTTCCATCATCATAGCGCCTATATCTGCAGCTGCTGTAATAACCATTAGCGGCAAAATATTAGGCAATATATGCTGCCAGAGAATATGCATCGGTTTACCGCCATTGACTATAGCCGCTGTAACAAAATCACGTTTTTTTACTTTCAGGACCATACTTCGTGCTAATCTTGCGTATTTAGTCCATGTTACAATTATCAACGCTATCATAGCGTTAATAAGGCTGCCACCCAAAATACCTGCAATAGCGATAGCCAGAATCATTCCCGGAAAAGAAATCATCATATCAGCTATACGCATGATAACAATATCGGTTTTCCCGCCAAAATATCCAGCGATAACACCTAAAGAGGTTCCCACGATAAAAATCAACACTACCAAGAGAAGCACACTGCTCAACGAGTAAGCCGCACCAAAAAGCACGCGGCTGAAATTATCTCTGCCAAGTTTGTCAGTACCAAATAAATGTTCTGATGACGGCGGCAAATAAGCATTAGCCATAATTGCTTCATATGGATCATAAGGTGCAATCAATGGAGCTGCTGCTGCTATTAAAATCAACAATGCCACAAAAAAGCTTGCTATCGCAAAAGAACGATTATTTTTTAAGCCATAAATTATTTTATCCATATTACCTGCCTGCCTTTCTAAGTCTCGGGTCAAGGCGAGTATAGGAAAAATCTACTACCAGATTGATTACCATATACATTAAAGCAATCCACAGCACAATTCCCTGCACCAGCTGAAAGTCTCGGTAGATAATGGATTGTACAGCAAGATAACCCAGACCAGGCCAAGAAAAAACGATTTCAACAACAGCTGCACCACCAAGCAGATTACCAAAAGATAAACCTAATAATGTAATAAGCGGCAACATGGCATTTGGTAAAACTTCTTTCCAAAGGATATGACTTTCACTCATCCCGCGTGCTCTTGCACCTGCCACATAATCCTGATTCAACTCTTCCAGTACTGCAGTACGAACCTGCCGTGTATATTTAGCTGCCATGACAATTCCCAATGTCAATGTCGGTAAAATCAAATTCTCCAATGATACCCTGCCACCAACAATGGGCAATAAGCGCAGTTTCAGGCCAAAAATCCACAACAACATCAAACCCATCCAAAAGTTAGGTATTGATACACCAACAAAGGTAAGTCCTCTTACAAAATAATCAAGAAAACTATTGCGTTTCACAGCAGAATAAATTCCTAAAGGAACAGAAACCACAAGCATAAATGCGGCAGAAGCACCAGCCAGTAGTATTGTTGCCGGTAAAGAATGCATGAGTTCATCCACAACAGGTTTCTTTACCATATAAGAAAATCCCAGATTACCCTGCAATGCCCGTCCTAACCAGTCTAAATACTGGAAGAAAAAAGGTTTATCAAGACCAAGCTCATGTCGTAAAGCCTCAATTTCTACCTGACTTACCATAATATCCTCGTTACCGGCAATCATCTGCCGTACTGGATCGCCAGGAGCAAGCATGACCAGACAGAAAGTAATAAAGCTGATGCCTAAAAGTACCAGTAAAATTTCTCCTATACGGTACGCAAGCTGTTTATTACTCAAAAGCACCATCTCCTCAATAAAAAAATCTCTTTCTGCGAAATACAGAAAGAGATTTGAATACTTCTTCACATCTACTGCCATAATGCTACTTTACAGAACTATTCATACGCTTTCTGTCCCTCACAGAAAATACATATATTCTGAGGCTGCGATCTGACTTTGCCCAAAGGCTTCACAGTGGCGTGACCGTTGCGGATTTACACCGCATTCCCTAATTTACCTCTTCTAAGAGAGCACCTCAGATAATATTTTATTAAAATACACTTTTAAATATTTTAGCATGTATTACTAATAACAGTCAAGAATAAAAAGCATAATAATACTGTTATTTTATTTACTAAATAATAAAAATTGCCACCAGATTGTTCTACAACAACCAACAATCCGGTGGCTTTTCTATATTCATATAGCAATGAATAATTCCTGTTTTTACATTTATGATACACAGATAATTTTGATTATTTATTTTTAAACTATATTTAAATCAATGAAAACCTTAACTTCTTTAAAAATATATACAATACTATTGACTGCATCCCCATATATATCATATAAGCAATCCAGAGCCCATCATTAGCCAAATCAGGCACAAGCACCATCTGTACCAAATAAAATGATACAGATGCTATAAGCATCATATTGCGTACAGGTGCTGTACGTGTCGCACCACTGAAGACACCATACAAGGATAGTCCTATAAAGGAAACGGCTGGATATAGCAAAATATAAAATTTATATTTTTCTGCCAGCTTAATTACAGACTCTTGGTCAGTAATTAAGCTAATCATCCAGCTGCTGCCTGCAAAATACACACAAGACAAAAACAACGCCAGTATCGCTGCCCATTTATAGGTTAAAGCAATAGTTTTATCAAGCATTGTTCTGCTTTGTGTACCTATTGACTTACCTGTAAAAATTGCTGTGCCGTTAGCAATTCCATCCATTAAAAAGCTCATCAAATCCTTAATCTGCAGCAATACAGCATTAGCAGCAAGCACTGCTGTACCAAACCCTGCGCCTACAGCCGCCATAACATTATTTACAGTCAGTAAGCATGCCGTTCTAAGCATAAGATTAAAGTTGACCTTAAGCATTTCTGTAAAGGTACGCCAATCTAATAATTCCTTTACCGGTAAAATTCTGTAGTCAAAATTACCTAATTTCGCTATTAAAAACACTCCTACGGCAGCACCATAAATCTGACACAGCAAGGTTGCCACAGCAACTCCTTCAATACCAAGCTCCCATACCAGTACAAACAAAATGCTTAAAATAATATTCAGCAGATTAGAAGAAACTTGCATTATTACAGAAGCACGAACCTGCGCCTGACCCATCAGCCATCCTAGAGAAACATAATTAAACAGGACTAAAGGAGCACCCCAGATAAGAATATCAAAATAACTACGGCACAAAGCAGCTACCTGTTCTGTGGGAGAAATAAAACTTAAATATGCTTCAACTATATATTTCTGCAAGATAATGCACAAAAAGCCTATAACAATAGCCAGTACTAAAGGTTTAAAAAAAGCAAGCATAGAAAGAGTTTTATCGTTCGCTCCCATGGCCTGTGCAGAGTAACCCGTAGTACTTACACGAAGGAACCCAAATAACCAGTACAGATTATTAAACAGGATGGCTCCTAATGCTACCGCGGCAATATATTCCGGCTGCGGTAATTGTCCCATTACCGCAGTATTGACAGCCCCCATCAATGGTTGCGTCATTGTAGATAACATAAAGGGAACTGTAAGCTTTAAAAATTCTTTGTCATTTAGCATATTACGCCTTCTCTTAATCGCATCTATTTTTTAACAATAAATAATTTTAATAACAACATTTATTGAATTAAAAATTTATTTTATGTTATAATATAGCACAATAAATTATCACAATCAATAGAGGAGCAATCATAATGTCTGATACTGTAAATATTTGTGGTTTAACCATTAACAGAGGCGAAAAACTTCGTACACTGCTGCCTGTTCCCGATACAACAGTAAAAATTCCAATAACAAAAATGGTTATGAAGACGGACCTACGCTGTTTATCACTGCCGGCATACACGGCGGCGAATATCCTGGCATTGCTGCCGCTATGGAGCTGGGACGTGATATTGAGCCAGAACATTTAAGCGGCTGCCTTATCATGATGCATCCTGTTAATATCCAGGGGTTCTGGGCTCGACGTGAGTTTATTGTTCCTGAAGACGGCAAAAATCTGAACCGCGTTTTTCCTGGTAATCCATTAGGTACGCTGTCTGATAAAACAGCTTATCTTATCAGTAATAACTTTTTCCCAATTGCTGATTTTTATGTTGATATGCACAGTGGTGATATTCACGAAAGCTTACACCCATATGTATATTATCCAGGTCAGCCAACACCGGAAATAGAACAAAAATCACGCAGCATTGCCAACGTCTTGGATATGGAATATATGGTACGTTCAATGGCGACAGGCGGTGCTTATAATTACGCTGCCAGCCAAGGGCTGCCCTCAATTTTAATAGAACGCGGAGGGGCAGGATTATGCTTGCGTGAAGACATAGATGCCTACAAAAACGACATCTATAATATTATGAACAAGCTAAAAATGACCTCCATCCCTGTAAAGCCACGTCGTCATATACCAAATGATGTAGAAAATCTGATTTATTTAGAAACAATGGAAGCAGGATGCTGGATGCACCATGTCCATAGTGGCAACTTTGTCGAAAAAGGTAAAATTCTTGGTCATATTACCGACCTTTTCGGCAACATAATTACCACCTATTATGCCGAACAGACAGGTGTTGTTCTTTACATATGCCCTGCTTTTTCAGCACCCAAAGGTACTGTACTTGTAGCCTATGGAACTATTAAAAACGAAAATAACGAATAAATAAAAAAACCGGCATAAGCCGGTTTTTTATTTATCAGAACGTAATCTGCAGTCGACTCCAAAGTACTTGAGTATCTTTACCGCTTTCTTTACCTTCCAAATCATAATAATCTAAATTATAAACCATATTCTTAGCAATTGTTACATTAGCGCCAATACCGTAGCCTTTGAAACCTTCATTGTAGAAATATCCCCAGTCACCTGTTTTCATGGTATGAGCTACAAAAGTTCCGGCACCTTGGTTATAGTAATTTCCCCACAATCCCCAGCTGCCGGGAGCAGCAGCTTTAGCACCTTTATAAGAAGCACTGATTACATAACCATCAGTATCGACATTCTTATTCATCAGCTTTGTATCGCCCAGGTCAGAGTTAAGGTAGGTAGCGCCTAATTTTACATCGCCTAAATTATAAGAAGCACTTACATTCCAGACGTTATTGTCCTTACCTATACCGACATTATTAGTATCTCCACCACCAACAAAAGCAGCTGTTTTCAAACCATCTTTAAAAGCATCATATCCTGCGGATAAAGACAGCTTACCTATTTTACCATTAGCTGAAACCCCATAAAACTCATCATAGCCATAGCCAGTAGGCTGACCATAGTAAGCAGTCACTTTAATATCTTTACCATAAGAAAGCTGCAGCATTTCTGCTGTGTCATCATAAAGGTATCCATTAGCCAGATATTGATCAGTTTTACCGGCCAGCACCTTTAGCCCGCCAATCTTACCATTTACATAAGCTTGATTAAACTGTGTTTTCTCATCACCGCTATCATTGTTAAACTTCTGATCGTTTTGAATACGTCCGGTAAAGCTCCAGTCATCATTCACCTGACCTTTAATATAAATACGGCTGCGCAGGCGGTTTACGGCATCTTTACCTTTTTCCCTACCAAGATCTCCGTTGCGGTCACCATATTCATAACGAATCTGACCGGTAATTTTTACATTATCCGTTTTCTCTTCCAAAGCAGCTACACGAACGCCTAAAGTATCAAGCTCCTCGGCAAATTCTGCTGAAAGCTTATCAACATTGGCACCTTTTGCCATGGCTTTCGCTACAATTTGCGCCATTTCATAGCGGGTCATCAGCTTATCTCCGCCATACGTTCCGTCAGGATACCCTTCAACTACGCCAGCAGCAATCAGCTTGTTTACACTGTCATATGCCCAGTGGCTAGCCGGAACATCAGAAAACGGATTTGCTGCGTATGCA
>OLXJ01001281.1_pt1 | contig 9760 bp, 9 predicted proteins | sample 1644591 | NCBI WGS metagenome assembly OLXJ01 (sample SAMEA103958150, study PRJEB25191) | human gut metagenome | biome: human-associated habitat [ENVO:00009003]; feature: intestine environment [ENVO:2100002]; material: feces | place: Germany | collected 2013/2015 | reverse complement strand
ATGGCGCTCCTAAACGTTTACAGATATGGAAGCAATCAAGCAAAAACTTCCACGTAACGGATGCAACCATGACAACAGAGAATAAGGTAGTTTCCTTACATGTGACCTACTTATTGGCTGCCGGCAACTTGTATGTTGTCACTTACAAAATCTATCCGAACGGAATAGTTAACGTAAATGCCAAATTCACATCAACGGATATGCAGCCTACAGAAACAGAAGTTTCCGAAGCTACCCGCATGGCTACATTTACTCCCGGAAGTGATGCTGCCCGCAAGGCTGCCTCCAAACTGGAAGTCCCCCGTATCGGTGTGCGTTTCCGCTTGCCGGCACAGATGAACAATGTACAATACTTTAGCCGTGGTCCGGAAGAGAACTATATCGACCGTAATCATGGAACCCTCGTTGGCGTATATAAGACAACAGCGGATCAAATGTACTTCAACTATGTGCGTCCACAGGAAAACGGACATCACACTGATACCCGTTGGATCGCTTTATCTCCTAATAAAGGAAACGGCCTGGTGTTGGTAGCGGACAGTCTTATCGGTTTCAATGCCTTGCGCAACTCTATCGAAGACTTTGACTCTGAAGAAGCTCTGCCCCACCCTTACCAATGGAATAACTTCAGCCCGGAAGAGGTTGCCAATCACGACGAGAACGCTGCCCGCAACGTATTACGGAGAATGCATCATGTCAACGACATCACTCCCAGAGATTTCGTTGAGGTTTGTGTAGATATGAAGCAACAAGGAGTAGGCGGATATGACAGTTGGGGTGCACGCCCGGAACCTTTCCACCAGATCCCGGCTAACCGTGATTACCAGTGGGGCTTCACATTAGTACCCGTTCGCTCGGCTAATCAGGCCAACGAAGCGGCTAAATACGATTATCGATAACCTTAGTATAAATTTTTAAAGAAAAAACCCATGAAAGATTTATCTAGCATTGTAGCTAAATTTAAAGTCCAAGGTACGATAGAAGAAATCAAACCTTTGGGTGCAGGACTTATCAACGACACTTATAAAGTAAACACCAAAGAAGCAGATGCTCCCGACTATGTTTTGCAACGCATCAATCATGCCATTTTCCAGAATGTAGAAATGCTTCAATCCAATATTAGCGCTGTTACCAATCACATTCGCAAGAAACTGACGGAAGCCGGAGAATCGGATATAGACCGCAAGGTGTTGAGTTTCCTCGAAACAGAAGAAGGTAAAACATACTGGTTTGACGGTGACAGTTATTGGCGTGTGATGGTATTCATCCCACGTGCAAAAACGTATGAGACGGTAAATCCCGAATATTCCAATTATGCAGGAGAAGCCTTCGGTAACTTCCAGGCTATGCTGGCCGATATTCCGGAAACATTGGGTGAAACCATACCCGATTTCCACAACATGGAGTTCCGTCTCAAACAACTACGTGAAGCCGTTGCGAAGGATGCTGCCGGACGGGTAGCAGAAGTGAAGTACTATCTGGATGAAATAGAGAAACGCGCAGATGAAATGTGTAAGGCTGAACGTTTATATCGTGAAGGAAAACTTCCCAAACGCGTTTGCCATTGCGATACGAAAGTGAATAACATGATGTTCGACGAGGATGGTAAAGTGCTTTGTGTCATTGATCTGGATACGGTAATGCCTAGCTTTATATTCTCCGATTATGGTGACTTCTTACGTACAGGTGCCAACACAGGTGATGAAGACGACAAAGACCTTGAGCGTGTAAACTTCAATATGGAAATATTCAAAGCATTTACCAAGGGCTATCTGAAAGGAGCCAAATCATTCCTGACTCAGATCGAGATTGAGAATCTTCCTTATGCGGCGGCTTTATTCCCATACATGCAGTGTGTACGGTTCTTGGCAGACTATATCAATGGAGATACTTATTATAAAATCAAATATCCGGAGCATAATTTGGTTCGTACTAAAGCACAATTCAAATTGCTTCAAAGCGTGGAAGCCAACACACCGGAAATGATCGCATTTATCAACGAATGCTTAAAGAGTTGAGAATAGAGGAAAAAAGAGAATGGAGAATTATCTATTTGGTAAAGGCTCCATTCTTCCAATGATAAACAATCGGACGGCGGAGAAACGGTTTCAGTTTCTCTGCCGTTTCTGTTGACATATAATCAGGAGTAGCCAATGTAACAGTCAATTCTGTATTTTCTTTATTAAAATCGGCTTTCATCAATAGCATATCTGCCGAACGGCGTGCTTCATCAAACTCATAAACTCCTGCTGAATCGGGAGCATTCAGAAAATCATCCATCAGGGGCAGGGTAATAAAGAGAGATGTTGTAAGCGGTTTCCAGTCGTCCGTATAGAAATGGATGCTGCTATCACAGGCAGGAGCACAAACAGTAGAGACTGTACAGATTACGTTCGTTGAATCATTTAATGCCAACACTTTCATCTGCCAGGTCGATTGAGCTGACATTTGCATACGGATATAGTCTTTGCTAAGATCAGTCATCTCCGACTTCTTGCCAAAACGGTTTTCTACTTGCGCTTTCATCTTACTTTCCAGAAAGTCTATGCAATCTTCACGATTCACTTTTGTAAGCAAGGGGCTTAGAGAATCCGGCATATTCACAAACAACGTTTTGGCCTCTTGTGCCTGAAGAGCAGTCGAAACAAAAAGTCCGACAGCAGAGAAGAATATAGTAATAACAAGTTTATTTATTTTCATATCTATCTTATTTAACCTGTGACAAACAGATTTTGTGTAACTGTTTTAATTTTTAGACCCCAAATATAAGAATATCATTCCGATTAACACCAGTATAAGGTCAATCGCTTTGCTTTTTAAATTCTTTTCACGGAAGAAAAGCGCACCGAAAGTAAAAGAAACAACCACACTTCCCCGACGGACCATCGAAACGATAGAAATCATCGAATCGTCGTAACTTAATGCGTAAAAGTAAACAAAATCGGCAGCAGAAAGGAAAATGGAGATCAGGATAATCGTCCAATCCCAGTGGAACGGAGTAGTGGACTTTCTTTTAGGCCACCAAAGCAATAATAGAATAGGACACATAATAAACACCTGATAAACATTATACCAGGATTGTACCAGCATCGGATTCAGAGACTTCATCAGATATTTATCATACAAACCACTGATAGCACCTGTAATGGCAGCCAGTACAATAAAAAAGATCCATTTGTTATGCTTAAAATCAATTCCTTCTTTCTTTCCCGAACGGCTCAACATAAAGAAAGAGGCAATAGCCAGCATCACACCAATCCATTGATAGAGATTCAATCGTTCACCGAATACCAGCATAGCTCCCACGAGCACCATCACCGGACGGGTGGCATTGATAGGTCCCACAATGGTTATGGGTAAATGTTTCATTCCGAAATATCCGAATATCCACGAAGACAATACGATGAACGACTTGATGATAATATATTTATGCTGTTCCCAACCAGCAACGGGAACATTGAATATTGTTCCTCCCAACAAGTCCGGTTGATAAACGGATATCAGGATAAACGGTAGAAAGATGAGACTGGAAAAGAATGTATTTAGAAACAAAACAGGAAGTACTGCATTATCTTTCAACGATTTCTTCTTGAATACATCATAAAAGCCCAGCAAAGTAGCCGAGAGGAATGCTAATAATAACCACATGAGAATATTTATTATTTACTAATTACCAATTATAAGTTATCAGCGACAGACGGTTCGCCGGTTATGGATGATTGCTGGTCATCACATTCAAATATACTTTCCGGGTATTCCACGTTGACCAGAAACAGGGCTTGCCCCGGAGCAGATGTCCCGGCTTTGCAACGGTCCTGCTGTTCTATAATCCGCCGGAAACCTTCAACAGTCAGTTTCCCGCGTCCCACTTCAATGAGCGTGCCTACAATGGCTCGCACCATATTCCGCAAGAAACGGTCGGCACGAATGGTAAACACCCAGGTAGCATCTTCTTCCTGCGTCCATTCTGCATGAGTGATATGACAAATATTGGTCTTTACATCCGTATGAAGTTTACTGAAACTCGTAAAATCGTTGTACTCGAAAAGGATACGCGCTGCTTCGTTCATGCGTTCATAATTCAACTGGTTATAAAGACGCCAGCGATATTGCCTGTTAAAAGGATATTTCGATGTCGTCACATAATATTTATAAGTTCGCGCAGTCGCATCAAAACGGGCATGGGTATCCGGCCGAACCCGGCAAACACGATAAATGGAAATATCGGGAGGTAACAAACGGTTTAATTTATCGGCAACTGATATTTCATCCAACGGCTCATCGAAGTCAAAATGAGCAACCATCAGGGAAGCATGTACCCCGGCATCTGTCCGACCTGCCCCTATTACTTCAATTTCGCGACGCAGAAAGGTAGACAATGCCTTCATCAGACATTCCTGCACACTAATCCCATTCGGTTGAATCTGCCAACCGTGATAATTGGTTCCGTCGTAAGCCAAATAAATAAAATACCTTTGCACGCTAATTCCTCTTTTTTAGGGTTTTCGCGCGCAAAAGTAGTCATTTTATCTCATTTATCTTTGTATAATTCGCATAAACCTGTATATTTGGAGAACAAAATAATCATGATTCACTAATACCTCACAATTATGAGTAGTACCATTTTCCTTATTATTGCCCTTGTGACAACAGGAATATTTGTAATCCAATTCGTTCTATCCATCTTTTTCGGAGACATAGATGCAGATGTAGACGTAGATGCTGACATCAGTAGCGTAGTTTCTTTTAAAGGACTAACTCATTTTGGAATCGGATTCGGCTGGTACATGTATTTAGCGGGAAACACTGAAATTCAAAGTTATGTCATCGGAATTCTGGTGGGTCTTTTCTTTGTTCTCGCTGTGTGGTTTCTCTATAAGAAAGCTTATCAACTGCAACAAGTGAATCATTCTGAACAGACAGATCAACTTGTGGGACGAGAATGTACCATCTACTTCAAGCAAAGCGACAGCAAATATACTGTACAGACCACCCGGGACGGAGCCATGCGCGAAGTAGACGTCATCTCCGAATCCGGAAAAACATACCAGACTGGAGACCGAACAATCATCACCAGTTACAAAGACGGAACACTGTTCATTCAATAACTATTCAAATACATAATTTTATGACACAAGAAATGTTGATAATGGCTGCTATATTAGTGGCAGTCATTTTGCTTACCTTCATTGGTATCCTTTCGCGTTACCGCAAATGTAAGAGTGACGAAGTCCTCGTTGTATATGGTAAAACGGGAGGAGATAAGAAGTCGGCAAAGCTATATCATGGTGGTGCGGCTTTTGTATGGCCGATTATTCAGGGATATGAATTCCTGTCCATGAAACCAATGCAGATCGAATGTAAACTGACCGGTGCATTATCCGCTCAAAACATTCGTGTAGACGTGCCGACTACAATCACTGTAGCTATCAGCACCGATCCTGAAGTGATGCAAAACGCTGCTGAACGTATGCTGGGATTAACAATGGATGACAAGCAGAACTTAATTACTGATGTTGTATATGGTCAGATGCGTATGGTGATCGCCGATATGACTATCGAAGAATTAAATTCTGACCGGGATAAGTTCCTGGCTAAAGTGAAAGATAATATTGATACTGAACTTCGCAAATTCGGTTTGTATCTGATGAACATCAACATCAGTGATATTCGCGACGCTGCCAACTACATTGTCAACTTAGGTAAGGAAGCTGAAAGTAAAGCACTGAACGAGGCACAGGCTAACATCGAAGAACAGGAAAAGCTGGGTGCTATCAAAATTGCCAATCAAATAAAGGAGCGTGAAACGAAAGTAGCAGAAACCCGCAAAGATCAGGATATTGCTATTGCAGAAACCAAAAAACTACAGGAAATCTCCGTTGCAAATGCAGATAAGGACAGAATCTCACAAGTAGCCATTGCCAATGCAGAAAAAGAATCACAAGTAGCAAAGGCTGAAGCCGAAAAGAATATCCGTATCGAGCAGGCAAATACAGAAAAAGAAAGCCGTGTTGCCGAACTAAACTCGGATATGGAAATCAAACAGGCGGAAGCTGCCAAGAAAGCTGCTATCGGACGAAATGACGCACAGAAAGAGGTAGCACTTTCCAATGCTGAACTAGCTGTAACACAAGCTAATGCCGATAAGCAAGCAGGTGAAGCTACCGCAAAATCGGAAGCTGCCGTACAAACTGCACGCGAAATTGCGCAAAAGGAAGTGGAAGAAGCTAAGGCACGGAAAGTGGAATCTTCATTGAAGGCTGAAAAGATTGTTCCTGCGGAAATCGCCAGACAGGAAGCTATCCTGCAAGCAAATGCCATCGCTGAAAAGATTACCCGCGAAGCGGAAGCACGCGCAAAGGCTACTTTAGCACAAGCCGAAGCGGAAGCAAAAGCTATCCAATTGAAACTGGAAGCAGAAGCGGAAGGTAAGAAGAAATCATTACTTGCGGAAGCAGAAGGTTTCGAAGCAATGGTAAGAGCAGCTGAATCGAATCCAGCTATCGCTATCCAATATAAGATGGTAGACCAGTGGAAGGAAATCGCCGGCGAACAGGTGAAGGCGTTCGAACACATGAACCTAGGAAATATCACTGTATTCGACGGAGGAAACGGTGGAACTAGCAATTTCCTGAACACATTAGTAAAGACAGTAGCTCCGAGCCTTGGCGTATTGGACAAGCTTCCTATCGGTGAAACAGTGAAGGGTATTATCAATCCGGAAAGCAAAACGGAGGAAAAGCCTGCAACAAAAGCTGACGAGAAAAAAGATAAGAAATAGTTGTAATCCAACATAATATACGCTGATGAGAAAAGCATGATTACTTGTTCTCATCAGCGTTTGTTTTTTATATATAACTCGAATAAATCTTCTTTGAACATTCCGGATTTATTACGTTCTTTATGTTACATAAAATATGTAACACAAAATATGTAATAAGTCGTGAAGCCATATCGCTCATTCTTTGTATACAATTACAATAATCCCGGAATGTCGCGCCACTAGAAATGATTTTGCAAAATCATTTCTCATATTCTCATAATCCATAGAATAATTACCTGTAATTCAAAGCAATAGCACTATGAGAAATACTTTTCAAAAAGCTGTTTCTCATAATATTTTGCCTGAAATGTCATAAAAAACCGGTATTTCTCATACTTTCATCATGCATTTCTCATACCGGGACTGCTATATAATACCTACATAATAAATGTCAACCCAACCCGAAGATAAGAAAAAAGGCAGTCAACTATTATCAGGGTATTACAGTCCCCGGTAGTCCCATATATTATGGGAAAAGATTCCCTAGCTGGAGGGAATTTATTCCCTTATTTTGCGGGAATAAATTCCCATAATATAAAAGAATACTTTCCCACAATATGTGGGACTACCGGAACTAACGGATATACTTACCCAAGATCATAGTATTCTATATATTCGTCAAATTGAGGCGTTTCTGTAACTCCCCGCCTGCGGAAAAGTCCCTGTATGTATTCCTGCTCCTTCGGTTTAATCAGCCGCTCCTTGTTGCAACAACGGTAATAGATCGTTTTGCCAAAGTAGGCTATCATCTGTCGTTTGATAACGGTGGCATCAGCAAGCGGCACCCGATCCAGCAAATGTTTCATACCCCGTGCAAACAACACCGGCTTTTCATCAATAAAGTAAGTACAGTCCCCACCATCGGAAGCGATATGTTCGGGATTAATAACCATTACAGTAGCCCGCTCTTTCGGCATTCGGAGAGATACTTGTCGTCGCAGGCATTTGTCCGCACGCAAACAATGTCCATTCAAGCAATGAGCGAAGCTAACGGGCATAGAATTGTAATCGAAATCTGTTTTCATGTGTGTTATGTTTAGTGGGAAAGTGGCCTATTTTTATAAACCGCTACAAATGTATGAAAATAGCTGGAGGACAGGAAATAAATACACTATTTACTCCAACATATCGATAAAATCTTTATATTTGCCTCCAACGTCAACACAGGAACTTATAAGACTATATCTCTCCTGCAAAACTATAAAACAAAATAATCATGAAAACAAAACATTTACTTGGAGCACTACTTTCATTCCTCTGTACAATTATCTTTTTTAGCTGTGGCAATAATAATGAAGAAAAGATATATCCTTTATCCTTTATCCTTTGAAAAAGAGTATTACGAACAACCTTTATTAAGAGCAACAGATATTACCATTAGAGGTGGAAACAGAGACTATACCGTGACTGTAGAAGAAACTGATATTTTAAGCATCGATGTAGATTTATCCAGCTCAATAGGAATGGGAAGTTTAAAAGTTACCCCCAAAAAGAAAGGAGAAACAAAGGTGAAAGTAAAAGATAATATCACCAACGAAATAGTTGAATTAAAAATTAAAATTATAGACAGTTATTTGGCATACGCAATAAAAGAAAGTAATCATCCGGCACTGTCCAATGGCACTGTGGTCTATTTGATTAACAATGAATCTAAAGATTGCTATTTCTTCCGATATAGCGACTCCAAAAACGAACTATCCCAAAATCCGATAGCCAAAGGAACATACGATTTTTCAGTCAAATTAGAAAATGGTTTCGGCAACTCATCTCCTACATACGCCATACCTTATTTAACATTAAATTATGCATCTGACGAACAAGGAAATTTCACGGATGCATCAACCCCTCCCACCCCTCACAAATTAAGATTTGAACTATTTGATGGAGTTACAAGTGTAAATGCAGTTATCAATCTTATACAAAGATATTTAAAGGTAGATTGGGAGCAACTGATTAACAAGGCTCTTACTAGAAGTGACTATTTGATAATACCAACGCTGAAGACAACAATAGATAACACGGACTATACCATTATAGGCACTCTTGATACCCATCCGGAAATACCGGAAAATATTTTAGAGTGACCCGTAAAAGATATGAGGCGGAAAATAATGCAAAGCATAGAATGTATGAAAAAATAGCGTATATTTGCGGGCAAAAAATACAAAATGACTACTTACAAGCTTCGCATATTACCGCTATTTTTACTTGTTATTGGGCTTACAACGCTTACTTCAAGCTGCAAAAAGAAAGACATGTCACTGAAATTGAACAAGCCGCACAATATTCGTGGCGTTGTCAGTTACAAACGTTCTTTCCCTGATTTGAACGATGCACATCTGGAAGTCGCTAAAAAGATAGGTATTAGCCCGCTGGCAGACCGAGAGGAAGCGGAAGCAATGAAAGAAAAGTTGACTCATATCACTGATAATGAATTTTATGCAGTGGATTCATTGACACATTCCATTCCCTACCTCGTTCCACGTGCCAGCGCATTGCTCGATACAATCGGCTCCAACTTTCTCGATTCATTGGCTGCCAAAGGGCTGAATCCCAATCAGGTAATCATCACCTCCGTACTACGTACTGAAAACGATGTGAAACGTCTCCGCCGTCGCAATGGAAATGCCTCCGCCAACTCGGCACATTGTTTCGGGGCTACTTTTGATGTTAGTTGGAAACGTTTTAAGAAAGTGGAAGATAAAGACGGTCGCCCTATGCAGGACGTGAGTGCCGACACACTGAAACTTGTTCTATCCGAAGTTTTAAGAGATCTACGACAAGCTGAAAAATGCTATATCAAATACGAACTGAAGCAAGGTTGTTTCCATATTACTGCCCGATGAACGGAAGATGAATGTAAATTGCAGTAAAATTCACCTCCAAACAATCAGAGAATCCAAAACGTTTCATTAAATTTGCAGAAATTTTTCTTTA
>OLXJ01001277.1_pt1 | contig 9784 bp, 7 predicted proteins | sample 1644591 | NCBI WGS metagenome assembly OLXJ01 (sample SAMEA103958150, study PRJEB25191) | human gut metagenome | biome: human-associated habitat [ENVO:00009003]; feature: intestine environment [ENVO:2100002]; material: feces | place: Germany | collected 2013/2015 | reverse complement strand
CATTTTTATGTACTACGGCATTATAATTTCGAATCAAAACCTGATTCATCTCCTGAATATTTTCAAAAGGACGATTTTGCATTTCTATAATTCCACGATGCCCTAAATGCAAATCACTTGTAAAGTAAATCATGTTATCGTCCTCTTTCTCCATTACGAATTTTTCCTGCAAAAAGTCACAAATTCCATTTGTTCACCTAGTATCATCTAGTCCGTAACCTGCTATTTCGTCCGCAAAATCCGTACCAAACAACACAAAAAAGTACCAAACATCAAGCTTTTTCACACTCAGACAGACTAGGAGACAAAATATTCCACTGCGTTATCGGGGAACATCTCCTTGAACTCTCCGTATAACTGAGCTGCAAGTGTTTTATTATGAGCGATGACAAGCGTCGGCTTCTGTAATTGCTGAATCACATTTGCCATCGTAAAAGTTTTTCCAGAACCCGTAACCCCTAGTAAAGTCTGGCATTGATTGCCTTCCTTGAACCCTTTCACAAGCTCTGCAATCGCCTGTGGCTGGTCTCCGGTTGGCTTATATGGGGCTTTTATGAGCAAGTAGCTGACTATTGTCAGAGGATTGCGAATGTCCTTTTTCTGCATTCATGGTAAATCCCTCCATTTGTGACTTTTACTATGATCATTATCAGCCAAAAATTCGTATCCAGATTCGTAACGAAAAGCTCATTTTTATAGTGAATAGATGTGTTTCTCACCTCGTTACGAATAAAAGTCTCAAAACTATTATTTGCGGATAAAACAGCACTCGGAAATACTGAAAATACTAACCTCCGGTCCTGTCATATTTTTACTGTTTGTTCTTGTAACAGTCCCTATTATATCAAATAAATTTTTGAAAGTATATAGATGAAGGCAAGAAAAAAGTACAAATGTTCGATTCTTATTTGTACTTTTTTCTATCACTACTATTCTATTTTTTATCATGCTGCGTTGAAATATTCCTCCAGGATTAAGTCTATTTCAATCACTTCTGAATAATCATAATACTGATCTTTCCGCTCTTTTGGAATAACTTCTTCAATAAATGGTTCCAATACATCCAGACAGTCTTCTATGATTTCCTGCAAACCAGCTCACCATTACTTTCTACAGAACGATATTCCGCATTTATTTTTAATGCTCCGTAATCAAGTACCCTATTTTGTTTATCAGGCATCTCAGAGTATTTTTTAGCAGACAGAAAATGTAATAATTCATTTAATTTTTATCTATTATTACATCTGTAAGATTTAAAGTCAAGTTTTTATTTCGTTGACAGAATAACCTTTTAAGATATATAATATTTTTATTACATTTGTAAGATTTGGAGGAATATCACATGAGCAATCTGCCTCAAATTTCAGAAGCTGAATTTGAAGTTATGAAAATCGTTTGGAAATACGCACCAATCAGCACCAATGAAATTACTGAAAAATTAACACAAATTTCCAGTTGGAGTCCTAAAACAATTCAGACATTGATTAAACGTCTCGTTTCTAAAAAAGCACTAACCTATGAAAAACAAAGCCGGGTTTTTGTCTATACTCCATTGGTCAAGGAAGACGAATATATTCGGCAGGAAAGTAATTCTTTTTTAAAGCGATATTATAATGGTAATATCACTTCTATGCTTGCCTCTTACATTGAGGATGATAAATTGTCTGAAGAAGACATTGCCAGCTTACGGAATCTTCTTTCCAATCATTAACCATGGGAGGAGCATATTTTGATATATTTTAGTTTTCGATTTTTACTCTGTAATGCCATCATTTGTATTTTTTTAGGTAGTTTACTGGGATTAAAAAATTTATTGCAAAGGCAATTATCCGCATGTATGCAATATAATCTTTCGATTATATTTCTTGCCGTTCTAATTGTTCCCTTTTTACCGATAAACTCTGCCCCATCTTCTATATCGTGGAGACATTTGCTGACAGCCAGTTCAAGTACCAATGGTGACATTCAAACCACTTTTCTTTCTGGTAATGGTTATAATTTGGATAAAATAAATGATTTTGCTGTCTCTGTCAGCACCCAAATACCAACTTTTATTCACACATTACTTGTATTTTTCTGGAGTATCGGTATATTCATAATGTTTTTTCTTCTCTACCGCTCAGTAAAACAAGTAAAAGCCTTACATAGTTCTGCTTTACCTCTTCAAAATGAAGAACTAAACGCTCTTTATATAGAATGTTTAAACGAAGTGAACAGCAAGCATACCATTCCGATTTATAGTACAGCATTTTTGAAATCTCCTGTTTTGGCTGGTTTCCTGCATCCTCGCATTTATCTTCCAATTCACTTGATTTCAGATTTTAACGCTGGAACTATAAGCGCAACTGATATTCGCTATATGCTTCTTCATGAACTGCAGCACTACAAGCATAAAGATATTCTAATTGGATATTTGATAAATACAGTAAATGTTTTCTACTGGTTCAATCCCCTAATCTGGTATTTTCTAAAAAGAATACGGCAGGAACGGGAACTTGCCTGCGACAGTGCTGTATTACAATTATTGAAAGAAACAGAATACAAGTCATATGGAAATACACTGATTAACTTTGCCGAAACAATAGCTCTGTCTCCATTCCCTCTTACTATGGGAATTAGTGGAAATATAAAACAGTTAAAAGGACGCATTTTAAATATTGCATCATTCCACCAACCTACTTTTAAACAAAAAATTCGTGGATATCTTATATGCATATTCGTCTCTACTATCATCATTGGATGCATTCCCATACTTTCTGTTTATGCTTCTGATCAGACTGGCTATCATTTTGACACAACCGAAAAGAATATTACTCAGCTAAATCTTTCTTCCAATTTTGGGGACTACACCGGAAGTTTTGTTTTATATGATCAGTCTGCTGATAAATGGAATATTTATAATATGGATCATGCTTCCACACGTGTATCACCGAATTCGACTTATAAAATATATGATGCATTACTTGGCTTGGAATCTGGAATTATTACACCAGAACATTCCACTTTCACATGGAATGGAGAACCATATCCTTTTCATTCATGGGAAGCCGATCAAGATTTAACCTCGGCTATACATAATTCCGTAAACTGGTATTTTCAGGCAATTGATTCACAGGCAGGTTTTGAAGCCGTAAGAACATTTTTACAGACAATAAACTATGGGAATCAGAATACTGGAACAAATCTAAATCTCTATTGGACAGATTTCTCTCTGAAGATATCACCCATAGAACAGGTGGAATTGTTACAGGATTTCTATCAAAATAATTTTCATTTTGACAGTAAAAATATCCAGGCAGTAAAAAAAGCCCTGCTGCTTTCCACTACTTCTTCCGGTTCTCTTTACGGGAAAACAGGAACCGGGCGTGTCAATGGTAAAGATGTCAATGGCTGGTTTATCGGATACATTGAAACAGCGAATAATACTTACTACTTCGCAACAAATATTCAATCCTCTTCTGGTGCAACTGGAAGTCAGGCTACCGAAATAACAGAATCTGTACTTTCTAATCTTGGTATTTGGAAATAAATAAAGAGAACTGATAGCATAATTTCCCGTTATCAGTTCTCTTTATTTCATTCTTCTCTACTGATCAATTCTGCAAATTACCTAACCGGTACTGATACCTCGGTATATTATCAATACCATTATCTAAAATCCTGTTTCCAACATACTGAATCGTTCCATCATCCTGAATTTTCATCGTAAGTTCGTGTGTAATAACAGCATCATTACATACAACAGAATCACATACTGCATGAATTGTCAAAACAATGGTTCCATCTTCATTGTTCCTGACTTCTGTTACTTCCGGTAAAGACAAGCCAAAATGTGTTGGTGAATAATTACCACATCCCAATCGTTCCCAGATAAACATATTACTTTGTTCATCGTAGACCGCCCATTCTTTCAATTCTTCTTTTGTAACAGGAAGATATGTCATAATTACATTTTCGAACTCTTCTGCTGGAATTCCCACAACCTCTTTTTCTGCAGTAAATTTTTCTCCATATTTCATTTGATAAAAATATTCATAAAGTCCATTATAATCCAACCCCTGCATATCCTCCGCATTCCAGTTTGAACATAACAGATTGTTTCCCTGATAGCCGAACGTACTCACATATTTTTTTGAATATTCCCGACACTCCTCACTCAAAGGCTTTACCCGGATAATACAACTTCCATCTACAATCTCTGTCACTTCCGGTGGTTCAGGTACGCATAATTCATAACAGAAATTCCCATTTTCAGTATATGCCCATTCTTTTATTTTTGATAGCGATATGTATGTAAGTACAGGCTCTGTATCCTCACTCCAGATCATTTTTGCGGACATCACACTCATTTCTTTTCCATCATAACTATATTCTTTTCTGGTAATTCCACCATCTGTATCTGCTTCATATAAAATTACACTTCCTTTTTCTTCTTGTTCTGCAGATTTTAAAAATTGTTCCATCTTCTGATAATTATCCATAACAGAATAATGATCGGAACCAATGACCGGATTCCCATTTTGTTTGATAATTTCTTTCATCCGATTCATCATTTGCTCAGCAGTGTTCTGATCTGCTTCTTGTATTCCATTATATTCAGAATAAATGTCTCGGACAATGCCCATAATTTCTTCACAATCGTTCACAGCTTCCTTTTTCTTGTCTTCATCGATTGGTAGATTATATCCCTTATCCGGATTTTCCATGGTAGTGTTTTTCTGATTCTTCTCATTTTTTACATCTGTGCTGTTTAACGATATCTTACTTTCACAGGAAGTCAGAATCATTCCTATACAAAGTACTAACAAAATACTTTTTCTTTTCATATTGCCCCCTAATTATTTCTGTAATTCTCTTCCCACTCTTCTTCTGTTAACCTTGGCTTATACCACCCTGCATTTGCATTTTGATCTGAACTGATTACCTTATTTGATAAATACTGGAAACTTCCGTCTTCCATAGGTTTTATCATCAATTCACTGGTGATTGCCTGATCTAACATTCTGATTTCCCATACTGCTTCTATCGTAAGTTTTAATGTTCCATCTTGTAATTTTTCATATGAGATAACTTCCGGATATGGCTCATATGGGAATTCACAATCATATAACCCTCGCGGTCTGTATCTAAAAGTTTTATTATCAGAGTTATAAAAAGTTCCCTTTTCAATCTCGGTATTACTAAATGGTAAATAGGTCTTTATAACCTCTTCAAACTCATCTTCTGGAACTTCATATTCTGCTCCACCATAATTTGCTTCATATGGAACTTGCTTTCCATATTTCATATAATACATTTTTTCATAAAGATCATAAAAATCAAGTTCCGTATAATTCTGGTTATCCCAATTTGTAATCAACAGATTATTAAGTGCATACCCCAACGGCATAACATATTTTCGATTCAATTCCCGGCATGTTTTATCTAATGGCTGCACTCTGAATCCAGTTTCACCCGGTGCTCCATCAAATCCCGGTGGGTGATATTCCTCCAGAAACAAATATCCTTTTTCTGTATATTTCCACTCATATGCTTCATATTCATCATAATAATTAGCCTGTGGACTATTATCTTTCCATTTAACCTGACATAATCGAACATTTATCTTTCCATTCATTGACTCTAAATGATATTGTATAATTTCCCCTTCATCAAATACAACAACAATATCAACTGCTGCCTGTTCTTCTTTCTCCGCTGCTTTGCAAAATTCTTCTACTTTTTCACGATTGACCATATCAATCTGATTATCACAATCTACTGCCGCATATCCTTTTTCTTCCAGACAATTGATAATTTTTCTTTTCACCTTTAATGTATTTAACTCCGACTTCTCCTTCATATAAACAGACCGAAAAGTTTGCGCTGTTTTTTTTACTTCTGCATTCATTTCAGATTCTACGGTTTCTTTCTTTTCTTCTTTTTCCGTAATTCGATTTTGTCCGCACCCTGTAAAAACAATAAGAACTATCAATATCATCGCAAATATCTTACATATGTAATAATTTCTCATAAAAATTTTTTTATTCTTCAAAATACTCATCCAATACTGTTGCATCTTTTTTAACAACATAACCACTTCCACCGATTCCTTTCTTCTAATTTTTTTGTTCCTTAAATCTTACGCTTGTAATATTTAAAAATCAAGTCTATTTTCAGGAATTGTATACTCCAGATTCACCATCTTTATGTGCGATATATCCTATTTTATTACCATCCTCTATATCTTCTCCATTTTTGTTACCCTGTCATTTTAAAGAACATCCTTACTTACACTGTTACATATTTTTCCGCTTCTTCTTTGCACTTCAACGTATTTCCATGCCCAATTACATATTCCATACATTCTTTTCCCTGCTCTTCTTTTCCGATTCGGTAGTAACATACTCCCAGCAGGAATCTGCGTGTAACCTCATAATAAGGCAACTTTTCCGTATCATTTTCCAGTAATCTTACTGCTGCCTCATCTTCACCTTTCAGCATCAAATTTTTTGCCATAAACAGTGGATTCTTTTGAAATACTTTCCCTGCTTTTTCTAATGTAGCCGAATAACCTGCCGCATCTTTCTCCTGATATTTCTTCGACAGTTCGAGATTCGTCATGACCTGCTGCCAGGAACGTCCCTCTCTTTTTCCTTCCCATTCATTCTTTATATACTCTTCTGCCTTCTGCAACTGCCCATTTATGATCAGTGCAACTACATATTTAGACTCAGCTATCAGCATGACACTTTTTTGAAATCCATGATAATCCAAGCTCTTTCCGTACTTTATCAACTCTTCCAGCATTTCTGAATATTTTTCTGCATCACATTGCTGTGACAGAATCCGGTCAATTTTTGAAAAATCTCTGAGAATGTCCCTGATTAAAATGAATATACCTGCAATCAGATCAACCACCACGCAAATCCACAGAAGCCAGGGATCTGTCGTGACCCAGCCCGGCTGCTTCACATCGAAAAAGAGTACTGTCTCCTGATGCGGGAACGGATTTCCTTTGAAAATACTCACCACACAGATCAATGCTGCATAAATCAACAGCACATTCCGTATCATCCTGATGCGTCCATTTTTCTGCTTTTCATAAATCTTTTTTATCTGCTCTTCCATTTTCTCTACCTCGCTGTCACACTATTTTTGTACCTACAACATAATTATACATAAATTAATATTGTAGCGAATCTCTGTTCGGTTGTACAATATCTACTGTTGCCTGTTCTTCTTTCTCCGCTGCTTTGCAAAATTCTTCTACTTTTTCACGATTGACCATATCAATCTGATTATCACAATCTACTGCCGCATATCCTTTTTCTTCCAGACAATTGATAATTTTTCTTTTCACCTTTAATGTATTTAACTCCGACTTCTCCTTCATATAAACAGACCGAAAAGTTTGCGCTGTTTTTTTTACTTCTGCATTCATTTCAGATTCTACGGTTTCTTTCTTTTCTTCTTTTTCCGTAATTCGATTTTGTCCGCACCCTGTAAAAACAATAAGAACTATCAATATCATCGCAAATATCTTACATATGTAATAATTTCTCATAAAAATTTTTTTATTCTTCAAAATACTCATCCAATACTGTTGCATCTTTTTTAACAACATAACCACTTCCACCGATTCCTTTCACATTCTCAACCATACTGATAAGAAGAATTGGTTTGTCCACGCTTTTATCTGCCGTAAACACCGAAAACCACCCGATTTCTTTGCCAGAAGTATCTTCTTTCGTTGCCTTCAACTCGGCTGTCCCTGTTTTTCCAGCCAGCAAAATATCGTCACGATGTGCAGCATATCCGGTTCCTTCTGGATCATTTACAACACCTTCCACCCCTTGCATAATTTCTTCTACATTTTCTTTGCTAAACGCATTTTCTATCCATGTTTCACCGGATGCTTCTTCTTTGTATTTCAAATACGGTTTTATCATATTCCCTTCATTTAAAAATGAAGTATAAATACTTGCCAGATGTAATGGATTTACAAGAATCTGCCCTTGCCCATAACCACTATCTGCCAATTGTATTTCTGTTTCTATTTTATCTGTATTGGAATATGTTGATTCCTGCATCGCAATCTCAAACGGCATATTCTGATTAAATCCTATTTCATTTAAAGTATTCATAAAATTCTCACTACCAATTTTAAGAGCTGCCTTTGCAAAATAAATATTATCAGAATAGATAATTGCATTTTTCATAATAACCGGTTCATATTCATGAAGTGTTGTCACTTGATAAGATCCCCAAGACGAATCTTTCTGCCATGCCAAACCTTCATTTCCAAAATCTTCTTTTGGATCTATGCTTCCCGTTTTCAACCCAATTCCTGCCACAACTGGTTTAAATGTTGAGCCAGGACACCATACTTGACGAAAACGATTATATAATGGCTTCTTTTCATCTTCGTTTAATGATGTCCATTTCTCTGATGATAAGCCCCGTATAAATTCATTATTATCATAAGATGGGGTACTTACCAAAGCCAATACTTCTCCCGTATAAGGATTCATTGCGACAGAACACCCCGGATCTTCTTTAAACTGCTCGTATAATGATTTTTGCAAATCGGAATCTATCGTTAATCTTATATCCATACCATCTTCTTTAAAAATACTTGCAAGAACCTCTTTTACTTCCCCATCACTATCCAAAATCTTTATATCACAACCATCTTTTCCTTTTAATTGCTTTTCGTATAACTTTTCCACCCCAGATCTTCCGATTACACTTTCTGCTGAATATCCTTCCCCTGGATGATTTTCCAAATCTTCTGCTGTTACAGACTGTACATAACCAATTAAATGAGCTGCTGCTTCCCCTAACTCATAGGTTCTAACTTCCACATCTGATAGCATAACCCCTGGAATTTCCAAAAGTTTATTCTGACAATCCTGCTCCTCAAGTGTCTTTTCTTCTGGCTGTATTTTCATTAAATCTATTTCTTCTACTTTCGGAATAGTTTCAATTGGTACAAAAGAATCTTCTTTTACCCACTTTGCTGTGAGTTTGTTATTTATTGTTTCTACATCTATCTCTAATAACTCCGCTATTTTTTCAATAGATACATTCCTGTCTTCCAGCTTTCCCGGTATAATGCCAACTGATGTTGCTACTCCTTTTCCTGTAAGCATTTTACCATCTCGGTCTAATATTTCTCCTCTCTCCGCTTTTGATGTAGTAACACTTATTTTATCATCACTCTCTAAATCTGGAAAAATCAAACTATCCTGCCATACTAATTTATATCCCTGTTTCGTCTTCTTCAGTTCCGCCATATTGTCAAATTGTATTGTTCCGGCAATTGTATTACATAATGTTTCATACGAAAGCGTAACTGTATCTGCTTTTTTCTCTTTCACAGCTATATGACTGATTTTAATGTCACTGACCTCTATTCCTTCGTATATCTTAGAATTTCGTTGTATGTATTCTTCTTTTGTCAGATAAACTTTTTCATCTGAATCTATCATAGTGTACATTACTTCATATTCCTTTTTTTCAATATGGTTCATATATTCCACAAGTGTGTCTTCTGGTAATTCCGTTATCGTCCTTTTTAATAAAACACCTCCTGAAACAGCAATTACTGTTATAGCCATTATTAATCTCAAAATCCTACAAGTGTAAGATTTTTTAGTGCTTTGTTTTTTCCGTCTTTTTTTCATAGATACCCCTTTCTTTCAACGCTTTTATTTCCTTAAATCTTACACTTGTAATATTTAAAAGTCAAGTCTTTTCTTAGGCATTATATACGTGCGTCGCACGATGCATATAAAAAGAA
>OLXJ01001271.1_pt1 | contig 9838 bp, 7 predicted proteins | sample 1644591 | NCBI WGS metagenome assembly OLXJ01 (sample SAMEA103958150, study PRJEB25191) | human gut metagenome | biome: human-associated habitat [ENVO:00009003]; feature: intestine environment [ENVO:2100002]; material: feces | place: Germany | collected 2013/2015 | reverse complement strand
CTGTCCGTTTCCTTTTTTTTCATGCAACCGCCTTATTCCAGCGGCTTGAGGTAATTCGCCTCCAACAGTTCACGCAGTCCCGATTCGGGATACAGCGCCTTTCCGCCTAAAATGATATAAGGCAGCAGCCGTTCGTTACGGTATTCCTGAAGAGTACGGCGGCTTACCCGTAAAAGGTCTGCCACTTCCTTGTCTGTCAGGTACACCTCACCGTCAAGCGGCGGGCGGTAACTCTCCAGAAACCCGCTGAGCCATCTGGAGCTTTTTTTCATTTTCTGCAATATGGAAGCGACCTTTTCGTCTTCCATCGTGATGATTTCATTGTTCTCGTTCATGTTACTTCGGATTTAGTGGTGAATATTCGGTTATTTGCCGCCGGGGTGGATTATGCCGACAAGCGGAATCAGCCGCTTGACCTCTTCCGGCTTGTAAAAGAACTTGTGCCCGATCTGTGAATAGCCGATGAATCCCTTGTCACGCAGTTTCTGCAAGGTGCGCTGGCTTATCCGTAACCGGTTACACACTTCGTCGCCCGTGAGCCAACGGGCAAGGCGTTTCCCGTCCCCCTTGCGCTGCAAGGCGGTCACTTTTTCCACAAAGGCGTTCCACTGCGCCATCAGTTCCTCGAAGGTCTTTTTCTCAATAGATACCGTTTCCATAAGAATTTGATTTTAGTTCCGTGCAAAGGTAACGACGCAGGCAGAAAAAGATTCCATATTCTGCTAACTGGCAACTTGTTGCGCCGTTTGTCCGGGTAACGGAGCCATTTCTCAGAAAAATCTCACGTGAGCCACGTAGTGAGTTGTTAAAGCCCCTTTTGTTTATTGCTGAACTTTGCCGCAGGAACAAGAAAAAAGACAGAACATGAAAGTGATAACGATGGAAAGTTCCGCATACAAGGCAATGATGGAACAGATAGCAGAAGTGGCCGGCTATGTCCGTGAAATCAGGGAGGCGATGAAACGTGAAAATACGGACAGGCTTCTCGACACGAATGAAGCCGCCAGAGAACTGGGCGTAAGCAAGCGGACCTTGCAGCGCATGAGGGATGATCACCGTATCAGATACGTGGTCCTGCGTCGCAAATGCCAGTACAGGCTCTCGGAAATCCGGAGGATTCTTGACTCCCATACCATCCGGGAGGGCGGCAGGACACTCGATGAACTGCACCATAACAGCAGACTGCCCACCGGAAACGGCAGGCAGCCGAAAGGAAGGAGGACATGAACATGGAACTGCTGACAAAGAAACTGTTTGAGCAGTGGATGGAAACCATCCTTGAAAGGCTTGAACGTCAGGACGAGATGCTGCTTGCCCTGAAAGCACCGGAAAAACGGGAACACACGCCGGACAGGATACGGCTCTTTGACAACCAGGACCTGTGCCTGCTGCTCCAGATAAGCAAGCGGTCACTGCAACGCTACCGCAGCACAGGAGCCTTGCCCTACAAGATACTGGGCAAGAAGACCTATTACAGCGAAGATGACGTGCTGAAATTCCTGTCGGAACACGTAAAGGACTTCCAGAAGGACGATGTCGAGTTCTACAAGGCTCGTATCCATAATTTCTTTAATAAATAACAATTAAAAATTATTCAAATGGCAAAGAAAAGCGACGAAAAGGACGTGCTGATAGTCCGTGACGAAAAGACGGGCGAAATCAGCGTGGTAGCCGGCCTTAATGCGGACGGCTCGCCCAAGCGGACTCCGGCAAGGCTGGACAACGCAAAGGATTTTCTACTGTTCGACAAGCATGGCGACATGCTCGACAACTTTTTCAAAAACTTCTTCCGGCAGTGCAAGGAACCCAGCCGCTTCGGTTTCTACCGCATAGCGGCGGATCAGGTGGATTCACTTCTGGGAGTGATGAAGGACCTGCTGCAGCATCCCTATCAGAACAAGGACATCCTTGCCCCGCACAAGGTGGACACATTCCCCTATCAGATGCAGGCGGAAGAAGAGAAAAAAGAGAAGAAAGAGGAACAGGGTGAAACCCAAAAACAGGAAAACATGGAACAGAAACAGGAAAAAACGCAGGAAAAGCCTCAGACCCGACAAGGCTACCAGCCCATTGACGAGAGTTCAATCAACTGGCAGGAACTGAAAGAGAAATGGGGCATCGACCGTGAGGAACTTGAAAAGTCCGGTGACCTGCAGAAGATGCTCAACTACGGCAAGTCGGATCTGGTGAAAGTGTCCCCAAAGTTCGGGGAGGAAACCTTTGAACTGGACGCCCGCCTGTCGTTCAGGAAAAACGAGGACGGCAGCATCGGTCTTGTACCGCATTTCATCCGCAAGGAACAGAAACTTGACGAATACAAAGGACACAAGTTCTCGGAATACGACAAAAGGAACCTGAAGGCTACCGGCAACATGGGGCGTGTGATTGACCTTGTGGACAAGGAAACCGGAGAGATTATCCCCTCGTACATCAGCATTGACCGCAAGACGAACGAAATCACCGATGTCCCTGCCAGCAAGGTACGCATACCGGAAAGAATCGGAAAGACGGAAATCACCAAACAGGAACAGGAAATGCTCCGTGCGGGGCTGCCGGTAAAAGACAAGCTGGTGGAACGCAATGATGGAAGGAAGTTCGTAACGACCCTGCAGGTGAATGTGGAACAGCGCGGTGTCGAGTTCGTGCCGGGCACCGGAAAGTCCCCGCGTACCGTACAGAAACAGGACAACACGGAACTGCCGGAACTGGAACCGGACATGAACGACGCTGAAAAGCAGGATGCGAAGCAGCAGAAAAGGAACACATGGACGAACGAGGACGGCAGCATCCGCGGCATCACCAAATGGTGCGGCAAGCCCCTGACGGAACAGCAGCAGGCGGACTACAAGGCAGGCAAGACCATCAGACTGGAGAACGTGACGGACAAGCAGGGGCAGCACGCCATCATGTATGTCAAGTTCAATCCGGAAAAGGGACGCCCGTACCGCTACGATGAAAATCCGGACAATGCCCAGAAAGTCGCCCCGTCGAACGAAAGCCGGACACAGGTGGCCGTGAACAGCGAGGGCAAGACGAACGAGGCGACCAAGAACATCAAGGAGCCGCTGCAGCAGGGACAGTCAGCCCCGAAGGATGACGCACAGAAGCAGCAGCAGGAAAAGCCCAAGAAAAACAAAGGCATGAAGGTATAGTCCCCGCACACCACTAAATCCAAAAACATAAAAAACAGAATCAAAACAAATCAGTATGAAAACAATCATAGCAGAAAAGCCCAGTGTGGCACGTGAAATTGCCCGCATCGTGGGTGCCGGCAAGCGAGAGGAAGGTTATCTGACCGGAAACGGTTATAATGTAACATGGGCATTCGGACATCTTGTCCAGCCCGCCATGCCGGAAGAATACAACCTGCACGGCTTTGTACGCAGCAATCTGCCCATCATTCCCGAAACCTTCACGCTTGTTCCCCGACAGGTAAGGACGGAAAAAGGATACAAGGCGGACAGCAGCGTGGTCGCCCAGATAAAAATCATCACCAGACTGTTCAAGGACAGCGAGCAGATTATTGTGGCGACCGATGCCGGCCGCGAAGGTGAGCTGATATTCCGATACCTCTATCATTATATCGGCTGTACGGTCCCGTTCGTGCGTCTGTGGATAAGCAGCCTGACGGACAAGGCTATCCGTGAGGGACTGAAACACCTTGAAGACGGAAGCAGGTATGACAACCTTTACCATGCCGCCAAAGCCCGAAGTGAAGCCGACTGGCTGGTGGGGATAAACGGAACGCAGGCACTGTCCATCGCAGCCGGACGCGGAACCTACTCGGTGGGACGTGTCCAGACGCCGACACTGGCGATGATCTGTGAACGCTATTGGGAAAACCGCCGTTTCACCCCCGAAGCTTTCTGGCAGCTGCATATCTCGGCAAAGGTACAGGACAGTGACGGAATCGTGAAAATGCCGTCGGTGGAGAAATGGAAGGACAAGGCAACCGCAACAGCCCTATATAATAATGTAAAAGAGAGCAACACGGCTACTGTCGTGAAAGTCGAACGAAAGGAGAAAATCGAAGAAACACCGCTTCTGTATGACCTGACCACACTCCAGAAGGATGCGAACACGAAGTACGGGTTCACGGCAGAGCAGACACTTGACATCACGCAGAAACTTTATGAGAAGAAACTCGTCACCTATCCCCGAACCGGCAGCCGATACATCCCGGAAGATGTCTTTGCGGAAATACCGAAACTGCTGGCTTTCATCGGCAGGCTCTCACAATGGAGCGGCAAGGTCCCGCAAAAGCCGGAGCCTACCCGAAGAAGCGTTGATGACAGCAAGGTAACAGACCACCACGCACTGCTGGTTACGGGAGAAAAGCCCCTGTTCCTCTCCGAAGATGAAAGCAAGGTGTACCATCTGATAGCGGGACGCATGATAGAAGCTTTTTCGGAAAAATGCGTGAAGGACGTGACAGCCGTTACGGTGGAATGTTCCGGCGTGGCGTTCTCAACCAAAGGTCATGTAGTGAAACAGGCCGGATGGCGTGCCGTCTGCAAGGAAGAACAGGAAGAGACGATACTTCCGGACTGGAAAGAAGGGGAACTGCTGCACCTAAGCGGCTGTTCCATGACGGAAGGAAAGACCAAGCCCAAGCCCCTCCATACGGAAGCCACCCTGCTCTCGGCGATGGAAACGGCCGGCAGGGAAATCGAGGACGAGGAACTGCGTCAGGCACTGAAGGACTGCGGTATCGGAACCCCCGCCACCCGTGCCTCCGTCATTGAAACGCTCTTTGCCCGCGAATATGTGACAAGGCAGAAGAAATGCCTTGTGCCCACAGAAAAAGGGCTTGCCCTCTATTCCATTGTCAAGACCATGCGCATTGCCGACGTAGCCATGACCGGCGAATGGGAAAAGGAACTGGCGTGCATCGAACGCGGAGAGGTACCTGCCGGAAAGTTCCGCAAGGAGATTGAGGAATATGCGACATCCATCACCTCCGAACTGCTGTCGTGCGAAAAGCTGTTCGGGAAAAAGGATTCAGGCTGCACGTGTCCCAAGTGCGGAACGGGCAGGATGCAGTTCTTCGGCAAGGTGGTACGATGCGACAACACGGAATGCGGCCTGCCCATATTCAGGCTGAAAGCCAACAGGATGCTTACCGACGATGAAATCAGGGAACTGCTGACAAAGGGAAAGACGGGTGTCCTGAAGGGATTCAAGAACAAGCAGGGCAAGCGTTTCGATGCCGCCCTGATCTTTGATGCCGACTTCAACACCGGTTTTGTCTTTCCGGAAAGAAAGGACGGTGCGGCATCCGCAAAAAAGAGAAAGTGAGGAATGGGAAGTAAGGGGTAATCCGCCTTTCGGATGAATTATCAGCGGAAATTATTTCGTATTTCATCCGGATTGGACTACCTTTGCCACTGATTCAAGGTTCATAAATCATCATACTGATCAAGACTTTGGATTTAGTGGTGGCACTCGGAGGGATACCGGGTGCCTTTTTCTTCCCTTTCTCCGTATATCCGGACATTTGTCAAATCACTAAATCCATTGTAAAAATGAACAAGAAGAATCTTGAACAGACCGAACTTTCCTATTACGGTCTGTATCTGCTGAACTATCTCAAGGAAAACAAGTTTGAACAGGCTTCCGATGCCGCCTTCGTGAAGGCGCGTGCCGATGAAGCCGCAGAAGCCTATGAGCGTGCAAGGCTTGAGGGGTACACTCCCGACGGTGCGCAGGAGATTGCCATGTCCGCACTCGTCCACGGCCTGCACTATTCCCGATACGCCATCCTGCGTGAAGTCGTGGAAAGCGAGTTTCATGAAGAGATTCCGGAAGACGCGCGTGAGGGCTTCGTAGAGAAACTGCTGCCGCTTGTGGGCAACGTATTCTCCATTTACGACCTGTCAGACGACCAGTTCGCCCTGTCGTCCGACTATGACCTGCTCTATACGGAGCTGACGGGAGCCGTCGTCCTTTACCTGAGGGAGTATGGCATTTAACCGCAAGCAGAAACTGCGCGACAACATCGAGGCGATACGGACGGCATTCACACTGGAGAAGGAACAGCGCACGCCCACCGCGCGTGAACGTGTGCTGCTGGAAAGGTATTGCGGCTTCGGGGGACTGAAGTGCATACTGAATCCCGCCAGAGAACTGACGGATGCCGTCCATTGGGCGAAATCTGACCTCGACCTGTTTGCCCCGACCATCGAACTGCACCGGCTGATCCGTGAGAACAGCCGGGATGAAAGGGAATACAAAAGTTATGTGGACTCGCTGAAATCATCGGTACTGACGGCATTCTACACGCCGGCGGAAATTACGGGTGCAATAACGGAAGCCCTGTATGACCGCAAGGTGCGTCCCGACCGCGTACTGGAACCGTCCGCCGGTATGGGTGCTTTTGTGGATGCGGTGCTGCAATACCAGCCGCAGGCGGATGTGATGGCTTTCGAGAAGGACCTGCTGACGGGCAAGCTGCTGGGCTGTCTTTACCCGGAACAGAAAATCCGCACGATGGGTTTCGAGAAAATCGAAAAGCCGTTTCTGAACCATTTTGACCTTGCCATCTCCAATATCCCTTTCGGGGATTTCGGAGTGTTCGATGCGGAGTTCAGCCGCAGCGCATCCTTTGGCAGACGTTCGGCACAGAAAGCCATCCATGACTATTTCTTCCTGAAAGGTCTGGATGCGGTGCGTGACGGCGGCATCGTGGCGTTCATCACCTCGCAGGGGGTATTGAACAGCTCGAAGGTATCCGTCAGGAACGAGATGTTCAGCAAGGCGAATCTGGTATCGGCAATCCGACTGCCCAACAACCTGTTTACCGACAATGCAGGCACGGAAGCCGGCAGCGACCTGATCATCCTGCAAAAAGACCTGCAAAAGAAAGAACTGACACAGGAAGAGAGGGTACTGACCATCATACAGACGGAACATAACGGCGGACTGACGGAGAACGCCTATTTTGCCTACCATACGGAACGTATCGTACATACCGATGCGAAGAGGGGTACCGACCCGTACGGAAAGCCCGCCATGATATATACGCACAGCGGAGGTGTGGAAGGTATCGCGACAGACCTGGGCAGGATGCTTGCGGAGGACTTGCGCAAACGTCTGGACATGGAACTTTATCATGGACGCAGGACAGCAGCGGAACAGACCGTACAATCCGCCATGAGCATCTCCATACCGAAAACTGAAACAGTGAAGGCGGAAAGGTCAGTTCCCGAACCTGACCCCGTCCGGCAGCAACCGGAGAACAAGGATGCAGCGACAGAAGAAAAGACACAACCGGTTGCGGAAAGACTGGAGACCGGGACGCATGAGCCGGAACAGGCTCCAACCGTGCAGCTGACACTCTTTGACCTGTGGGAATATACGGAAGAGGAACGCAATCAGGCCCTTTCGGGCAAAAAGAAAAAGTCCGCAGCCAAGTCAAAGGAAAAGAACGGCAAGAAGCAGGCACAGGTTACGCCGAAAGTTACGGATAAACCGGCGGCTGCATCTGCCGTTTCCCCGCAAAAGGAGGCGGAAGGCGAAAAGGCGGAAGATGTGAGAACGGAAGATGCGGAAGCCAAAGAAACGGCAGCCCAAGCCCATCCGGACGACATATATGCGGATATAGACTGGGAGGAAAACCCACCCATCAACGGTTTTTACGAAACCATGATGCACCTTACCCCCGAAGTGCGTATCCAGCTCAGGCATGAAGCGGAGAAACACAGACAGGAACTGCTTGCGAAGTCCGGCATGAAGGACACCCTCGACCCGGCGTTTGTGCCATCGTCGGATTCCCAACCGGTGCAGCAGGCTGACATGACACCCGGGTCAGAACAGGCACCGGAAGATGAAAGCCCATTGCCGGATGGCATGACCGCTACGGCTGAGAATCCGTTCGTACAGTCCGGACAGACGGAAACAACTTCCGCTTCGCTGTTCCCGGAATATGATACGGAACCTGCCAAGGAGGAAGCTGCCGACCTGACACCGCACCCGTACAGCGGGACGGTGGAAGCCCATCACCGTGACGGCTCAATGGTAGCGGAAGGGACCGCCGTCGGATATCTGAGGGGCATCACCCCCTATGGAGCCACCTTCCACCCGCTTGACCTGAAAGGCTACCAGAAGGAAAAGGCCCTGCTGTATATATCCATCCGTGACGCCTATGAACGCCTGTACCGGAATGAGGCGGAAAACCGGACGGAGGACAGCCGTCAGCGTGAATACCTGAACGTGTCCTATGACGAGTTCGTGATGCGTTACGGTAACCTGAACGCCAGACAGAATGCAAAACTTCTGATGATGGATGCCTCCGGGCGTGATGTCCTTGCACTGGAACGTGCCGAAGAGGGAAAATTCGTGAAGGCGGACATTTTCGAGCGTCCCGTTTCCTTTTCGGTGGAAACATACGTCAATGCCGGGTCGCCCGAAGAAGCCCTGTCCGCCTCGCTCAACAGATATGGCGGCATAGACCTCGACTTCATGCGTGCCATTACCAACAGCACGGAAGAGGAACTGCTCGGAGCCCTGCAGGGACGTATCTATTACAACCCGCTTGTTTCAGGCTATGAGATAAAGGACCGATTCATTGCCGGAAACGTGATAGACAAGGCGGAGCGTGTGGAAGAATGGATAAACGACCATCCCGGACATGAGCGGCTTGCGGATGCGGGGCAGTCTCTTGAAGCCCTGAAAGCCGCCACGCCGCAGCGTATCGGTTTCGAGGAACTGGACTTCAATTTCGGCGAGCGATGGATTCCGACAGGCATCTATGCCGCCTACATGAGCCATCTGTTTGACACGGAAGTGAAAATCTCCTATTCGCCGAGCCTTGACGAGTTTTCGGTGGCATGTGCCTACAAGAACATGAAAATATGGGAGGAGTTCTGTGTAAAGGGCTATTACCGGAACTATGACGGTATGAGCCTGCTGAAACACGCCCTGCACAACACCTGCCCTGACATGATGAAGTCCATCGGCAAGGACGAGCATGGCAACGACATCAAGATGCGCGACAGCGAGGGAATACAACTCGCCAACGCCAAGATTGACGAGATACGAAACGGCTTCTCCGAATGGCTCGAAGAGCAGTCGCCGCAGTTCAAGGAGCGGCTTGTGACGATGTATAACCGCAAGTTCAACTGTTTCGTGCGCCCGCGCTACGACGGCTCCCATCAGACCTTTCCCGACCTCAACCTGAAAGGGCTGGCAAGCCGGGGTATCAAGAGCGTCTATCCCTCACAGATGGATTGCGTCTGGATGTTGAAACAGAACGGCGGCGGAATTTGCGACCACGAGGTGGGAACCGGTAAGACGCTGATAATGTGCATCGCCGCGCATGAGATGAAGCGTCTGAATTTGGCACACAAGCCGATGATTATCGGGCTGAAAGCCAACGTTGCGGAGATTGCAGCCACCTATCAGGCGGCATATCCCAACGCACGTATTCTGTACGCTTCGGAGAAGGACTTTTCGACCGCCAACCGTGTGCGCTTCTTCAATAATATAAAGAACAACGACTACGATTGCGTCATCATGTCGCACGACCAGTTCGGCAAGATACCGCAGTCGCCGGAGTTGCAGCAGCGCATCCTGCAAGCGGAGCTTGACACGGTGGAGGAAAACCTCGAAGTGCTGCGCCAGCAGGGAAAGAACGTGTCGCGGGCGATGCTGAAAGGATTGGAGAAGCGCAAGCACAACCTTGAAGCGAAGCTGGAGAAGGTGGAACACGCCATAAAGTCACGCACGGACGACGTGGTGGATTTCAAGCAGATGGGCATCGACCACATCTTCATAGATGAGAGCCACCAGTTCAAGAATCTGACTTTCAACACGCGCCACGACCGTGTGGCGGGATTGG
>OLXJ01001263.1_pt1 | contig 9898 bp, 7 predicted proteins | sample 1644591 | NCBI WGS metagenome assembly OLXJ01 (sample SAMEA103958150, study PRJEB25191) | human gut metagenome | biome: human-associated habitat [ENVO:00009003]; feature: intestine environment [ENVO:2100002]; material: feces | place: Germany | collected 2013/2015 | reverse complement strand
GCACCGTGGTGCTCACAAGGGTCTGGCTACCCTGTGCATTGGCGGCGGCATGGGCTGCGCTACCATCGTTGAGATGTAAGCTCCCCCTTTGGGATTGAATTGAGTGACAGCCCGCGCCCCGGCTCAGACCGGAGACTCTGCCGGGGCGCGGGAGCTGTTTTGAAACACTGAGAATCTGAATTGGAGGTTTTCACAATGGCTTTTGTAAAAACCGAGGTGCAGGGCGCTGTCGAGATCATCACCATCGACCGTCCCAAGGCACTGAATGCCCTGAACCCTGAGGTTCTGGCAGACCTGAAGGCAGCTTTTGAGGCTGTCGATCAGGAGACCATCCGCTGCATCGTCCTGACCGGCGAAGGCGACAAGAGCTTCGTTGCAGGCGCTGATATCGGCTCCATGAGCACCATGACCAAGGCAGAGGGCGAGGCCTTCGGCAAGCTGGGCAATGACGTGTTCCTGATGATCGAGAGCTTCCCCATCCCCGTCATTGCAGCCGTCAACGGCTTTGCACTGGGCGGCGGCAATGAGCTGGCCATGAGCTGCGACATCCGCATCTGCTCTGACAACGCCGTGTTTGGTCAGCCCGAAGTTGGTCTGGGCATCACCCCGGGCTTCGGCGGCACCCAGCGTCTGGCACGTCTGGTCGGCATGGGTATGGCAAAGCAACTGGTCTACTCTGCCCTGAACATCAAGGCGGACGAGGCTTACCGCATTGGTCTGGTCAACGCCGTGTATCCGCAGGCTGAACTGATGGAGAACGTGCTGAAGCTGGCCGGCAAGATCGCCAAGAACGCTCCCATTGCAGTGCGCAACTGCAAGAAGGCCATCAACGATGGCATCAGCCTGCCCATTGAGAAGGCTGTGGAAGTTGAGGAGAAGCTGTTCGGTGCTTGCTTCGAGACCCACGATCAGCAGGAGGGCATGGCCTGCTTCCTGAGCCGTGAGAAACCGAAGCCCAAGGCAGTGTTTACCAACAACTAATCCATTACATAATTTTTGATATTAAATAAAGGAGAGATTTCCTATGAAGATCGGTGTTATCGGCGCTGGCACTATGGGCCAGGGCATCGCAAAGGCATTTGCACAGGTTGAGGGCAACACCGTTGCTCTGTGCGACATCAAGCAGGAGTGGGCTGAGAACGGCCTGGCAAAGATCAAGAAGGGCTACGAGAAGCTGGTTGCTAAGGGCAAGATCCCCCAGGAAAAGGCTGACGCGATCGTTGCAGCCATCACCCCGGGCCTGAAGGAAAATCTGTGCGCAGACTGCGACCTGATCGTTGAGGCTGCTTTTGAGGATATGAAGGTCAAGCAGACCACTTTCGGCGAGCTGGATAAGATCTGCAAGCCCGAGTGCATCTTCGCCTCCAACACTTCCTCTCTGTCCATCACCGAGATCGGCAAGGGCCTGAGCCGTCCTCTGGTCGGTATGCACTTCTTCAACCCCGCTGACCGCATGAAGCTGATCGAGGTCATCGCCGGCTGCAACACCCCCGCAGAGACCGTTGAGAAGATCAAGGAGATCTCCGTTGCTATCGGCAAGCAGCCGGTCCAGGTCAACGAGGCTGCCGGCTTCGTCGTCAACCGCATCCTGATCCCCATGATCAATGAGGCTGCCTTCATCAAGATGGAGGGCGTTTCCGATATCGCAGGCATCGACACCGCTATGAAGCTGGGTGCCAACCACCCCATGGGACCCCTGGAGCTGGGCGACTTCATCGGCCTGGATATCTGCCTGGCCATCATGGACGTTCTGTACAAGGAGACCGGCGACAGCAAGTATCGCGCCTGCCCGCTGATCCGCAAGATGGTCCGCGGCGGCAACCTGGGCTGCAAGACCGGCAAGGGCTTCTACGTTTACAACGCAGACCGCACCAAGACTCCTGTTGACCAGCTGTAATTTCTGATAAACATTTCTCCTGGCCGTGGGGAAAGCGGTCAGGAGGAATTTGTTTGTAACCGGGTAGGGAAGAACCCCGACCCCGGGAGATAAAAAACACCCGTTAGGAGGATATAGCGATGGATTTTACTCTGTCCAAGCAGCAGCAGATGGTGCAGAAGATGTACCGCGAGTTTGCTGAAAACGAAGTCAAGCCCCTGGCTAAGAAGGTTGATGCAGAAGAGTACTTCCCCAAAGAGACCGTCGAGAAGATGGGCAAGCTGGGCATGATGGGCATTTACTTCCCCACCTCTGTCGGCGGTGCAGGCGGCGATGTGCTGTCCTACGTCATGGCAGTGGAGGAGCTGAGCAAGGTCTGTGGCACCACCGGTGTCATCGTCTCCGCTCACACCAGCTTGTGCGCTGCTCCTATTTATGAGAACGGCACCCCCGAGCAGAAGGCAAAGTATCTGCCCAAGCTCTGCAGCGGCGAGTGGCTGGGCGCTTTCGGCCTGACCGAGCCGGGCGCTGGTACCGATGCACAGGGTCAGCAGACCATTGCCAAGGAAGAGGATGACTGCTGGGTCCTGAATGGCTCCAAGATCTTCATCACCAACGCCGGTTTCGCTGATGTCTTTATCGTCATCGCTGTCACCGACCGCGTTCTGGATAAGAAGGGCCGTCCCACCAAGCTGTGCTCTGCCTTCATCGTTGAGCGCACCGATCCGGGCTTCTCCGTCGGTAAGGCTGAGGATAAGATGGGCATCCGTGGTTCTTCCACCTGTGAGCTGATCTTCGAGGATTGCCGTATCCCGAAGGATCGTATGCTGGGCGTGCGCGGCAAGGGCTTCCAGCTGGCCATGGCTACCCTGGACGGCGGCCGTATCGGCATCGCTTCTCAGGCTCTGGGCATTGCTGAGGGCGCTCTGGAGGAGACCGTTGCCTACGTCAAGGAGCGCAAGCAGTTTGGCCGCAGCATCTCCGCATTCCAGAACACCCAGTTCGAGCTGGCTGAGATGAAGGCCCGCGTTGAGGCTGCCAAGTATCTGGTCTACGCTGCCGCTCTGAAGAAGCAGCAGGCCATGGACGGCGCAAAGGTCCGTTACAGCGTGGAGGCTGCTCAGGCTAAGCTGATCGCAGCCCGCACCGCAAGCGATGTGACCCGCCGCTGCCTGCAGCTGTTCGGCGGTTACGGCTACACCCGTGACTACCCCATCGAGCGCATGATGCGTGATGCCAAGATCACTGAGATCTACGAGGGCACCAGCGAAGTGCAGATGATGGTCATTTCCGGCGCTCTGCTGAAGTAAGGGAGGTAAGATTTACAATGAAAGCAATTGTTTGTGTAAAGCAGGTTCCTGATACCTCCGGCAAAGTCGCCGTCAAGGCAGACGGTACTCTGGATCGTGCCTCTATGGCCACCATCACCAACCCCGATGACCTGAACGCTCTGGAGGCTGCTCTGAAGCTCAAGGACGCTACCGGCTGCGAAGTCGTTGTCATCACCATGGGTCCTCCTCCGGCCGAGGGAATGCTGCGTGAGCTGCTGGCCCGCGGCGCGGACAAGGCTGTTCTGGTCTCCGGCCGTGAGTTCGGCGGTTCCGATACCTTTGCAACCAGCCAGATCCTGGCTGCTGCTGTCAATAAGATCGGCGTTGGCCCTGAGGACGTTGTGTTCTGCGGCCGTCAGGCAATTGATGGCGACACCGCACAGGTCGGCCCCCAGATCGCTGAAAAGCTGCATCTGCCTCAGGTCACCTATGTGGCTGACATCCAGAAGGATGGCAACACCCTGACCGTGAAGCGTATGCTGGAAGACGGCTACATGATGGTCAAGGTGCAGACTCCCTGCCTGCTGACCTGCATCAAGGAGCTGAACCAGCCCCGTTACATGAGCGTCAATGGCATCTTCACCTGCTACGACAAGCCCATGGAAGTGTTCGATTACAACGCTCTGAAGGATGATCCGCTGATCGAGGTCGACACCATCGGTCTGAAGGGTTCTCCGACGAACGTCTTTAAGTCCTTCACTCCTCCGCAGAAGGGCGCAGGCACCATGCTGACTGGCGACGACACCGCCGCACAGCTGGCAGGTATCCTGGCCAAGAAGCACCTGATCTGATGAAAGGAGCATAGGATTACAATGGCTGATTTTAACGAGTACAAGGGCGTTTGGGTCTTTTGCGAGCAGCGCCAGGGCAAACTGATGCCCACCGATTTCGAGCTGGTCAGCGAGGCCCGCAAGCTGGCTGATGAGCTGAACTGCGAAGTCACCGGCCTGCTGCTGGGCGATAACGTGGACGGCATTGCCAAGGAGCTGGGCGGCTATGGCGCTGATAAGGTCATGGTCTGCGACAGCCCCCTGCTGAAGGATTACACCACGGACGCATACGCCAAGGTCGTCTGCGACATGGTCAACGAGTACAAGCCCGAGGTCCTGCTGATCGGTGCCACCAACATTGGCCGCGATCTGGGCCCCCGCTGCGCAGCCCGCCTGCACACCGGCCTGACCGCTGATGCTACCCACCTGGATATCGACACTGCAAAGTACATCGACTTCCTGAAGGAGAGCTCCACCATCGATCTGTCCAAGCAGAAGTTCGATATGGAAGACCGCAACCTGAAGATGACCCGTCCCGCATTCGGCGGCCATCTGATGGCTACCATCATCTGCCCCCGCTTCCGTCCCCAGATGTCCACCGTGCGTCCCGGCGTTATGAAGAAGGCTCCCTTCGATCAGGCTAAGGCAGATGCCTGCCAGATCGTGAAGCCTGCTTTCGAGCTGTCCGCTGCCGACATCAAGACCGAGGTCCTGAGCGTCGAGAAGGCTGCTGAGAAGCTGGTCGATCTGATCGGTGCCGATGTCATCGTCTCCGTTGGCCGCGGCATCAGCAAGGATGTCAACAAGGGCATCGAGCTGGCTGAGCAGCTGGCTGCTGCACTGGGCGGCGGCGTTGTGGGTGCTTCCCGTGCCGTTACCGATGCAGGTTGGATGACCGCTGACCATCAGGTCGGTCAGACCGGTAAGACGGTCCACCCCAAGATTTATGTTGCTCTGGGCATTTCCGGTGCCATCCAGCACACCGCTGGTATGCAGGATTCCGAGTGCATCATCGCCGTCAACAAGAACGAGAGCGCACCTATCTTCGGTGTTGCTGACTACGGCATCGTGGGCGATCTGTTCAAGGTCGTTCCCGAGCTGATCAAGCAGATCGAGGCTGCCAAGGCTGCTGAATAAGCATCTGATTTTCCCCGAACCCTGATTGTGATAAGGCCGCCGCGCAGTGGAAACGCTGTGCGGCGGCTTTTTGCGTCTCCGGAAAAGCGCTCCGTTCTATCCCACCTGTTCCCGGAATAAAATGACACCAAGAGCGGACAGGAAAGGAGCGCGTACCATGGAGTTGAAGATCTTTCGGGATGCCCTGCCGGCGGCGGGGACAAACTGTACCCTTAAGGCAGAGCTGCCGCTGGAAACAGAGATCCTGATCTCTGATTATCTGCCACCGGTGTTTAAGCTGGTCAAGTGCTTTGTCAGGCCGGTGGTGCTGCAAAAGCGGCTGCAGCCCGGCAAGCTGCAATTGGAGGGATATCTGCGCTGTGTGGTCTATTATCAGGGGGAGGATGGGGCGGGTCTGTGCCAGACCGAGCAGAAGCTCCCCTTTACCAAGCTGCTGGACCTGCCGGAGTTCGTCTTCACGGCATGGGCCGTGCAGGTGGAAGGCCAGACCGAATATCTGAACTGTCGCACCGTCAACCCGCGCCGCATCGAGGTGCGGGGGGCGTATGGGCTGGTGGTATCGGTGCATACGCAGGTCAAAACGGATGTCATCACGGCTCTGTCGGATGGCGGTGTGGAGCAGAAATTGCTCACCCTTTCCGGGGTGCGGCGTGCCGCTGTGCTGGAAAAGCTGGTCACGGTCGAAGGCGAGATCCGCTTTCCCACGCCGCCCGCCGCCGTTTTGGACCTCAGCGGCAATGCCTCTGTCGGAGACCTCAAGCTCCTGAACGGGAAAGCCGTTGCCAAGGGCGTGCTGGTCGTTTCCTGCGCCTGGCGTGCCGAGGGCGACCCGGTACTGCAGAGCCAGAGCGTGAACCTGAACTTCAATCAGGTGCTGGATGTGGACGGCCTGAGCGAGGACTGCCGCTGCCTCTGCGTGGCCGAGCCGGTGGGCTTTACGCTCACGGAGGGAGAAGGGGAGGAACCCAGCCGCCTGACCGCCACCCTGATGCTGCGCCTGCGGGCATGGAGGCCCTATCAGCTGCAGTGCGTGGCGGATGCCTTCTCCACGAAATTTGAGACAGAACAGACCCCGCAGACGGTACAGACGGAATCGCTGGCCTGCACCCTGGATGAGACCGTGACCCTGACCGGCTCCGGCCCTCTGCCGGACGCTGGGGCTAAAATTCTGGCCTGCTTTGCCTCCTTTGGCCCGGCCTTGCTGGCATACAGGGAAAATAACTGGGAGCTAACCAGCCGGGTAACTGTGACTGCCTTTGGGGAGAACAGCCTTTCGGAGCTGGAAAGCTATGAAAAGGTGTTGGAGCTTGCCCTGCCGCTGGAGCGGGAGCTGCCCTCGGATGCGGAGCTGATCCCGGAGTGCTGGCTCCGTGCCGAGGACCTGCGCTGTGTCTGCGCAAACGGCACACTGGAGGTCAGCCTTTCCGTCAAGGCAGAAGGAGCCATCCTACAGCGGAGCGGAAACACCTGTGTGGGCTCCATCGCGCTGGGAGAGCCGTTGATCCCGGCAGACCCGGAGATCAGCCTGCGCATCTATTATGCACAGGCGGGGGAGGAGCTGTTTGCCATCGCCAGGCGGTTCCATGTCTCCCCGGCCCAGATGCTTGCCGCCAACGACCTTGCAGAGGGCACCACGGCCATTGATGCGCCTCGGAGGCTTCTGGTGCCGGGAGCAGGGGGCTGATCCATCCGATTTTGTACTTCATAGAAGGACAATTCAAAGCTAAAGTATGACTTATGAACTAAAAATGAACAAAAAACATCCCGGACCTCTCCCAATTTGAGAAAGGCTCTGCTATAATAATTTTTGTCGTGTAAAAAAGCCTTTTAGATAAAGGAGAAGTTATGATCAAAAATATCGAGTTGGAGAAGGGCGCATACCAGTTTGATGCCAAGATGCCCCTTCGCCAGGCCATCCCGCTGGGCCTGCAGCATGTATTTGCCATGTTCGTGGGCAACCTGACCCCGCTTCTTATCATCACCAGTGCCTGCGGCCTTGCAGGCGGTGAGTTTGCTGACCTGCAGGTCAGCCTGCTGCAGAACGCCATGTTCGTGGCCGGTGTGGTCACGCTGGTGCAGCTGTTCTCCATCGGCCCTGTGGGCGGTCAGGTCCCCATCATCATGGGCACCAGCTCCGGCTTCCTGGGCGTGTTCAACAGTGTGGCTGCTTCCATGGGCGGCGGCGTGCTGGCCTACGGTGCCATCATGGGCGCTTCCATTCTGGGCGGCCTGTTCGAGACTGTGCTGGGCTTCTTCCTCAAGCCCCTGCGCAAGTTCTTCCCCTCGGTGGTCACCGGTACGGTGGTGCTGTCCATCGGTCTGTCCCTGATCTCCGTGGGTGTCAACTCCTTTGGCGGCGGCAACGCAGCCAAGGACTTCGGTTCCGCGGAAAACCTGCTGCTGGCCGTGTTCGTGCTGGTGGTGATCCTGTTCTTCAAGCATTGGACCACGGGCTTCCTGAGCTCCTCCTCCATCCTCATCGGCATCGTGGCGGGCTATCTGGCTGCCTTTATCATGGGCTTTGTCCTGCCCACCACCGGTGTCACCGCCGAGGGTGTGGAGTTCACCAAGGCATGGGTGCTGAACTGGGGCAAGGTGGCACAGGCCGATTGGTTTGCCATCCCCAAGCTGGTCCCCGTCAAGATCATTTTTGATATGCGCGCCATCCTGCCCGTGCTGATCATGTTCATCGTCACCGCTGTGGAGACCGTGGGCGATATCTCCGGCGTGATGGAGGGCGGCATGGGCCGTGAGGCCACCGATAAGGAGCTGTCCGGCGGTGTTATCTGCGACGGCCTGGGCTCTTCCTTTGCCGCCTGCTTCGGCGTTCTGCCCAACACCTCCTTCAGCCAGAACGTGGGCCTGGTTTCCATGACCAAGGTCGTCAACCGCTTTGCGCTGGCCACCGGCGGCATCTTCCTGATTCTCTGCGGTCTGGTGCCCAAGCTGGGCGCGCTCGTCTCGATCATGCCGCAGTCGGTGCTGGGCGGCGCAGCTGTCATGATGTTCTCTTCGATCGTGGTGAGCGGTATTCAGCTCATCACCCGCGAGCCGCTGACCCCGCGCAGCCTGAGCATCGTCTCTGTAGCGCTCGGTCTCGGCTACGGCATCGGTGCCAACAACGGCATCCTTGCACACGCACCGCAGATGATCTCTCTGGTATTCGGCGGCTCCGGCATTGTGCCCGCCGCACTCGTTGCCATCCTCTTGAATCTGGCCATTCCCAAGGACGAAAACGGCTAAAGTAAGCTTTTCTCAATAGCGGGCAGTGTAAAGCGCACTGCCCGCTATTGATTTTTTGTTGAAATTCAAACGCACAAAAGCACCTTTAGCACCCTATTGACATTTGGGTGCCAGACTGCTATTATATGACCGAAATATCGTAGAATCGTTGCTGGTGCGCCGTTTTGGCTGCAGGCAGCTTTTTTACGATCTAACGGTTAGATTATTCTAACGCGCATATACAAGCTGCCATGCTGCCGCCGGGCAGCTTTTCAAATAAGCAGCAGTTAGTTGATGCAAACCAAGGAGCTGAGCATTACGAAAAAGAATTTTTGGGACAGAAATGCAGCAAGGTATGACCGCTTTATGCGTAAGAATGCAATAGCCTATGATCAATTATATGCGCTGCTTCGCCCTGCTGTGTGGCACAAAACCGTTTTGGAGGTAGCCACCGGCACAGGGCAGGTGGCAAAGCATCTCCTGTGTTCTGCCGACCACATTGAGGCTACCGACGTCTCCGCAGCGATGATTGCGCAGGCAAAGCGGGGCAATTTTTCGTCCAAGCTGTATTTTTCCGTGCAGGATATGTTCCATCTGCCTTATGCTGACCAGTCCTTTGATGTTGTCATTGTCTCCAATGCACTGCACATTGTGCCGCACCCCGAGAAAGCCCTTATCGAGTTTCGCCGTGTGCTTAAAAACGATGGCACGCTGATTGCTCCTACCTTTACCCATGCAGAGAATTCCCCTTGGGGAAATCTTCAGGCCCTTGCGCTGAAAATTGCAGGCTTTCCGCTGCACAGCAGATGGACGAGTGCTGCGTATCTGGCATTTTTGCAGCAAAACGGCTGGACCGTTTGCAAAAGTGTTGTTTTGCAGAATTCCATTCCACTTACCTACGCAGAGTGTAAAAAAGTTGAAAGGAGATAAACGATGTCATTTTTTGAAAATACGAGAGACCCCAAAGGCTTCGGCGGCAGGCTGATGGTCACCATGATGAACCTTGCCCACACCCCCGTGGCGCTGTGGGGGCTTCACTTTCTGCATCTTGCGCCGGACGCAAAGGTGCTGGACTGTGGCTGCGGCGGCGGAGCGAATATCAAACGGCTGTTGAAAAGGTGTCCGCGCGGCATCGTAAAGGGCGTGGATTACTCTGCTGTCAGCGTCGAAAAATCCCGCCGTCTCAATGCAGAGGCGATTCAAAGGGATCGCTGTGTCATCTGGCAGGGCAGCGTGCAGCGCATCATTTTTGCCAGCGATTGGTTCGATGCAGTCACAGCGTTTGAAACCGTCTATTTCTGGCCGGACCTTGCAAAATGCTTCCGGGAGGTTTGGCGGGTTTTGAAGCCGGGCGGCACCTTCCTCATCTGCAATGAAGTCAACGGCGACACGGACAAAGACAAAAAATGGACAGAAATCATTGATGGCATGACCATCTACAAGGATACTGAGCTGAAAGCATATCTTGAGCAAGCGGGCTTTTGTGACATTGCGGTACACAAAAGCAAAACAGGCTGGCTGTGTTTGACCGCCGTAAAGCAAAGTGACTGTGGCTGCGGGAG
>OLXJ01001260.1_pt1 | contig 9925 bp, 6 predicted proteins | sample 1644591 | NCBI WGS metagenome assembly OLXJ01 (sample SAMEA103958150, study PRJEB25191) | human gut metagenome | biome: human-associated habitat [ENVO:00009003]; feature: intestine environment [ENVO:2100002]; material: feces | place: Germany | collected 2013/2015 | reverse complement strand
TTGGGATACCTATCGGGCTTTGCATCCCTGGTTTAACTTGGTTCAGCAGGAGGTGAATGCGGACATTGCAAATTCTATGTTGGCTCATTACGACAAGAGTGTGGAGAAGATGCTTCCTATCTGGTCTTTCTACGGCAACGAAACCTGGTGTATGATTGGCTATCACGCCGTATCCGTATTGGCGGATATGATCGTGAAAGAAGTGAAAGGCTTTGATTACGAGCGTGCATACGAAGCGATGAAAACCACAGCGATGAATCCGAACTACGATTGCCTTCCGGAATATCGTGAAATGGGCTATGTACCATTCGATAAGGAAGCGGAGTCAGTGTCAAAGACACTGGAATATGCTTATGATGACTATTGCATCGCACAGGCAGCCAAGAAATTAGGCAAAGAAGACGATTATCATTATTTCCTCAACCGTGCTTTGTCTTATCAGACCTTGATTGATCCCGAAACGAAATATATGCGCGGACGCGACAGCAAAGGTGACTGGCGCACTCCGTTTACTCCGGTTGCCTATCAGGGTCCGGGATCGGTACATGGCTGGGGTGATATCACGGAAGGATTCACGATGCAATATACCTGGTATGTGCCGCAAGATGTGCAGGGATATATCAACGAGGCCGGTAAGGAACTGTTCCGCAAACGCCTGGATGAGCTTTTTACGGTAGAACTGCCGGATGATATCCCCGGAGCACATGATATACAGGGGCGTATCGGAGCCTATTGGCATGGAAATGAACCTTGCCATCATGTTGCATACCTCTACAACTACCTGAAAGAACCGTGGAAATGTCAGAAGTGGATACGTACCATCGTCGACCGTTTCTACGGAAATACACCGGATGCATTGAGTGGTAATGACGATTGCGGACAGATGTCTGCGTGGTATATGTTCAACTGCATCGGTTTCTATCCGGTGGCTCCGTCCAGCAATATTTATAATATCGGTTCGCCATGCGCAGAGGCTATTACGGTCCGGATGAGTAATGGAAAAAACATTGAAATGACAGCGGACAACTGGTCGCCGAAGAACCTGTACGTGAAGGAGCTTTATGTCAATGGTAAAAAGTACGATAAGTCCTACCTGACGTATGATGATATCCGTGATGGAGTGAAACTTCGTTTTGTGATGAGCAGCAAGCCGAATTACAAACGGGCGGTGTCCGATGAGGCTGTACCTCCTTCGATTTCCTTACCGGAGAAGACGCTGAAGTATAAATCATCAATTGGGTTTTAATAAGGTTAGGTATTAAGATAAAAATGGAAAGGATGAGGCTGGGCTTCATCCTTTCCATTTTTAGAACTGATATCCGATACTTATAAAGAACGAATGCATATAGTGGGATTTCAATATAGTCCCGCTTGTTTTACTTTTTGCTCGAAAACCATTCCTTAAATTCCGCTACCCGTGCTTTGCTTACCAATACCTTCTCTGTCATTCTGGAGTGGTGCAGATTAATGGACAACCGGCTGTTGAACCATAAATCAAGATCCTTTATCGCCTCCCTTGAAATCAGAAACTGCCGGTTGACTCTGAAGAAGAGACTAGGATTCAAACAATCGACCAACTCATCCAGCGTAAGAGAAAAGTTGTATTCCACCCCGTCCGTTAAGACAGCTTTTACCTGACAATCTTTGATATAGAACAGTTGAATCATGTCGATCGAGACAGGAAGTAGCTTATCGCCTTTTATCGGTATGAGGAAATGTGTCTTGTAATTCTCCTGTTTTTTCAGCGAGTGAATGAGGTGAAGCAGTTCCTCTTCCTTATTTTCCCGTCTGCTTCCGTTTTCGGGGATGGTATCCTGCAAGTTGTCCAATTTTTCAAACGCATGTTCGATGTCCTCTTTGCCGATAGGTTTCAGCAGGTAGTCGATACTGTTCACTTTGAAGGCACGCAGGTGATGCTGATATGATCGAATATTTCGAAAGCAGAACCATCCGCCAGGTGAATATCCATAAAAACGAGTTCCGGCATCGGGTGGATGCCGAACCATTCGATGGTGGAATTGATGCTGTCCAGTATGGCAATAATTTCAGCTTCCGGTTTCACTTCGTTGAGCAGGGAAGTCAGATTGCGTACAGCAGCTTTTTCATCTTCAATAATAACTGTTTTCATAACACTTGGCTTGTCGTTCATTGTACTTCATCAATAAGAGGAATGCAAACGGAAAACTCTTTGTCCTCTGTGATTTGTATGTCCTGTTTGAATAATAGCCGGTAGCGTTTGGCGAGATTGACAAGTCCGATGCCGGTGCCGGAGGCAGCGGTCCGTTTGGGCTGAATGTCGTTGCTGACGGACAGATATCCCTCGTTGTTGGTGACGATATGGATAGTCAGCGGTTTGCGGTCGCTGATTTCATTGTGCTTCACGGCATTCTCTATCAACACCTGTACCGCCATCGGAGGGAGACGGTAGTCTTCGAAAGACTTGGCTATCTGTATATCAAACTGCAAGTTGTTCTCAAAACGCATCTTCAGCAGGAAGATATAAGCAGAGGCGAACTCCATCTCTTCCCGCAGGCTGACACTTTGCGATTCGTTGCTTTGTAGCGTATACCTCAGTACCCGCGAGAGTTCCTGAATATAATCCTGTGCCTTATCCTGATTCTCCCGTACCAATGAACGCAGCGTATTCAGTGAGTTGAACAACATGTGCGGATTGAGCTGATTCTTCAATACTTCATACTGGTTGCGGATGTTTTCCGCCTGTAACTGTTCGTTCTCAATCAATACCAGTTGCTGGCGGCGGACAAGGTAGATGATGCAGCAACTGCTGGTGACGAGGCAAGCCATGATGAAGTCGCGCAACGGATGGAGATAGTGGTGCACCATCGCATCGATGGCAGGAATATCAAATGTCCGGTGCAGGAAGACAAACACTTGTCCCAGCAGATTGCTGAGTATCCATGTCAGGATGAAGGAAAGCAGAATCTTTGCAGCCGTTATTTTAATGGACGCCTGGTTGAAATGGAACAAGCGCGTATTGATGGCAAAAAGTATGAGTAACGAAACGAAGGTAAACAGAATCTCATTTGCCACATCCATAAACTTCATCCCCGGGAAAAGCGAATGGCTTTCGAAACGGTCGAAGAGAGAGACCGATTCCGGAAAATGAATGAGCACAGCCACCATCAGCGAGATGATGACCGTGGACAGGAAATACTTATCTTTATTGATAGCTTTCAATACCATGTTGCAAAGATAATGGTTAATTACGAATTATGCATGATGAATGGCTGTCGCTGCACGGCAGATTATTGTTTTTGGATATGTGCCGTGACGTACATCCCCGGTCGGAACTGCGGATTCGTCTCCTTGATGGAAGCGTATACTTCGAGTGAGCGGTTCACTTCGTCCACTTTTTGTCCGATGGAGATGACCGTGCCGTTGAACGTTTGTGTACCCATGCCGTTGACACGGAATTGTACGGGACTGCCTGTTTGCATATCTGCAAGGTCTTTTTCGTAGGTAGTCAGGCAGAGCATCGGTGCGCTTTTATCAATCACTTCGCAGAGAGCTTCTCCCGGATTGATGTACTTTCCCATGTTCATAGCTACATTGACCACATATCCGCTGATAGGAGCTTTTACTTCCAGAAGCGGCTGGATGCCATCCCGAAGCAGTGTTTCCGGATTCACGCCCAAAAGCGAAAGTTGTGCGGCGGCAGCATCCTGACGGCTTTTCATCGAAAGATAATCCGCTTTGCTTTGCTGGAACTTCTTCTGCGAAGCCGCTTGTTCGGCAGAGAGATTCTTTTGCCGTTCGTATTCCATACGCAGATATTCTGTTTGTGCGTGGCTGTCCAGGTAAGTCTGTTGGAGGGTGATAAACTCCGGATTCTCCAAAGTGGCGATTACAGAATTCTTGGTAACGTGTTGTCCGGGGAGTAAGGAAGTGTTTTTGATCACTCCGCCGATAGTCAGTGCGACGGTTGCCTGCCGTTGGGGCGGAAGGACGATCCGGCCGTTGAACGAAACCTGATTGGGGCGGGAAGTGGCGGAAGTGATTGCATCCACTTCGGGCTGTGCAGTGGCATCGGCGTCGCTTTGACCATTGTTTTTTCCCATTTCCGGATTCACGCTTTCTGTTGCAGGGTCCGCCACAGACTCTGAATCCGCCGTTTGTTGTTGTCCCTTGCAAGCTACTAAGGCGAGCAGAAGGATGGGGTAAAATATCTTTCTCATACACATTTTTATATTAAGTACTCTTGCAAAATAATCTTCTCTTATTGAACACAGATGACATACTTAGCAAGAAATTTCATTCCTTTTTCTTTGCAATCCTCAACAATTCGCGTACCTTTGTCCCTTGAAAGCCGAAGAGAAATGCGGCATATTGAAACGTTTTTTTGCGCTAAGAAAAGTACCAAATTTCATTTAAACAAAAAACTGAACTTCAATAAATCTGTTTCATACGTGCGACTTAGGGTCGGGCGTGTGAACATATTTATTAAGTTCAGTAGGTATTGGTACTACCTCTTAGCGGATAAATATGAACTCAGCGCCCGGCTTCTTTTATATACGTACGTAGTATACAACAGGATGCGAGCGGTCATAAATATTCAAAGAGATATGAACAGACCAGACAAAGAAACATTGCACCGCGTCATCCGGAAGATGCACAGACAAAATGATTGCGAGAAGTTTATTGAATTAGCATCCGTATTTACCGGTATGCTAGGGAAACTTGATTTCCGTTCCGTAGAATTTTCTTCTGACGATCCTTACCACCCTTTCCCTTTATACATGAAACATATTCATAGTGTAATCTGCGAAGAAGAGTATCTTTACATACTTTGCTATAACGGGAATCTGCACATACTGGGAACCTATGAACGCGGACATATTCTGATTCCGCTCAAAGAACAACTGACTTTACGGGAACTCTTCTGCTGGACGTGCCGATCTTGGTGGGATCGCCTACTCACAAAGAGCGAAAATGAACTGCCTATATAATGAGAACTTTATCATTCCGCACAAAGATAAAAGCATTGAATGATTACCGAAACAGCAATCTTTAAGGTTTAACAAATATGAGTTACAATATTCACCACTTTAATTCGTAATCCTAACCAGATTAAATATGGAGGTCGCAGACCGAAGAACCGCTTGTGAAAGTAGTTCTTCAGGACTGTCTCCCAAGAGGATGCCGCATTACCCCATAGGCATCCTCTTTTATTATTATATTAGCAAGCAGTGTTTCAGATAGTTTCCTACGCCGGAACCAATAGTTTCAAGCGGCTGAAACTACAGTTCCATGCCTTGGAAACCTTAGTTTCAAGCTGATGAAACTTTAGTTTCAAGCGGGCGGAACTCTAGTTTCAAACTCTAGAAACCAAAAGTTCTATATAGACTATTTGTTCCACCCATTAAGAGTATCGACATCGAAGCCACTTACTTTCAACATTGAAACGACTCCTTTTCAACATCGGATTCACTTATCTTCGTCATCTAAGACATTCTTTTTCAGCATTGAATTCATTTATTTTCAGCATATTCTACCTCTCAACTTCAGTTCTTTGCGGTGACAATAAAAAACTAAGTTCCGCCTATTATCACCCTATTGTCACCTCTTATTATCACCCTTACCATTCTAATTTGCAACGTATTAAGTCGCAAAAGTGACAAGTGACAATAAAAACGCTGTATAAAACGTTGTGGCGAATAACCAAAGGAGGTTCAAACTCCTTGATTCGACAGACAACAGCCCTTCACGTTCAGACCTTGATTTCGTCATTTCACCTGTCAATCTTTCCGCTTCATCCTTTCCCGATAATCACGGATAAGGATAGTCCGTAACTTTGTAACATGAAACAATAACACTGTAAAATCATGTTTAAAGCTATCGTACGTTTTTCGATCAGGAAAAAACTATTCGTAGGGTTAACCACCCTCTTCCTGTTTATCGGGGGAATCTATGCCATGCTGACGCTCCCCATTGACGCCGTGCCGGACATAACCAACAATCAGGTGCAGATTGTAACCGTATCTCCTACGCTTGCGCCGCAGGAAGTGGAGCAGCTCATCACCATGCCCATCGAAATAGCGATGAGCAACATCATGAATGTAGAAGATATCCGTTCCGTCAGTCGCTTCGGGCTATCAGTGGTAACGGTCGTCTTCAAGGAAGACGTGCCCACACTCGATGCCCGCCAGCTGATCAACGAGCAGATACAAACCGTATCCGGCGAAATCTCCCCCGAACTGGGAACACCGGAAATGATGCCGATCACCACCGGACTGGGCGAAATCTACCAATACATATTGAAAGTAGCTCCGGGATACGAAGAGAAATATGACGCTATGGAACTCCGTACCATTCAGGACTGGATGGTGAAACGCCAGTTATCGGGCATACCGGGCATCGTGGAAATAAATAGTTTCGGAGGTTATCTGAAACAATACGAAGTGGCGGTAGACCCCGACGCCCTGTTTTCACTGAACATCACCATCGGCGAAGTGTTCGAAGCACTGAGCAGCAACAACCAGAACACGGGCGGAAGCTACATCGAGAAAGCAAAGAATGCCTATTACATCCGTTCGGAAGGGATGATCACCCGCATCAAAGACATCGAGCAGATCGTGGTAGCCAACCGGAACGGGATTCCCATACACATCAGTGACGTAGGCACTGTCCGCTTCGGCGCCCCCAAACGTTTCGGTGCGATGACGATGGACGGAAAGGGCGAATGCGTAGGCGGAATTGCCATGATGCTGAAAGGCGCCAACGCCAATGTAGTGACGCAGGAACTGGAAAAGCGGGTGGAAAAGATACAGCACTTATTGCCCGAAGGCATCAGCATCGAACCGTATCTGAACCGTTCGGAACTGGTCAACCGGAACATCTCCACCGTCGTCAACAACCTTATTGAAGGAGCCATCATCGTCTTCCTCGTACTTATTATCTTTCTGGGCAACGTCCGTGCCGGGCTGATTGTAGCTTCGGTCATCCCGCTGGCTATGCTTTTCGCATTCATCATGATGCGTCTTTTCAACGTGACCGCCAATCTGATGAGCCTCGGCGCCATCGACTTCGGTATTGTGGTAGATGGTTCCATCGTCATACTGGAAGGTATCCTGGCACACATCTACAGCAAGCAGTTCCGCGGACGGACACTGACCCGCAAAGAGATGGACGAAGAGGTGGAAAAAGGCGCTTCCGGTGTAGTCCGCTCGGCTACATTCGCCGTACTGATTATTCTCATCGTGTTCTTCCCGATACTGACTCTGAACGGAATCGAAGGAAAATACTTCACTCCAATGGCCAAAACACTGGTGTTCTGCATCATCGGCGCCTTGATCCTGTCGCTGACATACGTCCCTATGATGGCGTCGCTCTTCCTGAAACATACCATCGTAGTGAAGCCGACACTTGCCGACCGATTCTTCGAGCAGCTGAACAAACTCTACCAGCGTTGCCTGCATGCCTGCCTGCATCACAAAGCACGCACCGTAGTCATTGCTTTTGCCGCACTGATCGGCTCCCTCTTTCTCTTCACCCGTCTGGGTGCCGAGTTCATCCCGACACTGGACGAAGGCGACTTCGCCATGCAGATGACCTTACCCGCCGGAAGTTCGCTTTCGGAAAGTATCAAACTCTCCGAAGAAGCGGAAAAGACATTGATGGATCAGTTTCCCGAAATCAAGCACGTAGTGGCGAAGATCGGTACGGCAGAAGTCCCCACCGACCCGATGGCAGTGGAAGACGCCGACGTGATGATCATCATGAAACCTTTCAAGGAATGGACCAGCGCAACGAGCCGAGCGGAAATGGTAGAGAAGATGAAAGAAGCGCTCGAACCCCTCTCGGAACGTGCCGAGTTTAACTTCTCGCAGCCGATACAGCTCCGGTTCAACGAGCTGATGACAGGTGCGAAAGCCGATATTGCAGTCAAGTTATACGGCGAAGACACGCACGAACTTTATCAGAGGGCAAAGGAAGCCGCCACGTATGTAGAGAAAGTGCCGGGGGCAGCAGACGTCATCGTAGAGCAGACGATGGGATTGCCTCAGCTGGTTGTCAAATACAACCGCGGCAAGATAGCCCGTTACGGCATTAATATCGAAGAACTCAACACGATTATCCGGACAGCCTATGCCGGGGAAGCCAGCGGTGTGGTTTTCGAAAACGAACGGAAGTTCGACCTTGTCGTACGTCTGGATCAGGAGAAAGTGGCAGACTTAAATCTGGACAAGCTCTTTGTGCGTACTTCCGAAGGCATTCAGATTCCGGTCGGCGAGGTGGCAAGCATCGAACTTGTCAGCGGTCCGTTGCAGATCAACCGCGACGCTACCAAACGCCGCATCGTGATTGGTGTGAACGTACGCGACGCGGACATTCAGCAAGTAGTAGCCAACATCCAGAAGACACTGGACAAGAACATCAAACTGCAACCGGGCTACTACTTCGAATACGGCGGTCAGTTTGAGAACCTGCAAAACGCCATCAATACGCTGATGATCGTCATTCCGGTAGCACTGATGCTGATTCTGCTGATCTTGTTTTTCGCTTTCAAGAACATTACTTATACATTGATGGTATTCTCCACCGTCCCGCTGTCACTTATCGGAGGTATCGTAGCCCTCTGGCTGCGCGGACTCCCGTTCAGCATCTCGGCAGGAGTCGGTTTCATCGCCTTGTTCGGTGTGGCTGTACTGAACGGTATCCTGATGGTGAACCATTTCAACGAACTTCGTAAACGAAATAAATATGCTATGACTACCAACCGAATCCTCACTCTGGGCACCCCGCATCTGCTGCGTCCCGTATTCCTCACCGGACTGGTCGCCTCGCTGGGATTTGTCCCGATGGCAATCGCCACTTCCGCCGGTTCCGAAGTACAACGCCCGCTGGCTACGGTCGTCATCTGACTTTGCTTATCATTCCGGTATTCTACAAGATTGTCAACTCATTCGCTGTATGGAGACGTCCCGGAAGCAAGTTTCATCTGCCGTTCTTCGTCATCCTGCCGTTGTTACTGCTGATTCCTTCTTTCGCCTCAGCGCAGCAACCGGAAGCGGTCAGTCTGGAACAGGCCATCGAGATAGCCAAACAAAATCATCCGAGACTGAAAATAGCCGCCAACGCCATCCGTCAGGCAAAAGCCACTCGCGGAGAGATTGTCGAGGCAGCTCCCACCTCATTCAGTTACTCATGGGGACAACTCAACGGAGAAAACAAGCAAGACAAGGAACTTGCTTTCGAACAGAGCCTCGGTTCGCTGCTGACTCCGTTTTACAAGAATGCACTGGTCAGCCGACAGGTAAAGACAAGTACTTATTATCGCCGGATGGTGGAAAAAGAAGTGATAGCGGAAGTAAAACGGGCATGGGCTTATTATCAATATGCCGCTAACCTCTGCTCCATGTACCGTGATCAGGACAAGATGGCGGAAGAGTTGAAACGTATCGGCGAAATACGTTATCAACAAGGAGAAATCACCCTGCTCGAAAAGAACATGATGACGACTACCGCCGCCGATCTGCACAATCGCTGGTATCAGGCACAGGAAGAGGAAAAGACGGCACTGGCACGTTTCCAGTGGTGCTGTTATGCCGACAACCCGATCGTGCCGGCAGATTCGACCTTGTCTCTCTTTTATACCACTCTTTCGGACGGTAATCTGTCCGAAGCGCATACCGGATACTTCCAGAGTCAGGCGGAAGAAGCGAAAGCAATGCTTCATGTAGAACGCAGCCACTTCTTTCCGGAGATCAGCGTAGGGTATACCCGTCAGGACATTCTTCCCTTGAAGAATCTGAATGCATGGATGGTGGGAGTCTCCTTCCCCGTTTACTTCCTGCCCCAGAAAAGCAAGGTGAAGCAAGCCAGACTGGCTGCTGCTTCGGCACAGATTCAGGCGGATGCCAACATCCGCGAACTTCGCAATAAGGTAATGGAACTGGAAGCCTCT
>OLXJ01001252.1_pt1 | contig 9979 bp, 5 predicted proteins | sample 1644591 | NCBI WGS metagenome assembly OLXJ01 (sample SAMEA103958150, study PRJEB25191) | human gut metagenome | biome: human-associated habitat [ENVO:00009003]; feature: intestine environment [ENVO:2100002]; material: feces | place: Germany | collected 2013/2015 | reverse complement strand
AATAGCGCAGGAATTGGGCAATCTTCACACTGTCGGTAATTCCCAAACGGATAAGGGCGAAGATACGCAGTTCGGTACTCATTCGTTCGTTGGCCTTGGGGTAAATCTGCTCCCCTTCGGCAAGCAGGGTGTTGAAGTCTTCTACAAAAGTGGGAAACAGTTGCAAGAAGGTATTATCAAAATTGGCATAAAACTCTTTCAGTTCCTCTTCTATGAACTTGGAAGATTTGATGTTTTTGTATAGCTCATCTACCTTGCCCGTAGCGGCTATCTTGCCCAGTGAACGGCGATAGTTATCCATCTTTTCCAGATATACGGAACACTGGTCCATATAGCGGCCGATGTATTCCTCTTTCAGGTAGGAGTTTTCGGCAATGATGTGGTTGGCTTCTTTCAGTTGCAGATTGTAGCGGTGGAGTTCTTCATTCAATTCTTTCAGACGCTTGTTGGCATCTATCACTTCGTGGCGTGCGGCTGCTACGCGTTTCATCTGCTTATACACATAGAAGATGGCAATCAGTAGGAAGATGGACAGCAAGCTGATAGAAACTAACGCCCATTTCATTTGTTCCTGTTGCTTTTCGGCCTTTTGCTGATAAGTGTCGTTGATGAGGGGAAAAATTTGCAGGATTTCCAGAATACGCAACCGGGCGTTGCAGAACACGGCATCGTCCATACACAATTTCAGATACGAATAGGCACGGTCTATGTCTCCTTCCTGATAGAGCAGCACAGCCAGTTTCCTCAAAGAAATATATTCGCGCACTGCGGACTTCATGTCTGCAATGGAGGAAAGAATCAAATACTCTTTCTCTTTTTCTGTGTCTTCTTTCAGGCGGTATGATTCTGATAAAGTGTAGGCACAGATTGCCACATCGTGCACATTGTCTATCTGTCCCGCCAGGTAGTCGGTCAATAACTGGATGGCTTTATCGAACTCGCCCCGCACATTGTGCTGGTCGGACTGAATCAACGTGTACACCAGAAGATTGTCTTTGTTGACCAGCAACAGGGAATCACGGTATCTATCCGTTATCTCGGCATAGAGTTTTTTCTCCTGTTCCGTAACGGCGTAATCGGCCATGAGGCCATAGACGGTGCGGTAAATATGGTAATAATACGGGTGCAGGTCATCCGGTAGATGATTGATTTGTACGTTGTGCATCAGGTCGACTGCTTCTTTATACATGCCTGCTGTGCCCATAATCTCGGCAGTATTCATGAGGGCGTTGTCTTGATGTTCCTTGTTTTTCATTCGCAGGGCTACCTGATATCTCTCGCGTGAGATGTAGAGCGAAGAGTCAGTGTTGTAGGAACGGTATTCATCCAGATATTCCCCCAACAGGGTAAAGCGGTTTTCGTCAGAAATGCGTTGTCTCAAGGCTTGTCTCAGGTCGTTCAGCTTCTTTTCTTTTTGCTCGATGTATACAGGGCGGTTTTGAATTACATAGTCTACAACATTGTTGGCGGCATGGAGCTGACACATACATACACAACATAATAGATATAAGGATGTGACTATTTTCTTCATCTGAGTTTCGATTGATTAAAGGTTACTTCTACAAGAAGTTCTATGCAAAAATAAGTAAAATTTGATAGAATCCCATGCGGATAGCACTTAAATCACAATATCTTTAAAGTAAAGACGATAGTTTTTTAAAGAATGGAGATGCTTACATGTGCATGTTAGTAATATTGACATGTGCATGTAGAGAAGGATAACATGTGTATGTAGACGATGCCAACATGTACATGTAAGTAAGTATATTCTTTAAGAACGGAGACGAAGAAGATATAATTCATATTATATCATCTATATTTATTTGATAGTTCTTGTCTATTAGAATATAATTATACTTTCTTGATATACATTGTTCCAAATTATACTTATTGATTTTACTTACATCCTCAAAGGTTACATCTGTTGAGAGCCTTTTTTCTATAACATTTTCATATTCCAGAATATTTATATACTCTTGACTGAATATAAGGCATACGTATTTTATTTGTCCTACATATTCATCCGTAAAATCCTTTTCCCAGCCAAAAGGAATATAACATCCTTCAATAATCATATTCTGGGAGTTTTCAATACAGGTTTTTATCATCTCCCTGACGATTGGCCACAGATAGTTTGTTAGTTCTGTATCATTACTATCAGCAGGCAATTTACATTGCCCACTTCTAATGACTCCCATCTTCAAGTGATCTATTGACAAATAGGGATATTTATATTTCTCCAATAGCTTTTGTGCTAACAGGGTCTTTCCCGTATGTGTATCTCCTGCAATAAGAATAATCATAAGTTTAAGGTATTTCTTCTATAAAATGAGTAGAATATTTATTCCAATATTTTCTGTAAACCCTATTTTCATCTCCTTCAAAATTGAGTTGATACATTCTAAATGTAACCAGATAAAGTTTTGCTTGCCAATATTCTTCATAAGAATATTGGTATTTCATGCCTATAGCCTGCATAACTTTTCCACTTCTCGGATTGTTTACATCGTGCGTAGCTGTGATATAGGGAATATTTATTTGTTTCAGCATATCGATTACTGCCTGACAAGCTTCTGCACAAATCCCTTTGTGCCAAAACTCCTTCTTAATGCTATACCCCAAATCATGGCTGTCATCTCCGTTTATATGGATACAACCAATGGGTACATTGTTTGTTTTCATACAAATAGCATAGTAGAATCCTTTCTGCTGAATCCAGCTTTTTATATATTGGAGATAGTCTTTTGCTTCCTCTATATCTTTTAATGGGAACATCGGTAGAAATGTATTAACGTCTTTATCACTTAGAATTGAGAACAAGGCGTTTATGTCTTCTTCTGTGAAATGTCGCAATATCAATCGTTGGGTTTCTATATGATTCATCGTATTCTATATTATTCAAGCGTCTGCAAATATAACAAAAGTATAGTTTATGATGTATCGTATGAACCGGGAAAATCAGTAGACATGTATAGTTGTTACAATTCTCTTGGCATAATTGTGACTGAATGTTCTGTTTACACCTCTCAAACTTGATATAAAGAAATGAGACTGAATTCCCGCCTTTCCCCTAGAGAATTCAGTCTCATTTATATGATTCAAGTCAATGGATTATCTGCTTCCACCTGCCCACCAAACGTTTTCACTATACACATATTGTCCATTTCCGTAAGCTGCTTTCACTTCGGCATTTGTTGTTGTGTCGCTATTGCCATAAGGACAACGTAATGGGAAAGAGTTTGGATTTTTTAGCTCAATAAAGTTTTCGCCTAGTCCTTTCATTCTGCGAACATCATTGTAAGATTCTGTCGCTTCACCTGAAGCTCCCCATAATGCGAAGTATTTTTGAGTCATTGTTGTTTTCAAAGGTTCAGCTGTATATTTGGCCTCTATCGTATTGTCAAAGTAACTTTCGGCTTCAGCTTCCGTAATACTGCTTGCTGCATTGATGAGTGTTTTGCCCAACTCTTTTCTTGAAATAGTAAAGCTGTTTTCCGCATTTAACAGTCCAGCCACTACTGCATCTTTTAATGCACTTTTAGCATCACGTTCCAATCTGCACAGAGCTTCTGCTTCCAGGAATTTTAATTCATGATAACTCAACAACAGTGTTGGTGCTGATATAGAATACATAAATAAAGAAGTTCCATATTTGGAAGTGCCTTGTTCTGGTGTACCGTTAGGCGCATATACGGCGTTGTCTGCGGTTCCCGGAGCTTGTTCTTTTCCGGAGGTACCCTGTTTAGTGATGAAAGCTCTGGACAGACGTGGGTCATTGTATTCTGCCAGTTTGCTTCTCATGCTTTCGCTTGCACCTAATCCGGCACGTGCCACAAAGAAACCATAAAGCGGATTTATGTTATTAGCGTCATATACGTCGAATGCTGCTTGTTCTTCTGCGCTTTCGAAAGAGTTATTTACATATTCCAACACCTTCTCCATATCCGCGTCTTTGTTGGCAGATCTTTTAAGAAGATGCATCGTGTAGCGTGCTTTCAGACCATATGCTAACTTAAGCCATTTTTCAGCATCACCCTGGTACAGCAAATCTTGAGCTTCCGGGTCTATCAGATCTTCTTTCTGTAAGTCTGCAATGGCATCATCCAGATATTGCATTGCTTGGGTATAGATTTCTTCTTGCTTATCCATTTTAGGAGTTAGGTAAACAGGAGAACCGTTTTCGTCAATTAATGCAGCCTGACTACATGGAGCATCTCCAAACATATCGGCTATCAATGCGCAATTATAAGCAGCCAACACTTCAGCCATACCCTTGGTTACATAATTCCCATGGTCTATGCCTCCCTCGCTGCATTGATTGATAATGATACGGGCGGATTTCAATGTTGAATACAGACCATTCCATGTATTGTTGAAAGTGGAAGATGAGGTCGGTTCGCTCTCTCTGGTTTCTGCATAATACAATTGGTTGTCAACACCTACTTCATATTCAATGTAAGCAGATAGATAAGTATTGAAATCACCTCCTGCATTGGAAAATGCAGTAGAGGTTATCACATCTGTCAGAATGAATCTTGCGGCTACGCTTTGCGTATGGCCGTGGTCCTTGTTGATTCTATCCATTGCATCTTCCGAGCATCCGGAAAAAACAACTGATAAAACAGTAGCGGCAAAAATACCTTTAATTATATTATATGTTTTCATCTTTCTTTTTAGCTAATTAGAATTTTACATTAAATCCAAAACCATAGCTGGCTGTTCCCGGAAGAGAGAAACGTTCGAATGCACCTCCCATGTTGTCATTACCTTGTGAAGCTTCCGGATCGAAACCTTTCATTTCAGACCAAACCAAAATGTTGCGGGCAAAAACATTAACGTTCACATTCAGCCATTTCTTTGAGAAAACCGGATAACTTACAGATAATTCACGCAATTTGATATAAGAATTATCATAAATGTAAGATTCGTCAATTGATCTTCTTCTGGTGAAATATGCTTGAGCATCTGTTACTTTTATATCATTGGGGGCATAGATTGAATTACCATCCGCATCTTTTCCTGTTTCTTTAACGGAGTTTTCCACAATGAATTCGGTATTACGCATATCACCAGATAATTTGCTCACACCGTAATAGTTCATTTCACCTGCGGTACCACTATACATCTGTCCTCCTTGTTTCCAGTCGAATACTGCAGAAATACGGAACTTGTACAATTCGATATTTGTATTGAAACCTAAACGGAAGTCAGGAGATACAGTTCCGATAACCGCATCTTCTCCCTGCATGGGAAGTCCGTTTTTGTCTACTACAATCTTGCCTTCGTCATTACGCATATAGCTTTTTCCATAGATCACAGGGAACTTGTCACCAATTCCGGCACGTACCTGCGGAGTTACAAATCCTCCTAACATAATACTTTCTACTCCTGGAGCCAATTCGTCTACGTAATTGTCGATTTTGGAGAAGTTGAAAGCGAAGTCGAGTTTGAAGTTTTTGGTATCTACCGGAGATACGCCCAATGTCAACTCGTGGGTATTTGTGTGGATTTTACCTCCATTCATTATCATACTTGAGGCTCCGGTTGAACCTGCCAAAGGAACTTCGAATATCTGATCTTTCACATTCTGACGTGAATAGGTATAATTCAAGGTTACCAGTCCGTTTAAGAAAGTAAGATCTGCTCCCAGTTCGTATGATTTTGTATTTTGTGGTTTTAAGTTAGGGTCATATACCTTATAATATGGAATGTAAGCCATTGCTCCATTAATTGGATAAACAATAGGATTTCCCATATAGAAGCCGCCACCATAAGACGGAGTATAATAATAACTTTGAGTATAATCACCGGCCATACCAACTTCTGCATAAGAAGCACGTATCTTACCGAAAGTCAATATGTTATTCTTCAGGGGAGCCAGTTCGGTGAAGATGAATCCTAATGACACTGAAGGATAAGTGAAAGAACGGTTGTCACGTGGCATGCTTGAAACAATATCGTTACGTATACTTCCACTTAGATAGAGCATGTTTTTCCATGCTACTGACAAGTTGGCGAAATTACCTACCGTTCGTTTCTTGTTGTATTGGCTTTCGTTGGAGAATACAGAAGCATTATTCAGATGATTCCATCCTGGGAAATTGAAATTCATGCTATATGCGTATTCATATTTTGTCTTTTTATCCACAAACTCATTACCAATCAATGCATCCAAGGTCCATTCTTCGTTGATATTCCATGTGTAAGCGGCAGTTAACAGTGAGTTTAATTCATTAACAGTGTAATGGTACTCTGAATCTTCACCTGTAGGTGCCCAAGTACTTCCATATCCGTAGATTTCTGAATAATTGGTAGTGTAAGCGTCATCACCGATCTGGTATTTAATATCCAGTTTGTGGTTGTCTGTTCCAAATTTAGTGGTGTATTTCACGAAAGCATTTCCGAAGAAACGTTGTGAACGTTCGGAGAACTGGTTATTGTCAACTGCCCAATATGCATCGTCGATCCAGCTGTCGCGATATGTATTTTGTGTGTAAGGGTCGCCTTCTATGTGAGAAGGAATACCGGCCATATTATAGCTGACGGGTGCATTATAGATCGTAGCAACCACACTGGTGTTGGCTGTAGACTGTTTGGAGATTTTTGAAGTCACAAAGTTTCCATTAAATCCGGTAGTCCAGTTAGGATGGAGTTGTGCTTCGGCAGACATTTTCACGTTATATCTATCCATACCGGTTGATGGAACGATACCATTACTGGTGGTGTTACCCAAAGAAAAGGAGTAGTTACCTTTGTCGAATCTCTGGGCTACATTGACGTTATTGCTCCAAGATACACCTGTTTCAAAAAAGTCCTTCATGTTGTTATATGCTTGTGGAGTAGCCCACGGATTCATGCCGGCAGCTGCAAGTTGAGGAACATAGTATTTTCCGGACTGTTTACCATATTGGCTGGTGTAACTGTTGTCTGTATTTCCTCCGTAGGTAGGGTCGTTAGCTAATTCGGAAATCTTAGGACCCCATGCGAAAGGAGATGACGGATCGAAAGTACCGCCTGAACCTTGTGCATATTCTTGTTGCAATTCCGGAAGAGTTGAAATCTTATCAAAGGAAAGGTTGGTACTGAAAGTTATAGTAGGTTTCCCTTTATCTGCTCCTTTACCACTTTTGGTAGTGATAACGATAACACCATTGGAAGCTCTCATACCATACAAAGCAGAAGCGGCTTGTCCCTTTAATATATTGATACTTTCTATATCATTAGGGTCAATGTCGACAGCACGGTTAGCATAGTCCGTTCCATACGCTCCATCGGTAAGAGAAGTGCTCACATCTGCGGTAGAAGCGATAGGCATGCCATCAATTACATACAACGGAGTATTGTCTCCAGTGAAAGAACGAGAACCGCGAATCGTAATCTTTGAAGAAGCACCCGGCATACCTGATGATGGGGTGATGTCAATACCTGATACTTTTCCTTGTAAGGCTCCCGCTAAATCTGTATTAGCAGCACGTGTCAACGCATCCGATTTGACATCTTGTACGGCATATCCCAATGCTTTCTTTTCGCGTGAAATACCCATAGCGGTAACTACTACTTCGTCTAGCTTTTGGGCGTCAGCCTTTAATACAACTCTCAAATTTGGTTTAATAGCCACTTCTTGTGTTTGCATTCCGATATACGAAATCTGCAAAGTCTTTGCAGAACTAAATACAACTATAATATATTGATTACTAACAATATATATATGATGTTTGCTTTCCTTCGGGAATAAATCTTTTGTTGTAGTTATTATGCAGATTATCAATATGTTAAATACCTACCAAACATATTAATTTGCTGATTTATGATACCAGATTTCTATCAAAAATAGGACATAACCATCTATTAATTAATTGTTTAAGTTCTTATCTTATATGATGTAAGCTAAAATTTATTTCCATCTTAACTGTTGAAGATGGTTTTCTTGTTCTAAATTATATCCAATAATTATTGACTATAATAATATATTCATTAGCAAACGATAATCTAAGAAAAGAAAAACTCCAGATGAAAAAAATGCATATTTTATTACTGTATATTTTAAAATATGCAGGGGTGGATTCAAATATTCTCCAAAATCGCAGAGAATATGATTGATAAATATTCATATTGGATGGTTATATGCTTTTTCTGTATCAAAGAGATTGTGTAATTACATCTAATTATGCAAAAAGAGGTATTTATCATTTATCTGACGCTAAAATGAAAGAACCTCAAATACCGGATTTTAATAGCTATTAGAGGCTGTCAGGTTTATAAATTAGCTTTTAATCCTTTCCTTTTAAAGAAAGCAAGGGCTTCTCTACGACCAATGACTCGTTCCTTTTAAAGGAACGCTTTATTCCTTTAAATGGGACGAGTAATAATATTCGTAATTATGATGTATCTTTAGATTATATATATGCGTTTTCGGAACTTATATTGCATATTCTTTCATTTAATTATACACACTTTCTTCTATTAGAGAAAATTATACCTTCCATTTCTATAACCAAGTCTTAAAAACAGAACACTTTCGTTTAGTTTTTGTGCTTATTATTATTTTTTTGATGAGGCAGTTTTCTCAAGATCACGCACCACTGTAATATCCATTATATTCGCATATACCTGCGTGGTCTTTACACTTTTATGTCCTAACAGTTTTTGTACAGTAGTTATATTGGCACCATTATATAATAATAAGGTAGCATTTGTATGACGGGCGGTGTGAAACGATACACGTTTATCAATTTTAGCCAAGCCTGCCAATATGTTTAATTCCTTATTAATATTAGAATTGTCTTTCAACTTGAAAAAACTATTGAGGTCATCTTTATAGCGTTGCAATATCTGGATTCCTTTACCCTCAAATAATAAATATAAAGGAAGGCGTACCTCCATACCTGTTTTGACAGATTTGTATATTATCCAAGTCTCCTGATGGAACTCAACAATATTTGCAGAGGTCAGATTAGTGAAATCAGAATATCGTAATCCAGCATAACAGCAAAATAAAAAAGCATCTTTTGTTTTTTGCAGTCTCGTATATCTTCCAGTCAGCTGCAAATTCTCAAATTTGTGTAACTCTTCCGGAGCTAAGTGTGTATGGCTTCCTTCTATACTTTTAATTTTATATTTTCTAAAGGCATACTTCTGTATATCCATATACTCCTTATTTATTGCAACATTAATATATCGTTTCAGATGCTTCATGTGCTTAGCAATAGTATTAAGGTGATAACCTTTAGATTGCAGGTAATTATCAAATGAAGACACAAACTCAAATGTCAAATCAGTAAATAATACCTCTTTCTTGAACTCCTGAAGTAATTCAAGCGTGGAAAGGTGATTTTGACGGGTACTTTCTTTCAAAGAAGAATTGGCTATCTCCTCTTTAAAAAAAGTTAAAAACGACCTTCCATTGCTTAGAGGTTTATCAATAGAATTTTTTAATAAATCTAACGATATGGACTTTCCCTGTTGCCATAGTCCAAGTTCTGTTTGCTCAATAGCTGCTATATTTTCATATAACATACGATTCAAAACATTCGCATTAGGATGATTCTTCACCATCTTTCGTTTGGCATCCCACTGTTCCGGTTTGAGATATATTTTGGTGGAGAAATACATCTTTTTCCTGTTCAGATAGGCTTCTACCTGAACTAATGCCATTCCTCTTTTATTCAATCTCTTCTTTCTGTTAAACACAAGGTTGTAACTGATCTTTTCCATACTTTCATTTTTTAATTAATAATAGAACAAATTAGACGTAATTCTGTGCTATATCAGAGACGAATAAGCATTAATATCTCTAAAAAAACAAATCTCCAAATCACTTGGTATTCACAAAACTTTAAATTAAATGCCACTTTTTTATTCGCTTTTTCACGAAAAAAGCAAAAAGAATGGCTTTTAAAGGTGTTTTATGACTAAAAACGAGTAAAAGAAATATTAAAAGATGCATTTTGCTCATACAAAGTGTTACTAGCTATTTTAG
>OLXJ01001235.1_pt1 | contig 10100 bp, 5 predicted proteins | sample 1644591 | NCBI WGS metagenome assembly OLXJ01 (sample SAMEA103958150, study PRJEB25191) | human gut metagenome | biome: human-associated habitat [ENVO:00009003]; feature: intestine environment [ENVO:2100002]; material: feces | place: Germany | collected 2013/2015 | reverse complement strand
AATGTAGAGGCGTTCACTACCGGGAAGATTTCCCGGTATTCTCCCGTTTACTTGATCTTTAATCAAGAGATCCCGGCGGAGCGGTTAAAGGCGGACCGATTGGGGAAACTCGTGCGCCTCAAGCCCGATGTGCCGGGACGATGGGCTTTCGAGAATAACCGGACGTTGGTATTCAAGCCGGAGAAAGGCTTTGAGCGAAACACCTCTTATCAGGTGAACGCCGATTTGTCCGAATGGTTTGAGGCGGAAGGTAAGGATAAGCGGTTCGCTTTTGGTTTTACCACGCTCCCTTTAGCTCTTCGGGGGAATCTGGAGTCGATGGATATCAACAAGAAAAACGAGAATGGGTACGATCTGACAGCCGTGCTTTTCACGCCGGATAAGGAATCTCCGGGGACCGTGGAGTCGTTGGTGGATTTCTCGGAGAAGGTAGACGCTACTTGGCAACACAGCCCGGATGGGAAGAAACATGAGGTAACCTTGACCAATGTTCCCGCCGGGATGGAGGGGGAACGGACACTTAGGCTTTCCGTCTCTTCGAATAAACTAGGCGTGGAAAAGGCCGATGTAGTGACGGTGAACATTCCGGATCAGAATGATTTCTCTGTATACGACGTGGTATATGTATCTGAGCCGGAATGCTACGTGGAGGTCGCTTTCACGAAATTATTGGACTCGGCCCAAGATATGAGAGGCTTGGCTTTTATCGCCGGAAATACCTCGGAGACCGTAAACGTGGATGGCAACAAGCTACGCCTATATCCGGACGCCGACTTGCGAGAGAAGGGTGCGATGAACATCCATCTGAACCAAGGCATCCGCAGTAAGAGCGGCTTGAACCTAAAAGAGGCCGTCGTGCGTCAAGTGGTAGCCAACGAGCAGAAACCTAACGTCCGTTTTATCGGGAAAGGAGTGATCATCCCGCAATCCACGCAATTATCCGTTCCTTTCCAAGCGATTTATTTGCGAGGGGTTACGGTGAGCGTTATCAAAATATTGGAGCAGAATATCGGTCAGTTCCTGCAATCGAACAACTTGGATGAGTCCGGGGAGTTAATGCGTGTCGGGCGCTTGATCGCCCGTAAGACGATCTTCTTGGATGAGGAGGGTCTTGACCTGTCCCGGTGGAATACGTTCGCGGTCGATTTAAAGCGGTTGATCGAGCCGGAACCGGGCGCTATCTACCGTCTGGAGCTTTCGTTTGACCGGCCTTTGTCTGTTTATCCTTGCGGGAATGATACGGTGGTCCTCTCGAAGGAACAGATCTTGGCCTCGGATGAGATCCGTTTCAAGGAAGAGTCCGCCCGTTTTGACGAGGGAGGGTATTACTATTATCGCCAATATGATTGGTCTGATTATAATTGGGAGAAACGGGATGATCCTTGCTCGGACAGTTATTATTTTAATAAGGTGGAGGGAAAGAATGTCTTGGCTACTAATTTAGGACTGGTCGCCATGCTGGGGCAGGATAATGATATGACCGTGTTGGTGCATAATATACAGAATACGGAGCCGGAGCGAGGAGTTACGGTTACCGCCTATAATTACCAACACCAAGCGTTGGCCTCGGGCACGACCGATGACAAGGGACAGGTACGGCTGGATCTCTCCTCGGGACGTCCGTTCTACCTGATCGCCTCACAGGGAACCCAACGTTCCTATCTGCGGGTGGATAACGGATCGGCTCTCTCGCTCAGCTCGTTCGATGTATCGGGCGAGGTAGTCCAGAAAGGGATCAAGGGCTTTATCTATGGCGAGCGGGGCGTATGGCGTCCGGGTGACACGTTGCATCTGGGCTTTATGCTGAACGACCGGGCGAAGCAATTGCCGGCAGAGCATCCGGTGGTGATGGAGCTGTACAACCCGTTAGGGCAAATGTATGCCCGTAAGACACAGACCCGTGGCGAGCTGGGGCTTTATGTCTTCGATTTCGTTACCGAGGCGGATGCCCCCACGGGTGCGTGGAATGTGAAGGCGCAAGTGGGTGGGGTCTCTTTCTCGAAGCGCTTACGCATCGAGTCCATCAAGCCGAACCGCCTGAAGATCGCCTTATCCATGCCGGAGAAGACCTTGTTGCGTGGTGAACCTATGGATGCCCGCCTGCATGTGGAATGGCTGCAAGGAGCTATTGCCCGTAACTTGAAATATGATATACAAGGTACCTTTATCGCCACCCCGACTACCTTCGAGGGGTATAAGGGGTTCTATTTCGACGATCCTTCCCGTGTATTTAATACGGAAGAGAGCAAGCTGATCTCCGGTGTTACCAATGAGCGGGGCGATGCCACGGTACAAGCCCGCTTCGAGCTGGGTTCTACCGCTCCCGGAATGTTGCTGGCAAACCTAGTGACCCGGGTCTATGAGGAATCCGGCGATTTCAGTATCGACGCGGATCGGATGCTTTACTCGCCTTATCGCCGGTATGCCGGTATCAAGTCTCCGCAGAAAGATAAGGAACAACTAAATACCGGAACCAATTACACCTACGAGGTCGCTTCTGTTGATTATTTAGGGAAACCGCAAGCGAATACGGAATTAGATGTGAAAGTATATAAGGTCTATTGGCATTGGTGGTGGGACTCCAACAGTAGCGGTCTGGCCAATTACGTATCGGATTCCTACAATAAGCCGGTAAAGACATTTGCCGTCCGTACGGATGGGGACGGCCGGGGTACGTTCCAGCTCTCTTTCCCGGATAAGGAGTGGGGAACGTATTTCATCTCCGTGAAAGATAAGGAGAGCAAGCACTCTACGGGAGTGATGAGTTATTTCGACTGGCCTTATAACGAGGGCCGACGTAACACCGATGGCAGCGAGTCCGCCACGATGCTTAGTTTCAAGACCGATAAGGATAGTTATACGCCCGGCGAGAAGATGGTAGTCACCTTCCCCTCTACGAAAGGAAGCCGTGCGATTATCAGTATAGAGAACGGCGTGCGTGTCCTTTCCTTGACGGAACATACGTGCGAGGATAAACAAACGACCGTGAGGCTGGATGTGACGAAAGATATGCAGCCGAACGCTTACGTCTATATCACCTTATTGCAGCCTCATGGCATTACGAAGAACGATTTGCCGATCCGCTTGTATGGCGTGGTCCCGTTCACGGTAACTTCTCCGGAGAGCCATCTGACCCCGGTTATCCAATCTCCCGCCGAGTTGAAACCGGATGCCTCTTATACCATATCCGTCTCCGAGAAGAATGGAAAGGAGATGGCTTACACGCTGGCGATCGTGGATGAGGGCTTGCTGGACTTGACCCGTTTCCGTACGCCGGAGCCTTGGAAGGCGTTTAACGCCCGGGAAGCGTTGGGCGTGAATACATGGGATTTGTATAACTACGTGGTTGGCGCTTATGGCGGCCGTATCGAGCAATTGTTCAGTATCGGCGGCGACGATGCGCTGAACAAAGGCCCGAAAGCGATCGTGAACCGTTTCAAGCCCGTGGTGCGATTTGACGGCCCATTCTTGCTGAAGAAGGGGAAGACCGCCCGGCATACCTATCAGATGCCGAATTATAACGGGCGTGTCAAGATCATGGTGGTAGCCGGAAACGGGGAGGCTTATGGACATGCCGATAAGAGCGTGATGGTACGTAAGCCCGTAATACTGCTGGGAACCTTGCCCCGGGTGATCGGCGTGGGCGAGGAGATGGTAGTACCCGCTACGGTATTCGCTACCGAGGATGGCGTAGGAGCCGTGAATGTATCTATCGCTTGCAGTTCGAATATGGAAGTGGTCGGCGAGACGACGAGGAGCTTGAGCTTCGAGCGAAAAGGGGATCAGCAAGCCTTGTTCCGTATCCGGGTGAAGAAGAACCCGGGGATCGGGAAGGTAACGATAACCGCTACGGGTAAAGGGGATAAATCTGTTTATGAGACGGAGCTGGAGATCCGTACGGTACGCCGCCCGCAAGTGAAAGTTACCGCCGCTACCTTGGAGGCCGGCAAGTCTTGGAAAGAGACGGTCGCTATGCCGGGTGCCACGGGTACGAACCAGTTGACCTTAGAAGTGTCGGATATCGCCCCCGTGAACGTATCCTCACGTCTATCTTATTTGTTGGGTTATCCGCACGGATGTCTGGAACAGATCACCTCGAAAGGATTCCCACAGCTTTATATCTCCTCGTTTACGGATTTGACCCTGCAACAGGCGAAATCCACGGAGGAGGCCGTGAAAGAGGTGATCCGCCGTCTGCGCTCTTACCAGACCGTAGATGGGGCTTTCGCCTATTGGCCGGGTGGAACGAGCAGCAATGGCTGGGGTACGGTTTATGCTACTCATTTCTTGCTGGAAGCCTCGAAGAAAGGCTACTTGGTTCCCGAGGCCATGAAACAAAGCGTATTGAATAATCTACGCCGGGTAGCCCGTAATTGGAAGCCGGCTACCTCTTAATATATGGATTCGGAAGAGGCTACGCAAGCCTATCGCCTGTATGTATTGGCTTTGGCCGGGTCGCCGGAGATGGGTGCCATGAACCGCTTGAAAGAGATGAAAGATTTGACCTCCATGAGTCGCTGGTCGCTAGCTTCCGCCTATGCCTTGGTCGGCCGTGAGGATGTCGCTCAAGACCTGATCAGCAAGACGACGGCTCTTCCTTCCGGTTATTCCGAGTATGACGAGACGTTCGGCAGTGATGTCCGGGATCAATCCATCCAGTTAATGACGCTTTGCTTGTTGGATAAAGGCAAGGAGGCCGCTACCTTGGTGGAAGAATTGTCCAAACAACTTTCTTCGGATGATTGGTTGAGCACACAATCTACGGCATTCGCTTTAGTTGCCTTGTCGGACTACCTAGCTAAATATCGGGTAGACGGGGCCATGGATTTCACGTACGCTTGTGGCGGAAAGGATGGACAGGTGAAAACGGATAAGAATATATGGTCCGAGACCTTATTGGATAAGGCGGGGACCTCGGCGAGCGTCGAGTTGAAGAACACGGGTAAATCTACGCTCTTCGCCCGTATCATAACCGAGGGAATACCGGAGCAGGGAGAGGAAAAAGCGTATGCGAACGGTGTCTCATTGGCGGTTAGCTATGTGGACTTGAACGGAAGTCCGGTCAATGTCGCCCAATTGGAGCAAGGTACGAATTTCTCCGCCGTGGTTACGGTAAAGAACCCTTCGGCCCGGGGATATAATAATTTGGTATTATCGGAGATCTTCCCTGCCGGATGGGAAATACTGAATACCCGTTTCTTGAATGAGTCCGTTACGGACAGCTTGAGCGCCGGAGTGAATTATCAGGATATTCGTGACGACCGTGTTTATAGTTATATAGACCGTCTGCCGGCAGGCAGTCAAGTGACCGTGAAGATTAATCTTTGCGCAGTCTACCCGGGCCGTTTCTACCTGCCTCCGGTGTATTGCGAGGCGATGTACGATTATTTAATCCGTGCGAATACCGCGGGACAAGAAGTTACCGTATTCTAATTTCGTGGGGGGCGGGCAGACCCCGCCCTTATATTTTTTCGAAATTTATTGGATTTATAGTTGTATGCTCGAATAAAACCATTACATTCGCAGCATATTTGAGATTGATTTAAGTTAGTATTAGAAAGTATTTGCTCACAACTTGATTTGTTAGGTAAACTTTTTTAGTCGACATACTCAGCTCAATTAACCATTTAATTAAAGTTTACAAAATGAATCTTTACATTTCAAATCTAAGTTACAACATCTCTGATGAGGACTTAAGACTGTTATTTGCTGATTACGGTGAGATTACTTCAGCAAAAGTTATTATGGATAGAGAAACTGGCCGTTCAAGAGGCTTCGGTTTCGTTGAGCTGAGCGATGATGAGCTAGCTAAAAAGGCTATCGAGGAGTTAAACCAAGCAAGTTATGACGGCAAAGTCATCAATATAACAGAAGCCAGACCTAGAGAGGATAGAGGCGACAGAGGTGGTCGTTTCAATAACAACAGAGGTGGCGGCTACGGTTCCAACAGAGGCGGTGGCTATGGCTCTAACAGAGGTGGCGGTTATGGTTCTAACCGGGACGGTGGAAGATATTAATTCTATCTAGATAAAAATGGAAGAGCGATCAGAGATGGTCGCTCTTTTTTATTTCAAGCACATAGGCTCGTCCACGGTCTGTCGTGATCTTTAGGTTACTGTTTTCCTCCACTAAAGGCCGTAGCCTTCGGATCAAGGTGTTCAAGGTCTCGTCGGCGTTGATCTTTCCCGGCCATAAACTTTCGCAGATATCCGAGCGGTTCAAGATATGCGTAGGCGATAGGAAAAACATCTCCATCAAGGCATATTGCTGAGGGGTGAGTTTTAGTTTCTCCTCATTCTCCTTATAGAAGGAGGCGGTCTCGCAAGAAAGGTTCAAATTACCGAAAGAGATGGTCTTTCCCGGATGGATAGGCTGAGGCATTATCAACTCCTTTCTATAACGTTTAAGCAATAAGGGCAGGGTAGCGGATAAAAAGGCAAGCCCGAGGAATAGGCCGGGCAAAGATTTGTCCGATAGCCCGATAACCGCAAAGGTGGAGCAATTGGCGTACCCTTGGAATGAGATCCCGATATGATCCGTGGTAGCATTGGGGCTGTTCGCTATGGATGATGCCCAGATAATCGTATCGCTGGCGATATAATATTCGTTGAGTTTCTTGTTGGCATTAGCGGGAGCGTTTTCGGTTTGAGGATCTTTATTGAGTACGTGGATCACGATTCCCGTTTTCTTCTTGTCGGGCGTATAACTCAGTGCGTCGGAAAAGTCCTTGTTATAACTTTCTATGGAACGAGCGCTTTTACAGGTTTTCCAGCAGGAGCAGGACGCCTATGTCCGGATCGACTGGTATGGAAACGTGTTGTTTCCGCATGGAATTTTGCAGGATCGTTTGTTGCAACGCTTGGTTCAAGTCTGTCACGATCGTTTTCTTAGCTTCCGTATAACTATGGAAACCGAAGCTGAACGAGAGAATCAGCATTAAGGAGGTACCCAAAACAGATAGATTGGCCGATAGTCGTGTATTCATTATTCGCTAGATTAGAATTAACATAAAAAGAACGTTCGAAGGTACTAAATATTATAGAAGGAAAGTATCCTTTTCGATAGGATTCGGGATGAAATAGACATAAATCCAGCTAAATGACCGGATGTCATGGAAATGTCATGGAAATGTCAGCTACTTATCCGGCGATTATTTACGTTGTCGTTGTCTGTTGCCTCTACTTTTGCCCGAAAACAAATCAAATAAGATACAGATATGAAAAGATTTCTGATGATGATGACCTTGATAGGGCTTGTGGGAAACTGGAACTCGACGTTGACCGCCCAACTCGTCTCTCCCGATTCATTGTATTTGAACGAGGACTTACCCGAGATAAACATTGTCGCCGTGAAACCCTTGATAAAGGCGGAGGCGGATAAGACTACTTACAGTATCGCCGAGGACCCGGATTCCAGAACCTATACCCTGCTGGAGATGTTGCGGAAAGTCCCTCTAGTGACCGTGGATGGCGAGGATAACGTGAAGGTAAACGGACAATCCAGTTTTAAGATTTATATGAATGGGCGTCCCTCGAATATGTTCTCCAATAATCCCAAGGAGGTCTTGCGTAGTATCCCCGCCAGCATGATCAAGAAAGTGGAGGTGATAACAGATCCCGGTGCCCGCTACGACGCTGAGGGCGTGAGTGGAATTATCAATATTATTATGGTGAGACGTGTCTTGGATGGATATACGGGGACGGTGAGTGCGGAGGTTACCGCGAACGAGGCATACGGCGGCGGGACATTTGTCTCGCTGAAAGCTGGGAAACTGGGACTTACGGCGAATTACAATCTGGAGTATGAACGTGAGCCTATAGCGGATATCACTTCCTTCCGCAAGAACTTATCGGATGACGCTAACCGTTACCTCTCCCAGATCGGGGAGCATTGGGAAAGGGAGAAGATGCACCGGGGATATTTGGAGGGAACTTTCGAGATCGACTCGATGAACCTGATTAGCGTGGACGCCAATTTGTTCCGCAAGCGTCAGAAAGAGTTCTCGGATCTGAGCGTGGAGATGCGTGACATGAACCGAGACTTGATTTATGCTTACGATCGTTTTAGCCAGAATCAACCTGTCTTCGGCTCCGTGGAGGTGAATGCCAACTACCAGCATGAGACAAGGCGTAAGGGGGAGTTGCTGACTTTGTCTTATCGTTTCACCAATGATCCGAATGATGATGAGAACCGGATGCGGATAACGGGTACCTCGAATTACTCTGATTTCCTGCAATGGGACACGAACCGGGCGAAGACCAATGAGCATACGGGACAATTGGATTATATAAGACCCATTGCCGGGGGGCATGATCTGGAGACCGGAGTAAAATATATCTTGCGCCAGACCGACAGTGAGATCACGCAACGGCTTTATGATGAGACTTCCGGCAATTGGCATGAACCGTCGGGCAGCTTTGTGGATTTCAGCCATACGCAACATATTTACTCGGTATATCTGGGTGGCACCTTTCGTTGGAATAAGCTGGGAATAAAGGCTGGAGTACGTGCGGAAGGAACGAGCTTGGACGTGAGCTATTCGAATGATCTGACGAAAGACTTTCATTCGAATTTTGTGGATATCGTACCGAACGTTACGTTGTCTTACTCGATCGGACAGTCGCAACAGATCCGTCTGGGATATAATATGCGTATCCAGCGTGCGGGTATTGATTATTTGAATCCTTATGTCGACGAGCGGGATCCGCTAAATGTTTCTTATGGCAATCCAGACTTGGATTCCGAGAAAAGCAATAGTGTGAACCTTAATTATACCTTATTCACCCAGAAGTTTAACATAAATGCCAGCGTAAGCCATGCATTTGTGAACAATTCTATCGAGCAATATACTTTTATGGATACGGAGCGTCCGAACGTATCGGTCTCTACCTATGGTAATATCGGCAAACGGCACCAGACAGGCTTTTCCCTTTATATGAATTGGAGCCCTGTCCCATTGTTCCGTTTTTTCATGAATGGTGGCGTGGATTATATCAGTATGGAAAACGAGGAAAGAAACTTGTCGAACAGCGGTTGGAGCGGACGTGCTTTCGCCGGTGTCCAATTTTCGTTTCCGAAAGATTTCCGGCTGAACATGAACGCCGGTTATATGTTACCCAAGATTCAATTACAAGGGAAACGATCTGATTTCCTGTTTCACGGCATTACCTTGAATAAGGATTTTTTCCATAAGAAGCTCACGTTTTCTGTCTATTGCAAGAGCCCTTTGATGAAGACTTGGAAGATGGAGAATAAGACTTATAACAATGCGTTCACCCTTTATGAGACGGAGAATAAGGTGATGCGTGAGTTCGGTATATCCGTATCTTATCGTTTCGGGAGCCTTACGGATACTTTCAGGAAAATCAAGCGGGGCATCGTGAACGATGACGTGAAGGATTGTGGGGGAAAGGACGTCGATTAGTAACGATAGTATTATGATTACGAATAGGTATTCGAGGACGATGTGGATTTTGATGCTGTTTCTCTCACGGCTTTTTCATTTAAGTTTTGAATTGGGCGTACAATGCCTCTACGCATGCCAGTGCGGCATGGGCGAGAATACTATTCTTATAGACATCAGTCGGGGTGGCGGTCTTTATGGAGTCTTCAAGCCCATAGCGCAAAGATCTTTGATTCTTGCCGAAGCGGATATTTCCCTACGGAAAACCTCTGCAAAAGCAGACATTCGATCAGCCATCTTTTCATTGTCTATGCTTTGAAACACACGGCAAAGCGTAGTTTCCAAGGGTAACCCATACGGAAATAACCCTCTCGCCTGTAGGCGTTTCAAGTGACGTTTGCCAAATTGAAGTATTTCAGCTCTGGTAATACACTTACTGAGCCTGCCCAATATTACAAGCATGAATATATCTTCAAGTTTGTGTTTGAAGTTTCCCCGGCTTGTTCTGCAGTATTCAGGGACAGAGGATACAAATTTTCTCAAATGAGTCATAATGCTGCCACGAAGACAGTCAAGGTGTTTCTTCTTTAATAATATTTACGTAAAAAGTTGTATAGCAATGGAATAAATCGTATTTTTGCTGGCGCAAAAACAAAGGCGGAAGACAATACCAACATCATATTCTATTGAATTCCGC
>OLXJ01001232.1_pt1 | contig 10118 bp, 7 predicted proteins | sample 1644591 | NCBI WGS metagenome assembly OLXJ01 (sample SAMEA103958150, study PRJEB25191) | human gut metagenome | biome: human-associated habitat [ENVO:00009003]; feature: intestine environment [ENVO:2100002]; material: feces | place: Germany | collected 2013/2015 | reverse complement strand
CGGCATGAACCGATAAATGCCACGGTTTTCCTGAACCACCATCCGTTTGTTCGTGAGGAACTTAATCAGCTCTACAATCTTGTTGTGATTCAATTTCGTTCCTGCCAGTTCGTAGGCAGTGGTCAGTTCTTCTTCCAGAGCCTTATATCCCGAAATAGTCTCTTTTCCGTCAAAAGCAAGTTCGAGAGCCTTGCGGTGGACGGCTTCATGGATGTCTTTATAAGGGGAGAACGGTTCCTGCTTGGGACGACCTGCGCTCTTCTTTGTCGGCACATAGTCCGGCAGAAGTTCGGGAAGTGATTGGTCATTGATGCAAAAGGCAAATGGCAGAAAGTCTTTGGAACGGGTATGCACACTTTCCACTTTGCTGATGTTACTGTCGTCCTTGTCTTTCTCAATTTGAATGACCGTTTCTGCCTTGTTGTTGATTTCCGTACCAATGTGCCCTCGTGCGTTTTCATCGCTTTTGTTCTGGTGAAGGATGGTATGAAGATGAATCTGGTGCTCGTCAGTCCACTGCATAAGTTTGGATATTACACATGTGGCTTCACTCGGAGAATTGATGTCATAAACCAGGTCGCGTATTCCGTCAATCACCACGAGGCCGAGACCCTCAATCTGACTGATGGCATCGTCTATGATAGCCAAACGCTCCTTGGGATTGAACTTGCGTAGAGCGAGAAAATAGAAACGGCCGCAATCCTCATTGGCCGGCAACTCTGCCAGTTTCATGATACGATGCATCACAATCATACAATGGTTCTGACTCTGCTCTGTGTCAATGTAAAGGATGCGGTCCTTTCCTTCTGGGAAGTCCGTTGTGTAGTTAAGGACTTCCTTTCCGGACAAAGCAGCTGCCACCATAGCGGAAACATTGAAAGTCTTTTTGCTTTTTGCCTTGCCAATGGATGCACTGAAATTTCCCAATGTCCCGACAGGCACTCCGCCTATTTTCAGAACTTCCGGCTCCTGTTTGTACTCCTTTCCCAAGCTGAGCATGGTATCTTGCCATCTTGTAGCGACCTGAGCAAGATCTTCAATGGGTGTTGCTGTTTCCATACTCACCAGTTTTTAGGGTTAGGCTTGCGATGATGTGAGGAATACATCGCTTCGTTTTCTTCCTCATAGGTGAGAGGTACTGACGTTTTGCGTGATGCTTCCAGCCATTTGTCGAGCTCGTCACGATAGATATAAAGGTGCTTTCCTTGCTTGATTACCGGAATGCTGTCCTTCTTTATCTTGTAATAAAAGGTGGAGACCGGCATTTTCAGATATGCACAGGCTTCCTGTACCGTCATAGGTACGTGCAGATTCTCCTTTGGTTCACTTTGACGGTTAAGAGTGTCTCTAAGCAAATTTTCCATACTTGCGATTCGCTCGCATAGTTCGCCTACCACTTTCGGCAGGTCGTTAAAAGTTAACTCAGTTGCAGTCATATTATCAAAAATTTAAATTAATATGCTGCAAACCAACAGAATGAAATCTTGCAGAAATTCGTCAGCCAGGAGAATGATTACCGTCTGCACGGTTTAATTCTCAAGTATTGTTATGAAAACGGAAATCCCCTTTGTCCGGCACGTCAATAGGGATGTCGCATTGGGCATTAACACGCAAATTGGCTTCCAGATATTCTATATCAGCGTTTCGCAATTCGTATGGGAAAGATAATTTGATGAATACAGCCCTGTCGCGACGGGAGACTCCAAGCCGTTCTCCGATATTCCAAGCCAAATGTCTTAAAGAGGGAGAACTGAGCTTCGCTTCTTTCGTTGAATGGATTGGCTGGCAGTCTGTCACCCGATTTTCGGCAAGACACTCGATATTGTGGAATAACGTGCTGATATTCTCCTTTGACAGATATTTCGAGGCCTTTTCCACCACATATTCACGGATGGCTATCATGGTATCCCTTTTCCGCTTCACCTCTTTCAGCTGCTCTTCCACGAGAATACTCTCGTATTTTTCCAAACTGTCAGGCATTTGTTCCAGTATAACCGGTTGAGTTTCTGTTATAGAATTGTTTAAGATAACCTTTTGCGAACAATTACTTTGTACGTGCTCATTTATAGCACTATTTGAAATACTCTTATAAAGTCCTGCCATTACTTTGCGGAATATGGCAAAGGTCAAAATAAGCATTACCAAAGAGATGATAAAAATGGTAGCATCAAACAGGATGTTGTGATTGAACTTTTCACCGATATTGTATGCGGTGAGTGCCGAGAGTGAAACGATTACCACACATACCAGACTACTGATGTCCGCTGTTTTCTGAACCTGTACATTATTCTCCATATAGTTGTGATTGTTTACAGTTCTATGCCACAAAGTTCAGCACTAATTTCCATATAACCATAAATACTAATGGTTGTTGGACAGATATTTATAAATAATTATGGTTAGAATATGAATCATACTCAGAAATCATACTCTAACCATATAAAAAACGGTATTTATGCCCGTTAGCTCTTACGAATCAGGGAGATTTTATTGCTGGCTTTTCGCTTGTTGCTATCCACTACTTTCATGTATCGTTGGGTAGTGGTGATGCTCTTGTGCGCCATGATACTTTGAATGGTCCGGATGTCAGTTCCGGCAGCAGCCTGCAAAGTGGCAAATGTTCTCCGGTACGAGTGGAACGTGATGTTTTTGGTGATACCGGCAGTTCGAATCCACTCTTTCATGGGGTATTGCGTCCAGCATCTTTTCAATCCTTTGAATACCAGCCCTGTCTTTTCCGGGGAATAGCCGATTAATTGCAAGGCTTCATCACTGATGGGGATAATATCTTCTGTCTTTGTCTTTTGAGTGACAGTATATACGCATTTTCCTCCGGCTGCAAAGTCAACGATTTCTTCCCACCGCAATGTGAGAATATCGCTTATTCTCAAACTTGTCAGGCAAGAGAACAACGAGGCGGTTTTCAGAACCGGTATCTTGCAGGGCGTTTCTGCCAATCTGTACAGTTCTTCTACGCTGAGATAGTCTTTGACCACATCTTCCGGTTCTATTTTCTCCAAGAAATCGTTTACATTGGAATGAATCAGTTTATTGCGATAGAGTATTTTGAGGAATCCTCTGAATGTGGACCAATAGCCCACGGCTGAATTGCGTGATATGGGATGCTTCGGACGTCTCAGTTGCTTCGCATTGAGCAGATACTCCCTGAACTTGTTGCATAAGTCCACATCAATCTCCTCGAATGAGCATTTACCACCCACGAAATTGCAGAAATGCAGATAGACAAACTCCCATTTCTGGTCGTGTTTGCGGAGTGTCTTTTTATAATAGGCAAGGAAATCTCCTTTCATCTTGCTCTTGTCAAAGAAATCATACCGTTCATTGACGATGGATTCAAAACGTCGGCATCGGATGGCTTCCGCCTTCTCCGACATGACGGCATTGAAGTTCTGTTCCCGTTGGTTCTTTGGATTGGCATAGATGTAGATGCCCAAAGATTCATGACGGATTACCTTCATACTCTCTTTGTCGCGATAACCGGGATAATAATCCAGATAGAACGACAACATGTTTTTCTTTAGAGGTCTTGTCCTCAATGTTACAGTTTTACATTCGTGCATAATGATAAATATTATATTTGGTGAATAATCTGTTGCAAACCAATACAATGAAACAATGCTGATGACTGCCATTGCTGAAAATGATTCTTGTCTGTGCGGAATAATTCTCAGATGCCGGATTTTTCAGCCATAACCTTGTCAAAATCCTCTTTCAGCAGGAACATCGACTTGCCGTGGTGCATCTTCCGTATGCTGTTGTATCTCGCATAATTGTAGACATCATCCCTGCGAATGCCGTATTTTTCCATCGCTTCGGTTACGCTGTAATACTTTTCCCGTTGGTCAAAGCCACCGTTTTTGATGATGTCGATATGGCCTTTGGAATATTGGACTTTGCCATAAACGACACGGGAGGGGATTTTATGGCGATGCACAAACGAACATCGGGCATCTTTGCTCATGCCGTAGATTTCTTCCATTTGCTCCGCACCAATCCATTCCTTGATATTGTCAGCCGCTTTGTATTTGGCGAAGAATCGGTCAACTGACAGTTGTTCGTAATAGTTGAACCCACCATGACTGATTTTAGGAATGTCGTTTTCACGGCACAGCTTGCAAATGGTTTTCCTGTTCATCTGATAGGTCGTTGCAATTTGCTCGGATGAGTAATAGCCTTCGGGGATTACAAAAGTCTCTTTCGGCCGGTCGCTTTTCTTTTCCCGTTTCTTGGGTGTATATGTTCCATCACGATGCTCAATATAGACTTTGTCAAACTCCGAACGCAGCACCATTGTCCGGCTACCTTGCTTGAATCGCTTGATGTCGTACTTGTTGACATAGTAGCTGATATTAATCTTGGTAAGTCCGTATTTCTTGGTGATTTCATCGTAGGTATAATAGTCGGGATTCAGCTTCTCCTGCTTTTCCTTAATCGCGTCTATATGGGCACGGGAATAATACACCTCGTGATGGCGGTTGATTCGGGGGATATTGTGCCGCATGGCAAAGGTGACAACTGCATTACGGCTCATACCGTATTTGTCCATAACCTGCTCCGGAGTATAGTAACTCGCTGGATTGATTTCCTCTGCAAGGTCTGCAAAATACTTATCTATAAGACTGCGGTTGTAAAATACCCGATTGCCCTCCTCAATCTTCGGAATGTTATACAGCTTGCATCTGCGGTAGAGGGTTTTCTTCTGGATTTGGTATTTCTCCAATACCTCATTCGTGGTGTAATAGAGTGCAGTCTGCTTCCGTCCATAGCTGCGCTTCTTGTAGTCGGGTGTGTTGTCGAACATCTTTTCAATGTCCGACTTGCGGATGATGGTACGTCCACGAAGTTGTAAGGCCCGGATGATTCCGACAGCCATGTGACGGTAGATGGTCGCACGGCTGATACCTAAAAGGGTTGCGGTTTCGGCAGGGGAGAGGTACAACTTGCTCCCCACGATACCGACTTCCTGCATAGGCTGCTCATTTTGCCGTTCCTCGTATTCCTGTAACCTCTGCTTCCGCTTCTTCTCTTTGTATGCTTTTTCATTGCACGATTTGCTGCAATAGCGTGTTACCATCGTGTGTGCTATAAATGGTTTGCCGCACCACTGGCATTTTCTCTGGATTTCCATATATTAGTCGCCTTTAATTTCGCCTATTCTGTCTCAATGTGTCTCACAATTTCTCACAGCGTCTCACACTGTGTCTTCTATAGCGGTTTTACACATTCTCATAGCGTCTCACATCGTGCCTAAGATGTCGCTATGATGAGTGCGAAGTGTCCGCTTATTTGTTCGGCGGTAGAATTATGGTACAAAATGATGCTGGAAATCCGCAACCAGTCAGAATTGGCTGAAAACCACATAAAAAGAAAAGCCGCTGGCTATCAGCGACTTTCTTCTAATTGGCTATGGTTGTTTATGGCTGCTTACAAGCCATCATTTTCCGATGCAGAATTTCGAGAATATTTGGCTGAGAATATCGTCGTTGGTGATTTCGCCTGTGATGGTGCCCAGGTGGTGGATGACCTGGCGGATGTCTTCGCTTAAGAGGTCGGCCGAACGATCGTCATCGAGGGCCGTGAGGGCTCGGTGCAGGGCGTCGAGGGCTTGGCGCAGGGCCTCCAGATGGCGGCTGTTCGAGATGACGGGATCGCCGTCGTAGATGCTTCCGGTGTCGAAAGTCGCGCGGAGTCTGGCAAGGAGCCGTTCGATTCCTTCGCCGGTTTTTGCCGAGATGAAAAGAGTGTCGGGGTTTGCCGACGATACTCTATATTCGATCCCGCAGCCGGAGGATACCTTCGATTCGGTGATACGTGCATCCGGGCTGTCGCATTTATTGACGATGAGCAAGCGAGTCTGTTCGGACGTAATCTGTATGGCGGGAGGTATCGGGCAGGTCGCATCGACGACCTGAAGTACGATTTGTGCGCGGCGGATCATCTCCTGCGTGCGGTCGATGCCCATCTGTTCCAGGCGGTCGGCGGTATCGTGCAGCCCGGCGGTGTCGATGAAGCGGAACAGAACGCCGTCAATATTGAGCGTCTCTTCGATCGTGTCGCGTGTGGTGCCTGCGATGTCGGATACCAGGGCCCGCTCTTCGCCCAGCAGACGGTTCAGAAGGGTGCTTTTGCCGACGTTGGGTTCTCCGACAATAGCGACAGCCACCCCTTTTTTGATGGTGTTGCCGAGTCTGAACGAGTCCGTCAGGCGGGTGATTTCGCTTTCGATGCGGTGCATCATCTCCCGCAGGCGTGCACGGTCGGCGAATTGAACGTCTTCTTCCGAAAAGTCGAGTTCGAGTTCGAGGAGCGAGGCCAGTTGCAGCAGTTCGTCGCGCAACGCACCCAGTGCCGCCGAATATCCGCCCCGCATCTGGGTCGAGGCCATGGCGTGCGAAGCCCGGGAATCGGAGGCGATCAGATCGGCGACGGCTTCGGCCTGCGCGAGGTCCATCCGGCCTGCGAGGAAGGCCCGAATGGTAAATTCGCCCGGTTGCGCCATACGAGCGCCGGAGCGAAGCAGGAGTGCGATGATTTCGGAGACGATGTAGGGCGATCCGTGACACGATAGCTCGACGGCATCTTCGCCCGTGTAGGAGTGCGGTGCACGATAGATGGCCGCGACTACGTCGTCGATCGTTCTGTCCCCGTCTATGACTTCGCCGTAGTGCAGGGTGTGCCCGGCGGCTTCGGCCAGCGGTTTGCGCCCCCGAAAGATGCGGTCGCAGCAGGCGATGGCTTCGGGACCGCTCAATCGGATGACGGCGATGGCTCCGCCCGAAGCGGTGGCGGGAGCGACGATGGTATCGGTCGATGTGTTCATCGGACGAAGATTATCGGCGGATCGGGATCCTGAGCCGTTGGCCTTCCCGCAGCTTGTTGGCGTTTTTCAGCTTGTTCAGCTTCATGATTTGTGCCGTAGTGGTTCTGTAACGGCGGGCGATCGCACCCAGCGTATCGCCTCGCTTGACCGTGTAGGTGGTGTATGCGGGGGTGGTGTCCGCGAGTTTCTTCTTTTCGATGTTGGCCGGATTGATGTACTCTTTCAGATAGGTGGAGTCCTTCCGGTGAATCTCCTCTTCGCTGGCGATGTACTGGCAGAGGTAGTGCTGGGGGAGTACCAGCGTGTAGCTTTTGATCGTAGCCGGGATGATGTCCATTTTGTATTGCGGATTGAGTGTCCGCAAAGTTTCGATGGGAATGTCGAGTGTCGAGGCTACTTGTCCCAGGTGGAGCAGGCGGGTGACGCGGATCGTATCGGTCGCCAGCGGCATGGGCGGGTTTTCGCTCTGGATACCGTGCTGCTGGTGGTAGGCATAGGCATAGGAGGCTCCGACGAAGGCCGGTACATACCCGCGAGTTTCGCGGGGCAGGTATTCGTAGATGTCCCAGAAGGTCGTCCCTCCGCCGGCGCGGGCCAGGGCTTTGTTTACGTTGCCCGGGCCGCAGTTGTAGGCGGCGATGGCGAGTGTCCAGTCGTGGTAGATGCTGTAAAGGTCCTTCAGATAACGGCAGGCGGCGCGGGTCGCTTGCACCGGGTCCCGACGTTCATCGACGAACGAATTGATCTCCAGTCCGTAACTTTTGCCTGTCGCGGGCATGAATTGCCACAGTCCGACAGCACCCATCGGAGAGGTGGCCGTGGTCGAGAGAGCCGATTCGATGATCGGCAGGGCACGCAGCTCGACGGGCAGGTCGGCCTTGATGAGCTCTTCCTCGATCAGCGGGAAATAGTAGCGTGAGAGGCTCAACACCCGGTTGATTGTCCCGTAACGGGTATCGACGTAACGGCGGATGTAGTTTTTGACGATCGGATTGAAGGGGAGTTGCACCGGTGATACGAGTGCCCGCAGGCGGTTGGCATAGACTGAATCGGGGGTCGTGTCACTCGAGGAAGCGAGGCTGTCGATGTCGATGTAGTCGTTGAAAAACGTATCGTAGGATTGCAGAGTCTGCTTTTCCCGCCAGAGAGCCACGAGCGAGTCGATCTGGGCCGGGGTGAGATTGCGATTCAGTTCCGGACAGTAAGGCTCCGTTTGCTGTACGGTCGTTTTTTCTGTCACTGTTTTCTCCGGTTTGACCGAAACGGGAGTATGGGTCGATTTCGAAGCCTGCTTTTCGGTCTTGGCTTTTCTCTTGGCACGGCGCTCTTTGCGGCTCTGGGCGGTTGCGGTCGCGCAGCCGAGGAGGATCGAAAGAAAGAGGGTGCAGGCGAGGATCTTTCTCATGATGGAATCAGAAATTCAGGTTGAAGTTGAATCCGAAAGTCGGGCGGTGTCCGCCGACGGTCGGGGAATAGACGTAATTCACCGCCGGCGTGAACTCTACGCTTAAATCGTCCGAAATGTCGTAACTTTTCAGATGAGCGTCCACATGGGCGTCGATGATTTGCAGCACGTAAAGTCCGGCAGTGATGATGATGCACAAGTCGCGGTTGCGGCGGTAATTGTCCTTGAGGTTTTTGAGAAATTCCGCTGAGTACTTAGTACCGAATTCGCCCTTGGCTACAGGCGGGTCGGGATGGTGCTCCGGGTCTTTCTGGTGCTCTTCCAGGGCTTTGTCGTAGGCGCTACGATCGGAGTAGGCTTTCTTGAAACGCTTGTAGCCGCGATTGTTCCAGTCGATGGTATAGATCGTGGTTGCCAGTCCGCCTACGACGAAAGGCAGTTTCCAGTAACTTTTGTTATAGACTTGTCCGGCACCGGGGAAGATCGTGGCCAGTGTCGTGGCTTTCTTTACGGGGGAGGCGTCGTAGCGGTAGTTGACCGCCGCATCGCCCAGGAAGTAAAGGTAGGAGGCGACCGTAAGCCCGAGATAGATCTGCCTGCGCGTATTGCTGCGGATCATACGGGACTGTACGTCGTCCAACTCCTCCGTGCGGGCCGTACCGTTTTCCAGCAGGGCGTTGTATTGTCGTTTGAGAGGTTTGTAGGTGTTGTTTTCGTGGAAGAAGAGGGTCAGTCCCGCACCTACCGTTCCGTAGAGGATCGGCAGCTTCCAATATTGCTTGTTGTAGATCTGTCCGAAACCGGGCGCTACCAGCGAGATCCAACTTACGCCCGACAGCGAGATGGTATCGCGCCGGGGGCGGAGGTCTTTTCGGCCTGCGAGCGAGTCGGGCGCTCCGAGTGCTGCGGGCAGGGAGTCGGTTTTCAGAAGCAGGGCCGAGTCGGGGACGAATTGCGGACGCAGTCTCGCGGCCAGCGAATCCCGGAGCCGCAACGAATCGATGCCCGAACGCAGCAGCGAATCGCGCAAGGTGCTGTCCCGGAGCATGGAGTCCACCCGTATCAGTAGCAGGGAGTCCGTAAGAGGGTCTTTGGCCAAACTGTCCGGTTTGGGCATCAGACCGCTGCGCACGAAAGTTTTCGCGCTGCGATAACGGTCCAACGGAACTTGGGCCGATGCTTCGCCGGCTCTGCATAATGCGAGAAAGGCGAAAAGCATCAAAAGACGGATATATCCCCGGGTATGTTTCATCTATTTGTTGCGGATTTCGGCGGAAGCGCCTCTTTTCTCGAATTTTTCGATGAAGCGTTCGATATCCCGGTCGTCAGAGAAGTCGATCACGATGCGGCCGCCGCCGTTTTTCGAGCGTTTGATGCTGATCTCCTGCGAGAAGAATTTTTCGAGCTGTTCCACCAGCCGCGCATACGATTCGGGATACTCCTCGTCTTCGGCCGGAGCTGTGGGTTTTGCCGTAGGGTCGGTCAGTGCGCGGACCAGTTCCTCTATTTGGCGCACGGAGAGTCCCTTGCGGATGCACTTTTTGAGCAGGCGCAGTTGCAACTCTTCGGGAGCTCCGGCGATCGCTTTGGCGTGTCCCATCGAGATAAGCCCCTCCTTGAGGGCGAGTTGTACTTCGTTGGGCAGTTTCAAGAGACGCATGTAGTTCGACACGGTCGAGCGTTTCTTGCCGACCTTTTCCGAGAGCGCCTCTTGCGTGAGGTTGCATTCGTCGATCAGCCGCTGCATTCCCAGGGCGATTTCGATGGCGTTGAGGTCTTCGCGCTGGATGTTCTCCACCAGGGCCATGGCATGCAGGTTCTCGTCGTCCACTTCGCGGATATAGGCGGGCAGGGACTCCAGTCCGGCTTTGC
>OLXJ01001229.1_pt1 | contig 10143 bp, 5 predicted proteins | sample 1644591 | NCBI WGS metagenome assembly OLXJ01 (sample SAMEA103958150, study PRJEB25191) | human gut metagenome | biome: human-associated habitat [ENVO:00009003]; feature: intestine environment [ENVO:2100002]; material: feces | place: Germany | collected 2013/2015 | reverse complement strand
CCGACACGGAAACCGAAGCCAAAAACAAGTATATGGTCGGCGGCAACGTCAATTTTTTCAGCGGCTCCAGCCGTCTGTCGCTGATCGGTCTTTTTAACAACGTCAATCAGCAGAACTTTTCGTTCGAGGATATTCTGGGTGTTACGGGCAATTCCGGCGGAGGACATGGCGGCGGTCGCTTCGGCCGTGGCGTGGGACAATATATGGTTCGTCACCAGGACGGCGTGGCTTCGGTAAATGCAGTGGGTGTCAATTATTCGGATACCTGGGGCAGTCGGGATCAGGTGACTTTCCAGGGCAGCTACTTCTTCAACGGAACCCGTACGGTCAATCGGGCGCGTACCGAGCGTTGGTACGAGGAGCCGGCACCGATCGATACGCTTTTCACCGACGGTTATTCCCGGATACAGAATTTCAACAACCGCCTGAATGCCCGCATCGAATGGAAAATCGCGGACAACCAGTCGCTGATGATCCGCCCGGGCTTGAGTTTCCAGTCGAACGATCCGTTCAGTACGACTTACGGGCGACAGTTCGGCGAAAGCGGTTACAGCGTCATCGACAATTTCGAGGATGCCTTCCGAAACGGTTACAGCGTCAATACTTCGGCCATTTACCGCGTGCGGTTGGGTAAGCCGGGACGTACGCTTACGGTGGACGGCTTTTTCAACTATTTCGACTCCCAGAATAAGCAAAACTCCCATACCAACGATTTCGGTATTTACGAGGATTACCCCGACCTCGATCCCGATCCGGACGAGAACGATCTGAAAAAGCTGATTTACCAGCGCATGATGAATCCTTCGTACCGTTATCGGCTGAACGGCCGCCTGACCTATACGGAGCCCGTATCCAAATATTCGCAGGTGAGCCTCGGGTATCGGACGTCGTACAATTACCAGCAGAGCGACAAGAAAACCTACCGGACCGGCGAGGATTACGATATTACGGGATTGCTTCCCGATCCCTTGCTGTCGAACGCTTACAAGAGCAGCTATACGGTGCACTCTCTCGGCCCCGGCTTCAACTACTCCAAGGACCGCAATACTTTCGCTGCGAACGTCTATTATCAGCGTTCGAGCCTTTCGGGTGAGGTGATCCGTACCGGCTCCGAAGAGATCAAGCACGCCTACAACAATGTGACCTATTTTATGGTGGGACAGTTCAACCTGAACCGGGAGAATACGCTGCGAATGTTCCTGCGCTCCTATACGGACAACCCGGAGGTTACCCAGTTGCAAAATGTCTATGACGTATCGGATGCGCAATACATCACGCGGGGTAATCCCGACTTACGGCCTTCGTACAGCCATAATTTGAGTATGCACTACGTCAATTCCAATGCGGAGAAGGGTCGTACTTTTATGCTGATGTTCCGGGCCGAAACGACCCAGGACTATATTACGACCAGCACCCGCTACCGTCCTACTTTGGAGATCGACAATACGGTTTACCGTCCGTTGCAGTTCACCGAATGGACGAATATGGACGGCTACTGGGATGTGCGGGCGCGGGCAAGTTACGGGTTTCCGGTGAATTTCATCAAGAGTAACCTGAATCTGCGGGGCGGCGTAAGCTATTCGCGTATTCCGAGCCTTGTGGACGGCGAGCGGAACAATACGGGCAACCTCGGTTATGAAGCGGGCGTAGTGTTGGGCAGCAACATCTCCGAGAATGTGGACTTCACCCTTTCGTGGGACGGCACGTACAACGAAGCCGTCAATTCCCTCGCCGCTACCGGAGGAAAGAACCGTTATTTCAACCATCAGGCTGCGGCGTCGTTCAAGTTCATCTTCGGCCGGGGATTCTCCCTCTCGGGCAGCGCTTCTTATATCCAGTATCTGGGTTTCACGAACGATTACGACGACAGCTATCTGCTCTGCAACCTGTTCGTGGGCAAGAAGGTCTTTCGCAACCAGCTGGGGGAAATCAACATCGGCGTAAACGACATTTTCAATCAGAATAAAGCGTTCGTGCGCACGACCGGTTCGGGTTGGACACAAAATTCTTGGAACAGCGTAGTGGGACGTTATTACTGTGTGCAGTTCGTCTATAACCTGCGGTTCTTCGGCAAGAAGGGTTCGAAGAACATCAAGGATTATCAAGGCGTTTCGGACCGCCCGTCGGGAGCCGTCGGTATGGGACGCAGCACCGCTCCCGGAGGCGGGTTCCGTCCGCCGCACCGGTAAAGCGATATGCGCCCCGGTTTGGTCGAGGAATATACGATATGATTATTGAAACATAAAAAAGAGGGGTATCGACCCCTCTCTTTTTGTTTCAGCACCTTTGCGATCAGGCCCATAACGTTGCGGAATATGCCTGCCCGAGTCGCTACAACCTTTCGGGATGGAAATGGCACTCCCGGATCCAATTACTTCCGGTCATTCGATTCAGGACTTGCCGTATGATGACTTTTCCGCTGTCTGCTTGCCGGTTCCCATTTTGTTTCTGTACCTGCCGACGAGCCGTTTGAATTGTAATAATATTTGCGTTCCTTTGTTTCGCGTGTCGTGCCTGTGATCCTTCCCTTCGAATCCTTGATTATTTCCCGATTCCCTGTTTTGTGGACGGTGTACTTCACGCGTCCGGCAGCGTCTTTGACAACGCGCGTTTCATTCGGATTTTGAGCGCTGCAAAGCGCTGTTGCCGCAAATACGGTAAAAAGAGTAAAAACAAGCCGTTTCATAGCCTGATTCGATGTTTGGAAAGAAAATCATATTTTAATCGGGCTATTTACCTGCGGCCTGCTTGAGGCGGAGGTGTATGCCGACAGCGGCGAATCCGCCGTAAACTATCGTGAGAATCCACAGGATACGTACCTCGTGCAGCACGTCGCTGAACGAAGCCCCCATACTTTGGAGCCGGATGAACCCTTCTACCCCGCTGCTGCTCGGCAGAATCTGGCCGAACCGGTAGAGCCATTCGGGCATCGCTTCGCGGGGTACGGAAGCTCCGCTGAGCATCAGAGCCGGGATCGAACACCAGAGTAACAGCATGATCGACTGTTCGCGTCGCTGGAACAGCGTCGAGACGGCGATGCCCAGGAAAATACAGGACAGCAGATACGGGATGAGAAAGGCGATGATGTCCGCCGTGTGACCGTTGGTCGGGAAATGAAACAATTTGTAGTGCAGTCCCAAAATATAAAACAGGGTGACGGCGTAGATCGACGCATAAACGAACGCTTTGCCTGCCACGACGGGCAGCGTGGACATTCTCCGGCGTCCCGGAGGAATGAGTTTCTTGTAAAGTCCGAATTCGCTCCAGGTGCCTCCGATCATACCGATACCGATCAGCATCGTCTGTTGGATGATGACCATGATGATAGCCGGCATCACGAACGATCCGTATCCCAGATAGGGATTGAACAAATTGTGGCTTTGGTAAATCACGGGTTGCGTCGTGGCCGTAGCCTGCGGGATGTTGGCTCCTTTTGCGATCAACCGCTGGAATTCCACCATAGCTCCTGTGGTGCCGATGCCCGACACGAGCTCCTGGAACGCCTGGCGGTACATCAGAAAATAGCTGGCATCGACATAGAGCGAAACGACCGCCTGCTGTCCGCCGAGCAGTTTTTCCTCGTAATCGGAGGGGATGTAAACCACGCCGTATATCTCCCGGTCGTAGAAAAGGTGTTTGGCCTCGTCCATGTCGCCGGGTTCGTAGGCCACATAGACGTTCGGTCCGGCATTGAAGGTATTGATCAACTGACGGCTGGTCGAAGTGTTGCTCATGTCGATTACTCCGATCGGCACGTTACGAAGTACCTGCGTCCCGTAAGCCAGCGAATAGAGCGTGGAATAGATCAGCAGGGCGAGCACCAGCACGAGAATCACGCCGGCATCCGTGAAGATCGAGCCGTATTCGTTGCGGACGACGGTGCGGAACTGCTGCCAGTAAGAGGTTATCTGTTTGGTAAATCGACTCATCGCTATAATCTCCCCCAGTATTTTTTATTCGTGCAGATGGTGCGCAGGCGCGGCAGACACAGCAGCGGAAGAATGATGAACAGGGCGATGATGCCCATGTCGGGCAACGAGTATATCGCCGGAGCACCGCGCAGGGCCTGATCGACCATGATGTCGGTGTAGAATGTGAACGGAAAGATGCAGCAGAACCATTGCATGGGTTTGCTCATAGCCATAATCGGGAACGTAAGGCCCGAAAACGTGAAGGCCAGTACCGAGTAACCGCCGCCGATCGAAAGCGACAGGCGCAAATTGCTCAACACGGTGACGATCATCGCACCGAGGGACTGGTAACTCAGGATGAAGAGCAGATTGCTGATGGTGATGACCGTCAGGCTGCCGTTCAGCGGTACGCCGACCACCTTGAAGATGACCAGGAGCATCAATTCCGACATCAGGAACATAATGACCGTAATCGGCAGGATTTTGCCCGCGTAGGCCGCGAAGACCGAGCCTCCGGCCGTGTCGTACCACTCCCTGGCCGTGCCGTTCTTGAGTTCGGTTCCGATGACGAAAATCGTCGCCATGATCGTGAAGATCAGAAGCATCATCGGCATAAAACTCGGCGAAAGGTAATAGCCGTAGTTGATATGCGGGTTGAATAGCACATGTTTGTCGAACCGTACGGGCATCAGTTGCGCCATAGCCTGTTTTTCGGTCAGCCCTTGTTTCATCAGCAGTTGCAGCTGGATACCGGCGGTAAAAGTGGTGACAGTCGTTTGCAAATCCTTCGCCAGCAGACCGTTTACCGTAATGTTCGTGCCGGTCAGGTAGCTTTCCAGATGGGTCTGGCTGTTGTTGAGAATGTTCTTTTCGAAGAAATCGGGAATCAGAACGATTCCCATGACCTTGCCCTGAAGCATCAGTCGTTCGGCCTCTTCCATTCCCTGTACGCCGTAAGCGACCCAAGCCGTAGGCGTCGCGTCGATCATCTGCGTCACTTTGCGGGAGAGGGTGCTGTTGTCCTGGTCCACGACGGCGATCGGAATGTCGCGTGCCACTCCCTTGTATAACAACACCGCGAAGAATGCGAACGCGACGATCGGCAGAATCACCGTCAGCAGCCAATACATCGGCTGACGTGCGACCCGGTAGATCTCTCGCCGCAGGACGGCGAGCGTATTGCTGAAAAAGCCCGGCATACGCTACCCTTTCTGAATTATTTGGCGATGTCTTTCCAGTTCACCAGTACGCTCATACCCGGCCGGATGTATTCCACGTCTTGCGTGGGTTTGGCTTTGACGGCAAAGGTGCGGATGTCGAAGCCGCCCTGCGTGCGTGTTGCGGACCAGGTGGCGAAATCGGCCTGCACAGCGATATAGGTCACCTCGAACTCCACGCTGCGGTCCAAGGCCGGGATATAGCCTGTCATACGGGTTCCGATATGGATGTCGGGCATCAGATCCTCCTTGATGTTGAAGGTCACCCATACGTCGCTCATATCGAGAATCGCCACTACGGGATAACCCGTTCCGACCAGTTCGCCGGCTTCGGCGATGATCGTCGAAACCTCGCCCGTTACAGGGGCGTAAACCAAGGCATCCGAAAGATAGGACTCCACTTCCGAAACGGCGCCTTCGGCCTGCCGTACCTGGGCGGCCGCCTCTTTCTCCTCCTTGCTGGCTCCGTCGAATACCAGTTCGCATTGCGCTTTGGCCGCACGCTCGGTCGCCTGCATCGCCTGCAGGTTGGCGCGGGCTTCATCCAGCTTCTGGGCCGGAACGACGCCTTGTTCATAGAGGTTGTTCACGCGGTCGAAGGTTTTCTGGGCCAACAACAGTCCTGCCTGGGCTTTTTCCCAGAGATTCAGTGCGGCTTCCTTCTGTTGGATACGGGCACCGGTGAGGGCTTTCTGGTCCATGGCCGATGCGGCGCTCTTCACGGCTTCGGCCTGTTGCAACTTGGCATTCAGTTCGGGGGTCGAGAGCGTGTAGAGCAGTTCGCCCTTGGTGACGTGCTGTCCCTCCTCTACTTTCATCTCCTCGATACGGCCGGGAACTTTCGACGAAGCTTTGTATGTAGTACATTCCACCGTTCCCTGGATGTACAGGGGCGTGGCCTTGCGTAAATACCAACTGATGAAGATGACGCCCAGCACGACAGCGGCGGCAATCAGAATGATCGTGACAATGGTACTTTTTTTCATGAGATTATCTATATTTACTCTTTGTCGAAATGAATGGGACGGGCGTCGGTACGGTGCAGGTAGCTGATGAACTCATCGCTGATGCCGGCGGCTTCGAGCAACTTGGCCAGTGCGACATCGTAATTGTAGGCGGTCTGCATACGCTCGGTGCGCACCTTGGCGAGATTCAGTTCGGCATCCACCAGGTCGGAGGAGGAACTCATACCTTCCAGGAATGCCGCATTCTTGGCTTTGAGATACTCCTCCGCAAATGCGAGCGAAGCGTCGATCGACTTCATCTGGTTGGCATAGTTGTTCATTTGGTTGTAGAGTTTTTCGATCAGTACTGCAATGTCCTTGCCGGCTTTCATTTCCAGCACTTCCACTTGCTTGACCGTCTGTTTTGCCGCCGAATATTTGTATTCGCGGTTCAGGCCGTCGAAAATCTTGAGATTAACGCCGACACCTACTGCCCAGCGGGGCATTATTTTAGTTACCTGGTAGTTGTAGAACGAGGCTCCGCCCATCGCCGCGACCTGCGGCAGGAAATTGGCACGTTGCAACCGAACTCCTTCCTTGGCCAACTGGCGCTTGAGGGCTACCTGGCTGAGCAGCGGATTGAACTTGGCCGCCAGGTCTTTGTAATAGGCTACGTCTTCCAGGTTGCCGAGTACGAACATCGTCGTTACGGGCAGAACCTCTGCCTGCTGTCCGAGCGTATTATTCAGTGCACTGGCGATGGTTTCGACCTGCAACCGGGCGTTTTGAAGCTCCCGCTCCGCCTCGGCCATCTTGAATTCGACGTAAAGACGTTCGCTGTGGGGGATCATACCGTTCTGTTCGAGGGCGATCGCATCCTTCAGATGTTGGCCTACTCCATCCACTACCTGCTGGCGTACTTCGACGACCTGTCGGGCCAGCGCCAGACCGTAGTATCGCTCCACGAGCTCCGAAACCAGCGCGTTGCGGTTTTGGTTTCCCTGCTCGACTGCAGTCTTTTCGTTGATTTTCGCGGCACGGTTGGCCGTGTTGATCTTGCCGCCCATATAGATCGGCAGGGTTACCTGCCCTCCGACGAATCCGAGACTGCGGTCCTGCAATGTCAGGAACCAATCCGCTCCCATGACCGGGGTGAGAAGTTGCTGAATCTGGGGGATCAATTCGGTCGGGATCAGCCCGCTGCCGAGAATGTCGTGGGTGATGTTTCCGACAGGCCCTTTCAAATCGTTGAAGTCGAATCCGATGTCCTTGCCCAAATAGGTGTAGGTTCCGCCTACGCTGATTTGCGGCATACGCAAGCCGATCGCTGCCCGCCGTTCCTGCTGGGCGGCTTTTTCTTCGTAACGCGAGGCTTCGATGACCGGACTTCCGGAGAGGGTGATCTCCAGGGCTTCATCCAGGGAAAGTACCCGGGGTGTTTGCTCCTGAGCCGCCAGAGGTGCGGCAGCTAACAGAGCGAAAAATGAAACGATTATACGGTTCATAAAATGGTCTTCTAAATTTTTATGCGAAGATAGTGCGAATATTCGTACGTATAATTTGTTGTGGCTATTTAGGCCAATATTCGGCGTAAAACAGAACAAAAAATAGCCAAGCCTATCGATGGCCGATATGTGCGTTTATCGTTCGGACCTGATCGGACAGCGTGTCATCGACGCTGACTTCGATCCTGTGGCGACGGAGGTTCAGGGCGCCCTGGCAACAAACGAAACAGTCCGGCTCATATAGAGCAAAAACTACCCGGCGAAATTCGTGCCGAATTATCAATTCCGAACAACTTTCCGGTTCACTTTTTCGTTCGGAGCACGGTTCCATCGAAGAATAGATGGTCGCACCCCGCAGTTCGACACCCGCTGCAAGCGCTTTCAGAATCGCTTCCTGTTCGGCATGGTGGGTCGGGGAGGTTTCGTGAGTATAACCCGTAAATATCTTTCGGTCAGTCGTTAAAATCACTGCACCTACACAATAGGAAGAGGTCGATGGGGTGCATTTGCGGCTTTCGTCGATCGCCATTTGCAGGTAGCGGCGGTCTTCGGCGGTCCGGTCGGGTTTGATCGCATAGGTCGTGACCCGCATTCCTCCCAACGATTCGGTCGAATGCGACGTTTGCAGATAATTGGAACCGATCTCCAAACGGGGTGCCCGGGGATCCCCCACTTTTACGGCCGGATTGACAGCCAGCCGGAAGGTATCGACCAGATTTTCGGCGAAGAACATCCGGAGCGTCGCAGCTCCTCCTTCGACCAGCAGGGAGCGAAGTCCCCGTTTTTCGAGTTCGGTAACGATCAGAGCAGCCGTGATCTCTGCGGCGGGAATCACCGTCGCCACCTGCCGCAGGGGACCGGGATCGGGGCAGGTGGTGAAGACGATCTTTTCCTGATCTCCCCGGGTGAAGAAATTGGCCTCCGGCGAGAGCCGGCACGAAGCGGTCAGCGTTACCTTGACCGGGTTGGACGGAAGCCCCCGGTCGATTCGTTCCCGATGAAGAACTTCGTCGCCGACCAGCAGCGAGGGATTGTCCCGCCGGATGGTTTCGGCCCCGACCAGAATAGCGTCGCAAGCGGCCCGGAGGCGATGCACTTCGGCCCAGTCTTCGGGCGTGGAGAGGATCAGGCGGTCGGGCGAACGGTCGTCCAGATATCCGTCCGCAGAAACGGCGGTGGAAACGATCACTTTCATTTTTTCAACGTAAAAAGGGTGATTTCAGGATCGGCGCCGAGCCGCATCGGAAAGCCGACGTATCCGATTCCGTCGTTGATGTAGAGCGTATTGCCGGCCGCATCGTCGTAGCGTCCGCTCCAACGGTCGTACATCAGTTGTGCCGGGGAAAACGCCCGTCCGAAAAGATGTCCCTTGATCTGCATACTGTGCACGTGCCCTGCCAGCGTGAGATTTCCGCGACCGAGGGCGATGATATTGGGCCACAGTTGCGGCAGGTGCGAAACCGTCAGGTTGAACATACCCTCCGGTATGCCGTCGTAAGCGGCCGCAAGGGATATTTCGGGAAGATCGAACGAATGTCGGAATTTTTGCAGCGTGGGATCGAACGAGATGCCCGTCACCGAAATCGAATCGCTGCCCCGGCGCAGGTAGAGGGTCGAATCCAGCAGCATCCGCCACCCGATCTGCCGCTGCCGGTCGATTACCTGCCGATTGTTTTCAGCACGCGGCAGGGCGACGGTGTCTTTGATATAAAGTCCCACGTCGTGATTACCCAGGGTCGAGATGACACCGTACGGGGCGCGAAGCCGCCCCAGAATGGCCAATACGTCCGATGTGAGTTCCGTGGAGCGGACATTGACCAGGTCGCCGCTGAAGACGACGAGGTCGGGTCGCAGCGCATTGATCGTGTCCACGAGCCGGTTCATCTCCCGTTCCGGCCGCACGAGCGTGCCGATGTGCAGATCCGAGAATTGCACGATCCGGAATCCGTCGAATGCGGCGGGCAGTGCTGCGGTCCGGATTTCGACTTCGTTCACCCGCAGGGCTTGTCTGCCCCAAGCCGCTCCCCATACGAGCCATACGGCACATCCGACAGCGAAGAGCGCCCCTACCCGACTGAAACTCCGATGCCGATCGAACAACAAACCGAAATAATAGCCGTAACGACAGCCTATCAGCAACAGGAAGACGAAGGTAAACCATTGGGCTGCCTGCATCCAGCCCGTCGTATTGTCCGGTACGGCCTTGAGCAGCAGCACCACGACGATCGGAAGCGCATCCGAAAACACCGCGAACCAGACGAAGGCGCGGCGAAGGCGCTCGGAATGCCGACGCATCCGCACCCGGTAGAAGAGAAAGTCCACCCCGGCAAAAAGCAGGGAGAGGAGAAGCAGAAACCAGATCATATAGCTCGATTTTTTCGTTATCGCGTTCAGTCGCTCTCTGGCATTTTATCGACAGATCGACCGGACGGAATCGTTTTTGCAAAGATAATAAGATGATGGCAATCGCACGAATTGGCACGTACAGATTGCCGAACCGCCTCCTATCTTCTGCAAAGATACGATTAAGCCGAGGGCAAAAACAAATTTATTTGTACTTTGCCGA
>OLXJ01001226.1_pt1 | contig 10176 bp, 10 predicted proteins | sample 1644591 | NCBI WGS metagenome assembly OLXJ01 (sample SAMEA103958150, study PRJEB25191) | human gut metagenome | biome: human-associated habitat [ENVO:00009003]; feature: intestine environment [ENVO:2100002]; material: feces | place: Germany | collected 2013/2015 | reverse complement strand
GGCAATTCTTTTTGCTGCGCCTTCTTCTTTGCCGGCAACCTTACTGCCAACCCATTTGCCCAGCTCATTAAGTTTGTCTTCAATACCGATGGCTTCGCCAATAATGGCACCGGAAGCCAGACTGACTATAGTAATAATAATATTAGCCGTGCTCAAGGCCATTTGCAAACCTATGACGAAAATGCACAAAGCAATACCGCTCATCATAGTCTGCTGCCACTTTTCCGGCAAGCCGCGTTTTACCAGCAGACCTACTAAAGCACCTGCTGCTATAGCCGCAACATAAGCCTGCCATTTATACCCCTCCAAAATATCCGGCTCAGACATTCAGCAAAGTCGGTTTTGCTGCTGCAGGCTGCTCTTTTCTTTCCTGCAGAGCTTCATAAATTCTTGCTAAATCTTCTTCCGAATAATACTCTATTTCAATTACACCGCCTTTATTACGTGCTTTAGGCATTACGGTAACCTTAGTACCCAAAAGCTCAATCAGACGATTTTCAAAATCAGTGCAGAAAACATCTTTTTCCGGAGTCTTATCCTTCTTTTCAGCAGTTTTAGCTTCTTTATCCTGCAAGGCAGTTACTACTTCTCTTACAACTTTTATCTGCTGTCCGTCTTTCAGCTTTCTTACTACGTCTTCAATAATACGGGCACTCCAGCCGTTGGCGATAATTGCCTCTGCTACTTCCAGCTGCTGTTTTTCAGGTAAGACAACCAGTTGCTTGGCCTGACCCATGCTGAGAACATTATTGCTGATGTAATCCTGTACCTTCTGTGCCAGATTCAGCAGACGCAGAATATTAGTTACAGCAGTACGACTGCGTCCTACTTTGGCAGCAGCCTGTTCCTGTGTCAGATTGCATTCCTGCATCAGCTGTCTGATACCCTGTGCTTCTTCAATCGGATTCAGATCATGGCGCTGGATATTCTCTACCAGAGCAATCTCCATCATCTGCGCATCAGTATATTCACGCACCAGTACCGGTACTTTCTTTATACCTGCCAGTTTAGCTGCGCGCAGACGGCGTTCGCCTGCTACAAGCTCCAGCTTTTTGCCTTTTTTACGTACTACCAGCGGCTGTACTACACCATATTCACGAATGGAATCAGCCAGTTCCTGTAATTTTTCTTCATCAAAAATACGGCGCGGCTGATAAGGATTGGCAGTAATATCTTTCAGCTCTGCTTCCTGTGCTGCTTTTTCTTCCTGCTGTTTTTCTTTTTCAGGTTCGGCAATAGGGCTGGGATTTTCTCCAAAAATTGCGCCTAAGCCTTTACCCAGACCGCCCTTTTTATTCATCACCAATCACCTCGCGTGCCAATTCCATATATACCTGCGCGCCTTTAGATTTAGCATCATAATCAATAACCGGCTGTCCATGGCTCGGCGCTTCACTTAAACGAACATTACGAGGAATAATCGTCTGATACATCTTCGTAGTAAAATACTTCTCAACTTCCTCTACTACATCCTGCGCCAGATTAGTACGGCTGTCAAACATGGTCATAACAACGCCTTCCAGTTTTAAAGCCGGATTCAGATTACGCTGTACCAGCTGGATAGTATTCATCAGCATGGTAACACCTTCCAAAGCATAGAACTCACATTGTATCGGTATAATAACAGAACTTGCCGCAGTCAAAGCATTAATCGTCAAAAGTCCCAAAGACGGCGGACAGTCGATTAATACATAATCATACTCATGCTTTACTCTTTCCAAAGAGTTTTTTAAACGTCCTTCTCTGTTCATCAGAGATACCAGTTCAATTTCTGCACCAGCCAGCTGGATAGTTGCCGGTACAAGTGACAAATTATCATAAGCTGTCGCTCTTACCGTCTCCTGCATCGGCACTTCGTTAATCAGATTATCATATACGCATTTTTTTATATCACGTTTATCAAAGCCAAAACCACTGGTCGCATTGCCCTGAGGGTCGCTGTCTATTAAAAGCACCTTGCGTCCCAACGCAGCCAGACATGCTGCCAGATTGACTGCCGTGGTAGTCTTGCCAACGCCGCCCTTCTGATTGGCAACAGCGATTACTTTTACCACCTTAATTCACCTCTTGTATAAAATGATGTACTTTTTATTTTAGCATATTTTATCTGTTTCTTATACAGCTTTTCCGTAATTTATCCATGTTTCACGTGAAACATTATTTATTTTTTACCATAAGCAATAATATTATTACTGCTCCATTGCAGCAGCAGGTCACTGTAAGCCGTAAGCTGCTCTGCAGTAAGTCTATTCTCCATTTTCAATTTTATTGCCGTTTCTAAAATCTCTTTATCCGCACCCATAACAACATTACTTAACTCGCTATGCTTAGAAACATAAATATGATGTGCATGATAATATTTCGCCTGCACTGTAAACACTGCTGTTTTATATAATTCTTTTAGAATTGCTTGTTCTTCATCAAAAAGGAAATTATGACAGCAGTCATGATAAATTAAGCAGCTGTTCTGCAACACCAATTTAGCAGCAGCTTTATCCGTAACATTGTCTTTAATAAAATCAAGATTTCCATATACTGGTACAGTATCAAAATATAACTGTAATAGTTCTCCTTCACTCCATGATTTTAATATTGAAGCGCTGCCGACAAAACCACACAGCTTATAATCATTACCAAAACGCAAAAGCAAGCTTTTATACTTCTGTAAAACTTCCATTGAAAGAGATTTAAAAATAATAACTAAATCCAAATCACTGTCTGCACTGGCTTCGCCTCTCCCATAGCTACCCTGTAAGCCTATACAGCAAATATTATCAGGAAAATTATGCAACATTTCATTTGTAAAATTATCCAGCCATTCAGAAAGATTCCGCATTCTTTATCCTCCTTTGCTCTAAAATTTCATAAGAAAACCCGATGTTTCACGTGAAACATCGGGTTTATTTTTAAAACAACGGTTTAGCATTGCCGCCTTTAGGCTTTTTCATATTCTTAATGCGCAGGCTGACGATAACATCATCACCTTCAACCGTCTGCTCCATAGCCACAGGAATCCCAACATCTTTAATAGCACTTACTACCTGCTTGATGCTGTTCAGATAAATACGCACATCATTAACGATAACCATGCGTTTCTTTTTCTCTTGCTTTTTATCTTCAAGCAATTTTTCAATGTAGCTTTCTGTCTGGCGCACGCTATAGCCATTATCAATAACTACGGTAAGTACCTGTACCTGTTTTTCTTCATCATCAAGCTTCAGCAAAGCGCGGGCATGACGTTCTGTAAGACCGCCTTCAACTAAAATCTTACGAATTCTGTCAGACAGCCGCAAAAGACGCAATTTATTAGCAATAGTGGACTGCTTCTTGCCTACACGGGCAGCCATAGCTTCCTGCGTGAGGTGGAACTCTTCCATCAACTTTTCATATCCCTCTGCTTCTTCAAGAAAATGCAGATCCTCACGCTGCAAATTTTCAATCAAAGCAATTTCTGCAATCTGCTGAGAAGTATATTCACTGATAATAACAGGAACTTCCTGCAGCTTTGCCATCTTAGAAGCACGCAGACGACGTTCACCGGCAATCAGCATATACCGGCCATTATCAGCCGGAGCCACCAGCAAAGGCTGCAAAACACCAAACTGAGCAATAGAAGCTGATAAATCACGTAGTGCTTCTTCATCAAAATTTTTACGCGGCTGATAAGGATTAGGAAAAATCTGGTTAATGGCAACCTTGACAACCTTAACTTCACTGATCATATTACTGTTGTTTATAACCCCGCAGTCGGTATCAAGTACAGAAAATCCATCATCAACAAACATAATCTTCCTCCTTATCTGCTTCCTAAAGGCTGTTTTTCCGGAGTTCCTGCTTTGCGCGGATACTGTGCCGGAGTACTTTTAATCTTCTTAATACGGATAATCGCTCTGCCGTCATCAAGTCCCGGCAGTTTTACAGGTTCACTGGAAAGCAGCTTACCACCCAATATTTTTACAGCTGCATTAGCTTCCGTAATTTCCTCAGCAAATTTACTGCCCTTTAAAGCAATAAACATACCATCTTTTTTTACCAGCGGCAGGCAGTATTCCGCAAGTACACTCAAACGTGCTACTGCTCTGGCTGTAACAATATCATATGCTTCACGATGTTTTTTGCTGCGGCCAGCATCCTCTGCCCGCAGATGCTGACAGGTAATATCCTGTAAATTTAGTGCTTCTATTACCTGTTCCAAAAATTTCAGTCGCTTACCTAAAGAATCAATTAAGACTACTTTAAGAGAAGGACAATATATTTTGAGCGGCACACCGGGAAACCCGGCACCGGTACCAACATCAGCCAGTACCTTATCTCCCTGCATAGCAGGCTCATAAGCCAGCAGAGAATCTATCATGTGCTTCACAGCCACTTCTTCCGGCTCCGTAATAGCCGTCAGATTCATAACTTTATTGGTTTCAACCAGCATTTCATAATAGCGGGTAAACTGCTGCAGCTGCAGCTCGGAAAACTTAAGTCCGGCTTCCAGACCTTTTTGAGCCAGAATTTCTGCAAACTCCATCAGTCCTGCTCCTTTCGCCGTTTTACTTCCAAGGCAATCATAAGCACGTTAATATCAGCAGGAGAAACGCCGCTAATACGAGAGGCCTGTCCGATAGAAGTAGGTTTTACCTTATCAAGCTTTTCTGCGGCTTCTGCTGAAAGCTCTTTAATTTCATGGTAATCAATATCTGCCGGTATTTTTTTGTTTTCCAGCTTCAGGGCACGCTCTACTTCCTGTCTTTGCTTAACTATATACCCTTCATACTTGGCATGTATTTCTACCTGTTCCGCAGTCTGACTATCTAATTCCGGCAATTCAAAAGCCTGCTGCAGTTTATTGTATGTAACTTCCTTACGGCGCAGTAAGTCAAGCAGGCTGATACCGCTGCGTAGCGGCGTACTGCCCATTGCTGTAAGTTTAGCATTATTTTCTTCGTTAGGAGAAATATTTATTTTGTCAAGTTCGGATAATGTCCTTTCCAAAGCAGAACGTTTAGTACAGAATTTTTCATATCTGCTGTCATCTACCAAACCCAACTGGCGTCCAAGCTCTGTCAGACGCAGATCTGCATTATCCTGCCTGAGCAACAGACGATATTCTGCTCGCGAGGTCATCATCCTATATGGTTCATTAGTACCTTTAGTTACCAGGTCATCAATCAAAACACCGATATAAGCCTGGTCACGACGCAGTACAACAGGTTCCTGACCATTAATCTTACGCATAGCATTAATGCCAGCCATTAAACCCTGTGCAGCAGCTTCTTCATAACCACTGGTACCGTTGGATTGTCCGGCAGAGAAAAGTCCCTTAATTGCTTTATGCTCAAGAGACGGTTTCAGCTGCAGCGGATTTAAACAATCATAATCAATAGCATAACCGGCACGCATCATTTTGCAGTTTTCCAGACCGGGAATAGTCTGCATGAACTGCAGCTGAATATGAGCAGGTAATGAGGAACTCATTCCCTGTACATACATTTCATTGGTATGCATACCTTCCGGTTCAATGAAAAGCTGATGACGTTCCTTATCAGCAAAACGCACTAACTTAGATTCGATAGAAGGACAATAACGCGGACCCACACCTTCTACCATACCATTAAACATACCGGAAAGATACAGATTATCGCGAATTATCTTATGAGTAGCAGCATTTGTATAACTCAGCCAGCAAGGCACTTGTGTTCTTTCTTTAATATCACTGATAAAAGAAAAGTTACGTACTACTTCATCACCATACTGAGGCTCCATCTTGCTGTAGTCAAGGCTTCTTGCATCAACCCTGGCCGGTGTACCGGTTTTAAAGCGCATCAGCTCCACACCGTTTTCCAGTAATGATGCAGAAAGCTTGGTCGCACTGCGCAGTCCGTTCGGACCACATTCATAATTAACCTGTCCATACACAATACGTCCACGCAGATAAGTGCCTGTAGCCAAAATTACGCACTTAGCTTCGAAAATTTCGCCAGTCTCTGCTTCTACGCCTACTACTTCCCCATTGCTTACCAGCAGATTATCAATCATCAGCTGTTTCAGCTCAAGATTTTCCTGACGCTCTACTATCTCTTTCATCAAAGTATGATAATAGGGCTTATCTTCCTGTCCGCGCAAAGCATGTACTGCATATCCCTTGCCAGTGTTCAATAAGCGCATCTGGATGCAGGCTTTATCGGCACTTATACCCATCTGTCCGCCTAAAGCATCAATCTCGCGTACCAAATGACCTTTAGCCGGTCCGCCGATAGAAGGATTACAGGGCATTAAAGCCACATTATCCAAAGACAGCGTGGCTAAAAGCGTTTTGCCGCCAAGCCTTGCGGCGGCAAGTGCAGCTTCCACACCGGCATGTCCGGCACCAACTACAATGACATCAAATTTATCAGTAATATATCCCATAACTCTCAGTCCTAAATTTATTTACCAATACAGAAACGGGCAAAAATTTCGTTGATAATTTCGTCCTGTACTGTATCACCGGTAATTTCTCCCAGTAAATCAATAGCATTACGTACATCAATAACAATGCAGTCATAAGGCAGTCTTTCCTGTGCTGCTCTTTGAGCATCCTGCAATGACTGCAGTGCCTGACGCAGCAATTCTTCATGTCTGGCATTCTGTACATAGACACCGTCACTTAAGGTACCTTCACTGCCATAAACATAATTTTTCAGCCAGGCAGCAAAACGATCTATACCTTCATTTGTACGAGCCGATAAAGGCATAACCTTATCTGTGCCAAAACGTTCCTGCAGCTGCTGCAGCGTAGTATCAATTTCCAGGTCACTCTTATTTACTATTATAACACAAGGTTTTTCAGATGCAGCCTGCAAAATTTCCTCATCTTCAGCAGTTAATCCTTCTGAACCGTCAACTACACAGATTACAAGCTCGGCATCCTGCAGCAGGCGGCGGCTTTTTTCCACACCAATCTGCTCTACATAGTCTTCTGTTTTTCTGATACCCGCGGTATCTGCCAGTACCAGCGGAACTCCATCCAATAAAAGCTGTTCTTCAATAACATCGCGGGTTGTACCGGCATATTCGGACACAATAGCTCTTTCTTCTTTTAACAGAGCATTTAACAGACTTGATTTACCTACATTAGGTCTGCCTACAATAGCAGTACGCAAACCTTCACGTAAAATTTTGCCTGTATGTGCATGTGCCAGCAGATTTTCAATACCTGCTGCTGTATTGGCAATACTGCCAGCTACAGTATCAAATGTAACATCCTCAATATCCTCTTCCGGATAATCAATTACTGCTTCAAGATTAATTACTACATCCAGCATCTTACTGCGCAGTTTACGCAGTTCCTGCGCCAGCTGTCCATTCTGCTGACGCACAGCCAGTTTAAGTGATGCCTCACTTCTGGAACGGATAATATCCATAACAGCTTCTGCCTGCGTTAAATCTATCCTGCCGTTTAAAAAGGCTCTTTTGGTAAACTCACCTGCTTCTGCCGGACGAGCACCATTTTGATAAGTCAGCGCCAGAATTTTTTTCAGTGACTGAATACCGCCGTGACTTTGAATTTCTACAACATCCTCTGCCGTATAGGAATGCGGAGCCTGCATATATACACACAGTACTTCATCTACCATAGTACCGTCCGCATCGGTTACATGACCGTATACTAAAGTATGATGCTGATATTCAGACAATTTTTTACCTGAACGGGACTTAAATATTTTTTCTGCCGTAGCTAAAGCATCAGCACCGCTGATGCGCACAATACCTACCGCTCCCTCGCCCAAAGCGGTAATAACAGCACTGATTGTATCTTCTGCCACTCCTGCAACCTCCTTTAAAAGATAAACCCAGTAAAATTTTACTGGGTTTAAAGTACTTTATTTTTTTAATTCAATTACAACATGACGATGCGGTTCGTCACCTTCACTCAGAGTAGTTACTCTGCGGTCACCCTGTAAAGCCATATGAATGATTTTGCGTTCATGAGGATTCATAGGTTCCAGCGCTACACGTTCACCGGTACGTTTAACCTTGTCAGCCAGTCTGGAAGCCAGTCTGGTCAAAGTTTCCACGCGGCGGTCACGATAATCTTCCACATCGATGATTACGCGTACTCTTTCAGCACTGTTCTTATTGGCAACAAGATTAGTAAGATACTGCAAAGCATCCAAGGTCTGACCATGCTTGCCAATCAAAATGCCCATGTCACTGCCATGCAGCTTAAAGGTAACACTGCCATCATTTTTATTGATAAATTTTTCCATTGCTACATCAATCTTCATTGCACCGAAGATTTTCTGCAAAAATTCTTTAGCTTTAGCAACAGCTTCATCATTAACAGCAAATTTTTTCGGTTCGCGTACAGCCGGTGCTTCTTCCTGCTCTGCAGCTGCCGGAGCTTCTTCTACTTCTTCTATTTGAGGTTCATCCTGCTCGGTAACGGCAACTACGGTTTCTTCCTGCTCATAAACAACGGTTTCCGTTACTACAGCAGCTTCCTTAACTGTTACGCGCACTTTCGCATCTTTGCGGCCAATGCCGAAAATACCTTTGCGTCCTTCTTCCAGAACTACTACATCAGCCTGTTCAGCAGTAATGTTTAATTCTTTTAAAGCCTCTGCAACTGCTTCTTCGACACTTTTGCCATTTTTCTCAACAAAAGTCATCTCGCACAACTCCTAATTTACTTATTTACCAGCAGCTTTATTCATCAAAGCCTGCTGTCCAATCTGCATAATGTTCATTACTACCCAGTAAATAACCAAACCTGCAGGGAAATTCAAGCTGATATAACCGATAAAGAGCGGCATGAAATACAGCATGATTTTATTTTGCGGGCTGGAAGTATCCGGCATGGTCTGCTTGGATTGGATAAAGGTAGTCAAAGCAGACAATATCGGCAGAATATACATGGGGTCAGGATTGGAAATGGTTTCCATCCACAAAAAGTTAGAAGGACCTGCATAGCTGAAATCACGGATACCGTAGAAGATACCGATCATAATAGGCATCTGCACCAGTAAGGGCAGGCAGCCTGCCAGCGGATTTACACCTTCATTTTTATAAAGATTAGCCAGTTCCATATTCAGACGCTGTTTATCATCCTTATATTTTTCCTGGATTTCTTTCATTTTCGGCTGAATGCTCATCATTGCCTTGGTAGATTCAATCTGCTTTTTAGTCAGCGGATACAGAATCAATTTTACAATGACGGTCATAATTACGATTGCCAGACCATAACTCGGTACGCCCAGCATATTTGTAAGGCCATAAAGAAACGTAATGACCTGCTGCACAATATTACTCAGAAAATCCAAAATATCACTCCTCAAAATATTCTTAAAGGTATAGAAATTTATCAACTCAATCCATTATTGTACAGGATCGTATCCTCCCGGATGAAAAGGATGACATTTAGATAAGCGCTTTATCGTCATCCAGGTGCCCTTTAATGCACCCTTTTTGGCAATCGCCTCGATAGCATACGCCGAACAGGTAGGATAAAACCTACAGGTAGGCGGAAAAAGCGGAGAAATAAATAACTGATAAAATCTGATAACAAGGATCAGGATTTTTCCCATTTTATTTACACCTTACTCTTGTAATAATGCTGCTCTTTTAGCAAGTCTTAAAAAAACACGTTCATAAGTCTTAAAATCAGCCTTAGCCAGTTTACGGCGGGCAACCCAAACAATATGATAGCCTTTTTTCAGCTTGAGCTTGTGCATACGGAACACTTCCCGCATCATTCGCTTCATACGGTTACGTACTACGGCGCAGCCCAGCTTTTTGCCCACGGCCATCCCTATCTTGATATCGTCTCCCTGCTCCGGCAGCAGATAAAATACTGATATGCCGTCAACAACGGAGCGACCTTTATTATAGACGACCTGGAAGCTTTTCTTTGATTTCAAACGATTAAACTTGGAAAATGAATAGATTTTTTTCTGCATCAGTCAACAACACCTGCGCACATGGAAAAAATAGGCCACTTGCGCGGCCTATTTTATAATGTTATGCAGACAATTTCTTTCTGCCTCTAGCACGTCTTCTTTTGAGAACTTGACGACCGCCCAAAGTTTTCATTCTTTCTCTGAAACCATGTTTGTTTCTTCTCTTTCTGTTGGATGGTTGAAATGTACGTTTCATTGCAATATTTCTTATGTTATTATTTTCTCACTTCGGACTGCAAAAGTAGGG
>OLXJ01001224.1_pt1 | contig 10190 bp, 9 predicted proteins | sample 1644591 | NCBI WGS metagenome assembly OLXJ01 (sample SAMEA103958150, study PRJEB25191) | human gut metagenome | biome: human-associated habitat [ENVO:00009003]; feature: intestine environment [ENVO:2100002]; material: feces | place: Germany | collected 2013/2015 | reverse complement strand
ACGCCATCGCCCATCGCATATCTGCTATTAATTATTAATGTTTGGAATAAAGTTCATTGTAATATTGATAAGTCTCTTCGGTTGTCTGATCAATTGGCATGTCCTGCGCTTTCAGATACACCAGGGAATCTCGCAAAATACGATACAGACACTTATCAATATCTTCAAATGCCAAATGTCTCACATCCATCATATTTGGCAGCTCTTTGCGCCCCGGCTCCATATAATCTGCAATATATACAATCTTTTCTAAAAGACTCATTCCCGGACGTCCTGTCGTATGAGAACGAATTGCCATAAGAATCTCTTCATCTTCTATATCATACTTATCTTTCGCCAGATAAGCACCTAATTTTGCATGCAAGAGACTTGGATTCTTTCGTTCGATTTCTGAAATCTCCAGATTGTATTTTTCGCACATTTTTATCTTTGTATGTCCTGGAATGCATTTTGCGCAATCATGTAAAAGTCCGGCAAGTAAGGCCTTTTTCAAATCTGCGCCATAACGCATTGCCAGTGCTGCTGAAGTATACATTACCCCCTGTGTATGGCGATAGCGGTCTTCATCCAGTTCTTTCATTAATTTTTTACTGATTTTTTCGATTTCCTGATCCATACAGTCCTTCCTTTCTGATGTAAGCTTCGACTTCTGCCGGAATGTATTCTGACACAGGTTCTCCTGATTCTATAAGTTTTCTGATTTCATGAGACGATACGTGTTCTAAAGGCATTGCAAGGAACTTTATATATGCTCCATATTTTCCTTTAAGCATCTGTATCTGTCCATTTAAGGACTCTTTGGTCGCCGCCTCATCTCTGCACGCTGCAAGAATAATACATGCCTTAAAAAGCCTTTCCGGGTGTTTCCATGTTTCGATTGAAAAAAGGGAATCTGCTCCTATGATAAAATAAAATTCATCGTCCGGATACATTTTCCGAAAATGTTCCATCGTTTTATAGGAGTAAGATACTTTTTCCCGCTTCGCTTCATATTCCTGCAGATAAAACTGCTTATTAGCTTTTATTGCAATCCGGGTCATGGCAATTCTTTCATGAATATCTGACTCAATAGAAGACTGTTTTTTATGCGGAGGCATTCCATTTGGCATAAACCAGATCTGATCCAGATCGAACTGCGTAAGTGCAGTCCGGGCAAGATGTAAATGTCCATTGTGGATCGGATCAAATGTACCTCCCATAATTCCTATCTTCATAGATATCACCTCACTGATACCATACATTTTTTTGTTACTGCTTCTTCTGATATCATTTACGGAAGGACAATCTTCTTATTCTTATCTTTTCCTTCTTTATAAAGAACAATTTTTTTGCCGATCACCTGAACAACCTGAGAATGTGTACGCTCTGCCAGCATACTTGCCAATTCTTTTGGATCGTCTGCACAGTTCTTCAGAACACTAATCTTAATCAGTTCTCTTGCTTCCAGTGCCTCAGCGATTGCTTTTGTAAATTCTGGTGTCATACTGCTTTTTCCAATCTGAAAGATTGGATCCATAGTCATAGCCAGACCCTTTAAATATGCTCTCTGCTTCGTTGTCATAACGTGATTTTAATTTCCTTTCTATTTTATTTGTAATAATCGAACTGAAGGCCATACATTTTCACAGTATCTCCTTCTTCTATTCCAAGTTCTTCAAGCTGCTCCAGAATTCCTGTATCCTTTAAGAACTTCTGGAAGAACGCAAATCCTTTTTCCGAATCCAGGTTCGTGTAACCAAGCATCTTCTCAATCTTTGGTCCTTCTACTATATACATATCGTCTTCTTTCTCAACTGTATATGGAAGATCCAGATTAATAAGTTCTTCATCTGGGAAGTACTCAGGCTCGAAGATAATTGGCGCAACATCCAGCTTCTCGATCTCAGTAGAAACATAATAAAGAAGCTCTTTGATTCCTGCTCCTGTAACACCAGAAATTGGAAATACTTTGATTCCCTGTGGTTCAAATTCTTTTTTCAAACGTTCTACCGGATTTTCTGACTCACCATCATCGTAAATCAGGTCTATTTTATTCGCTGCAATGACTTGTGGACGGCTTGCGATTTCTGCATTGTATGCATGTAGTTCTGCATTGATCTTATGAATATCATCCACTGGATCACGCCCTTCACTTCCTGCTGCATCTACAACATGAATCATCATCTTTGTACGCTCAATATGTCTCAAAAACTCATGTCCAAGTCCGATACCTTCAGATGCTCCCTCAATAAGTCCCGGAATATCTGCGATAACAAATCCATTTGCGCCTTCAAGATCAACAACTCCAAGGTTCGGATTGAGTGTTGTAAAGTGATAATTTGCAATTTTCGGCTGTGCATTGGTTACTCTGGAAAGAAGTGTAGATTTTCCGACATTCGGGAAACCTACAAGACCTACATCGGCAAGAAGCTTGAGTTCAAGAACAACATCAAACTCTTCACCCGGAAGTCCCGGTTTTGCAAAACGGGGAACCTGACGGACAGGAGTTGCAAAATGTGGATTACCCCAACCGCCTTTACCGCCTTTTGCAACGATATAAGGTTCATCACCCGAAACATCGGCAAGGATTCTTCCGCTGTTCTCCTCTTTTACAACAGTTCCGACAGGAACACGGATAACAAGGTCTTCGGCATTTTTACCACGGCATCTGCCGCCTCTGCCGTTTTCGCCTTTTTTTGCGGCATATTTTCTTTTATAACGGAAATCGGCAAGTGTTGAAAGGTTGGAATCGGCAACAAAAACAATGTTGCCGCCTCTGCCGCCGTCACCGCCGTCGGGACCGCCTGCCGCTACATATTTTTCACGGTGAAATGAAACGGCACCGTCACCGCCGTCTCCTGCTTTTATTTTAATTTTCGCTGTATCTACAAACATATTTTTCTCCGTAACAGTTTTGCTGTTTAATTATCAGTACAAATGTAAAGAATCTCAGACCTGTTTGTTATTAGTATAAACAGAAATGTAAAAAATAAGGGTGGATATAAAATCCACCCTCATAAATTTTGAGATTACTGCTCAACAGGATAAACGCTTGCACGCTTTCTGTCTTTGCCGACACGCTCAAATCTTACAACACCGTCAATCTTTGCGAACAGTGTATCGTCAGAGCCTTTGCCTACATTTTCACCAGGGTGAATATGTGTGCCTCTCTGCTTTACAAGGATGTTGCCTGCGAGAACCTTCTGACCGTCTGCACGCTTAACGCCAAGACGCTTTGATTCACTGTCACGGCCGTTCTTTGTAGAACCCATACCTTTTTTATGAGCGAATAACTGAATGTTTATTTTAAGCATTACCTTACACCTCCGAAAATTTAACTTTAATAAAATTTTTGTATTGCTCCGAAAGAGCAGTTAAGTGAAGCTTTAAGCCTGAAAGTATATCACAAGCCTTTAAAGCGTCATTCGGTGACATTCTTACTTTCATAAGACCGTCATCCTCGGTAACCTGTGCATTAATATGCAAAATCTCGGTGACAGTGTTTGCAGTCATATATGCGGCAGAACTGATTGCCGCACATACAATATCGCTGCCCTCTTCGGCAAAGTCGCAGTGCCCCGATATTTCAAAACCGCAAATTATATCATCTGATTTAAAAAATGTTACCGTAGTCATTTTTAGGCTTCGATTGAAGTAATCTTAACCTGTGTGTAAGGCTGTCTGTGACCTTTTGCTCTCTTTTCGCCCTTCTTAGGCTTGTAAGTGCAAACTCTGATTTTTTTGCCTTTACCGTTCTTTACAACTTCACCTGTAACCTTAGCACCCTCAACGAGCGGTGTGCCAACCTTGATGCCGTCGTCTGTGCCGACTGCCACAACATCAAATGTTACTGTGTCGTTTGCTTCTGCGTCAAGCTTCTCGATGAAGATAACCTCATCGTTAGTTACCTTGTACTGCTTGCCGCCTGTCTGAATAACTGCGTACATTTTAGTACCATCCTTTACATTGGGCTCGCTATGTGCAGGTGGAACGAATCACTTAAAACCCACAATATGCGGCTTATATACTATATCACAAAGAAAACTTTCTGTCAACAATTTTCCCGATATTTTTTGAGTATATCAAATATTATTCTGTATTCTGCAAGCCTTGAGAGTATTTTTCATAAGAGTTGAAATTGTCATAGGACCTACACCGCCCGGCACGGGTGTGATAAACGAGCATTTATCCTTGACATTTTCAAAATCAACATCACCGCAGAGTTTGCCGTTTTCATCCCTGTCCATACCGACATCAATCACAACCGCACCCTCTTTTACCATATCGGCGGTTACAAACTTTGGTCTGCCGACTGCGGCTACGAGTATATCTGCCTGTGAACAGATTTCAGCAAGATTCTTTGTTCTGCTGTGACAGATTGTTACCGTGCCGTTTTCGTGGAGCAAAAGCATTGCCATAGGCTTGCCTACGATATTACTTCTGCCGATTACAACGCAGTTTTTACCGCTTACTTCAATGTTGTAGGAATGGAGCATCTCCATTACGCCTGCAGGCGTGCATGGAAGAAAATCATACTCGCCGAGCATAATTTTGCCGACATTTACGGCATGGAATGCGTCAACATCTTTAAGCGGGCTGATTGCCTCAATAACAGCCTTGTCATCAAGGTGTTTCGGCAACGGAAGCTGAACAAGAATGCCGTTGATATCCTTCTTATTGTTGAGAGTTTCAACAAGGTTTAAAAGTTCTTCCTGTGTTGTTTCTGCCGGGAGTGCATACTCCTCAGACTTAAAGCCTACAAATTCACAAGCCTTTTTCTTGTTGTTTACATATACTCTTGACGCCGGATCGTCGCCTACGATTACTACCGCAAGACCGGGGGTTATTTTGTGAGTTTCCTTTAACTCAAGCGTCTGCCTCTTTACCTCTTCCTTTACCTGTGCCGATACCTTTTTTCCGTCGATAATCTGCATAGAAAGAATCCTCCTTTTTTCTGTTTATAATTAAGAATACAATACCTGTTATAAAAATTACTGCCGAAAGAACCTGTGACACCCTTATGTCTGCTCCGAAAACTTGGAACGGAAGATAAAGGCTGTCTGTTCTCAGTCCTTCAACAACTGTTCTTTCAAATCCGTACCACACAAGGTACATAAAGAAAATCTGTCCCGAATATTTCTGCTTATATTTTCCGTAGAAATGGAGAAGTACAAATCCGAGCAGACACCACATTGATTCATAGAAGAAACACGGATGAACTCCTATGTTGTCTGTTCCCTCGCTCATCATTCTCCAGGGCAAATCCGTAGGAGAGCCGTATGCCTCCTGATTCATAAAATTGCCCCATCTGCCTATTCCCTGTCCGATAAGGAAACCGACCATTGCGATGTCAAGAACAGGCATAATCTCCATTTTCTGTATTTTGGCAACAGTCAGACCGCCGAGCAACGCACCGATTATTCCGCCGTAAATAGCAAGTCCGCCGTTGTTGATATAGAGAATTTCAATCGGGTTCTGTCCGTAATAATCCCATTTGAAGAAACAGAAGTACAGTCTTGCACCGATAATTCCCGTTATCATTCCCGCAAAAACACAGTTGATAAGCTTTGAACCGTCAACCTTGTAACGGGGAGCGCTTTTCCACGCATAAAGTACGGCAAGCAAAAGTCCGCAGGCGATGATTATTCCGTACCAATAAACCTTGTAATCACCGATTGAAAATGCAATCGGGTTAATATCAAATTCCCAGCCAAATCCGGGAAACTGCACATGATACGGCATAATTACACCTCATCAGGCTGTTTTACAACAGACAAAGTACAGTTGTCAACATCGAGCATCTCGGCAAGCCTTGCGTTGATATCCTCAAGCTTTGCATTTGCAACCGCATCAATGTAGGCAAAAATTTCGTTACCCTGCATTGCGTAGTCGATGATTGAATTTGAAATTGCACTTACTGAGTTGAGCGATGAAACCGAATCGCCGTAAACAGACTTTCTTGCAATTTCAAAGTCCTCTTTGTCAATACCGTTTTTCTTAATATCCGAGATATACTGTTTTATCACCTCAGCAGCCTGTTTCGGCGCTCTTGATTCACCGCCGAAGATTACCGAGCAATAACCCGGACCTTCAAAGAGTTCATAAGAAAAGCTTGAATTGATGAGGTTTGAATCCATAAGATTTCTGTAAAGCATGCTTGTGTTTGATGCAAGTGCCGAAAGAAGAATATCTGTGCATGCAAGCTGCTTTTCGTTAAGGGGCTTGTCTGCTTTCTCTTTGAAGCCGAGATTGAACAAAGGCATTGAAACAGGGAAAGTCTGCTCAACATAAGGTTCTTTGATTTCATAAGGCTCTGTTTCAAAATAGTTTTTGATTTCCTTTTTCTCACAAGGCTTGAGCATTTTGTCGGCAACTTTAAGCACACCGTCAACCGTTACATTACCCGCAACGCAGAGAATCATATTATTGAGGTTGTAGAACACATTGTAAACTTCATAAAGCTTTTCGGCTGTAATTTCCGCAATTGTTTCAACCGTACCTGCAATATCAATTTTTACAGGGTGATTGTGGTACATACCCTCAAGCATATTGAACATTACTCGCCAATCGGGAGAGTCATCGTACATTTTGATTTCCTGACCGATAATGCCCTGTTCCTTTGCAACTGTCTGAGCCGTAAAATAGGGATCCTGAACAAAATCAAGAAGAATTTCAAGACTTTCGTCAAACTTGTCCGTACATGAGAAAAGATAGCAGGTTTTTTCAAAGCTTGTATATGCGTTTGCATTTGCGCCTGTTTTTGCGTATCTTACAAACGCATCGCCTTCTTCACTTTCAAAAAGCTTGTGTTCAAGGTAATGGGCGATACCGTCGGGAACTGTAATTATATCACCGCCGTTAACGGAAAACTTTGTATTGATACTGCCGTAGCGTGTGCCGAAAATTGCATATGAAGAAGTGTAACCCTCTTTTGGATAAACAAAAATTGTAAGTCCCGATGGATGTTCAACTTTATAATAGCTGTCGCCTGCAATTTCCGATTTAATTTCTGTAATATTCATTCTGTACGCCTCCCTTACTTATTTTTGAGAACATAAACCGTATCGAGCAAGAGCTTGTTTGCGGCATTTACAATCTGCTCTTTTGTAACGGCATTTACCTCTGCGGAAACTTCTTCAACAGTTTCAAGGTCGCCGTTAAAGATTCTTCCTGTGTACCAGTTTTCAATACCGCTTACGCTGTCGCTGCTTGACTTGAACGAATTAACAACAGCAAGCTTTGTTGCCTCAATTTCAAAATCTGTAATTTCGCCGTTCTTCATGTCCTCAATTTCTTTGAGAATAGCTTTTTCGGCTTTTTCAAGATTTTCGCCCTCAACACCGCTGTTGATGTACATTATGCCCTTGATTGAATCATAGGAGGACGAGCAGTAATAGCAAAGGCTCTGCTTTTCACGAACATTGTTAAAGAGTTTTGAGCTTGCAGTACCGCCGAGAACAGCGCACATAAGTCTTTCGGCAACCGCCTCTTCATCACCTGCGGAAATCTGTGTTCTGAATCCCATGACAAGCTTTGACTGTGAGAGCTCCATTTCCTCTGTAATATGTTTTTCTTTTGAAACATTCTTAACAACATCAGTAGATGAAGTCACAACATTTCTTTCGATATTTGCAAAGGCTTTCGCAAAAACCTCCTTTGCTTTATCGGCAGGGCTGTCACCTATATAGAGAATCTCAAATTTTGCGGTTTTGAGAAGATTCTGCCATGCCTTGCAGAGTGATTCGGCAGTTGCGGCCTTGATTTTTTCGGCTGTGCCGTAACGCTTGATTCCGAAAACCTCATCCTTGCACATATGCTTTATAAGCTGTCCCATTGCATAGATTCGCTTTTCGTTGAATTCCGAATCAATCACATCAAGAAGCTGTCTGCGTTCCTGTTCAAGTTCACTTTCAATAAAAGCGTTGTTCTTGACATTCGGCTCAAAAATTACGCTGCACAAAAGCTCCGAAAGTTCTTTGGCAATGCTGACATCATCAAGAGAATATCTGTCATCAAGACCTGATACGGAAATTTTAATTACCTGGCTTTCACCGTGTTTTGAAAGCGATGAAGTGAGGTCTGCACCGTAAAGTGAGCTAAGTTTTTTGCTGAGAACAGTAAAATCGGGATATTTTTTGCATGAACGAACAAGCAATCCGCCCACAAGCGCATTCTCCGACGCTGTTTCGACAGAAAGCGGAACAACAATATTCACGCTGATTTTCATAGTTTTAAAACGGCTGTCCTTAATGTTTGTAAAGTAAACACCGTTTGCAATTTCATTTCTGTTGATGAAATTCATTTAATCAACTCCGTTTTCAGATTATCAATCATATTGTATCACATTTTGATTTATTATAAAAGAGATATAAGAAAAAATCACAAAAGTGCAATAGCAATTTGAAACAATTTTACTTTTTCGTGCAAGGCTATCGACATATTTTCCGAATTTTACCGCAATTTTATCTGTATAAGAATCTGTTAAGTTTATTGCTTTTAATTGTATCATAAATAAAAACAAATGCAACTATACGAACTTATTGACAAACTTGTGTGCCGATTTCCGGAAGTATTGGCATTAAATTCCGGATTTTGCATTTATTCTTTGTCTTTGCTTATCGTATGATAACCGAGAAAGTGCCTGTTTTTCAAAAGCAGTCATTCTGAAAGAAATACGGCACAGCGGTTTCTATACCTACTGTGCCGTATTCACTATATTTCCATGACAGAGCGTAAAATATTACTCATCTTTAATTTTGGCAGAATGTTTTTTACTCTTACCGAATGCCGTTACTCCTTTCATAACGCCGCCACTGATAATCAGCAATGCAATCCACAAAATAAGGTTGCTGTTGTCGCCTGTCTGAGGGGACTTTGAATCATCAGGCAATTTAGCCGTTACGGTGTCAGCCTTTTTGATTTCTTCGGTTGGCGCACCTTCTTGAGCAGAGATTGTCTTTTCGCAGTAGTCGCAGATATGGTTTTTATCCTTATCTACATGCTCAGAGATTGTCTTTTTGCAATAATCGCAGATATGGTCTTTATCTGCGTCATTATGCAGACATACATATCCGCATTCTCGGCATACACCGTCTTTCCACTCATGTGCTTCACTTGCCGCAATCACAGCACCACAGCAGTTCCATTTTTGTTCGTGATTAAAAGCGGTTCTTGTCGTCCACTCCTGTACACCGCCCTCGTGGTTTGTTCCGTCAAATTCTCCGTAGGCTTTACCGCAGACATCACATACCGCCTTTTCGGTACAGGTGGCATTGCCGCCTGAGCAATTTTCGGTTTCAAACGCATCGCATCCGTCCACGATACATTTTCGGGTATGCTTACCGTCATTGTCAGATACCCATTCGCCAAAGGTATGACCGTTGTTGACTGTTACGGTCATCTCTGCATTATTGCCCGATTTGTCGGTAACAACTATCTTCTGCTCGCCGTTTGTCGGATGGAGAACAAAACCTCCGTCTGCATCAAGCGTAACCACCGTACCGTTTACGGTAACGGTATCAACATACTTCTCATCAACAGTAACGGTTTGTGCCTCACAATAGGTCTTGCCGTTCTCAATACCGCTGATTACAGGCTGAATATTATCAAGCGTTATACGGTCGGAGCGAAGGTATGTTATGTTAATATTTTCATCAACAAGCATTACATAAATAATATATTCTCCGTTGGGGTCTATGCAAAACGGTTCTTCATATGCACGGAATACAAGAGAGTTCAGTTCAGCCTCGGAAAGCTCCTTATCTGTTACCAAATAGGATACAAACACAACTCCGCTGTTATCTACGGCATTTATAGTTACCTCCTGTGTATCCTTAAAGAATATGCCAAAGGTAAGCTCGTTTAAGAATTGATTCCATTTATTTGTGCCTATGATAATTTCGCCCGTCGGCTTTTCTGTATCTTTCCACCGTGCCGTGATTGTAATGTTTTCGGCAGGCATGGTTTCGGGGATTTCCTTATCCCAGCCCTTAAAGGTATAACCTTTTCTTGTCGGGTTGTCAGGGGCGGTAATTTCCGTACCGTAGTCCTGTGTAATTGGTGCAATCTCACTTCCGCCGTTGGTATCAAAGGCTATTGTGTACTGATTGATTTCCCATTGTGCTTTAACCGTTATATTCTCTGCCGGCATGGTTTTGGGGATTTCCTTATCCCAGCCCTTAAAGGTATAACCTTTTCTTGTCGGGTTGTCA
>OLXJ01001218.1_pt1 | contig 10213 bp, 8 predicted proteins | sample 1644591 | NCBI WGS metagenome assembly OLXJ01 (sample SAMEA103958150, study PRJEB25191) | human gut metagenome | biome: human-associated habitat [ENVO:00009003]; feature: intestine environment [ENVO:2100002]; material: feces | place: Germany | collected 2013/2015 | reverse complement strand
GCGAAAGCTACTTGGTTGTAGTTTCCTCCCATCAGCCACGTAATCCCGCAACTGGAGCCGGTGGCAGCTACCACACAACCGCACAGGGCAGAAAGACGTCCCAAACTTTGTTTGATATAAATTACGGTGAGGTGACTTAACATTAAAGCACGAATAAGTTCTTCTTCTGTCTTACCATTCTCCTCGGCAAAGACAACAACGGGAAGTGTGGCGGATATTCCCTGATTGCCACTGCCTGAGTTACTCATTACAGGGATCATTGCACCTGCCATACGTGCATCACAAGCAGCCGAAGTATAAGAAAGAATATGGGAGAAAACACTGTCACCCATGACTTTATGTTCATAAGTTCCACGCAGCATCTTTCCGAGGGAGTGTCCGTAGTTGCCTTTAAAAGCTTGTTCGGCTGCCGCTTTATTGAGGCGGGCTGTATCGAGGATAAAGCGTATTTCATCCAGAGGAGCTGTCAGGGCAAAATCATAAACTTTGCGAAGATTCAGTTCGGGAGAGGTTTCTTCTTCCTCCTCGGCGGTAGCCTGCTGCTTGTCGAGCAGTACATTTTCGTTCATCGCTATATATATAAAGGTAGTATGTCCGCCGGAAATCACGGCTTTCGCAGTTTTGTCACCGGACTTACAAATTACTTCGATATACAGTTTTTCCGTAATATCTTCCTTTAAAGAAATACGAATTCTTTTTTCTGCAATAAATTGTTTACCCTGTTCCACCGCTTCCGGAGTACAGTCTCTCAACACCTCCAGTTGATAAGCTGACCGACCGATCAATGCACCCAAAGCAACGGCAATAGGAAGTCCCACCATGCCTGTGCCGGGAATACCTACTCCCATTGCATTTTTTAAGATATTGGCACTCAATAACACTTCAATTTTTTCGGGCTTCACGCCCAATGTCTCTGCTGCTTTGGCTACACAAAGTGCCACAGCAATAGGTTCCGTACACCCAATAGCCGGAATTACTTCTTTTTTTATCAGCTCTATAATTTGCTGTCTTTCAGATTCAATCATGCACTTCTTTAGTTTTGTTCCTACAAAAATAGGAAATTCTTTTTTATCATACATTCAATAATGAACAAATAAATTTCCATATTGTTATTACTCCTCGTGAGAACCAAACTTTAACTGAAAGAATAAGTAGAAAAATGAAAGCAAAACACGTGATTATCTATTTGCTGCTGGTTATTGTTACATCTTCTTGCATTCGCGACGAAGCTCCCAATGCAGAGGCAGACATTCTAAGTTGCCGGCTACCGGGAATAACAATGACGACCAGTGGTACAGAACGCAATTTCAATTCGCCGCAGGAATATCAAGTGACAGCCGCTGACGGAATTTGGAAAAAGACTTATGCCATATCAGTCATTGATACGGAACTTGCTACAATTTACAATTTCGAAGATACCATCAGCGGAAAGAAATACTACATATTTGTGGAAAGGGAAAATGATAAAGTCATCATGGAATGGGCCAGCGGCAACGCCGGTTACGCCATGACCGGAGTAGCTAAAACAGCCGACGACTACCCTACTTTCCAAATAGCAAACGGGAAAAATGGAAAATGCCTTTCGCTCGTGACACGCAGTACCGGATTTTTTGGCGGATTGGTCGGAATGCCTATTGCCGCCGGCAACTTGTTTATCGGTTCATTCGACGTGAACAATGCCATGAGCAATCCCCTGCAAGCAACGAAGTTCGGCCTTCCTTTCCGGCACGTGCCGACTTATCTGGCAGGTTACTATAAATACAAGGCGGGAGACCAGTTCACCGAAGGCGGCAAACCTGTCGAAGGGAAACGTGATATATGCGATATATATGCTATCATGTACGAAACGAGCGTATCCGTCCCCACTCTCGATGGGACGAATGCATTCACCAGTCCTAACCTGGTTTCTATGGCACGTATCAAAGACGCCAAGGAAACAGACGAATGGACTTACTTTAAACTCCCGTTCACAACCCTTCCGGGAAAATTCATCGACAAGGAAAAATTGACAATGGGAAAATATAATATATCTATCGTATTTACATCCAGTCTGGAAGGAGACCACTTCAACGGAGCTATCGGAAGCACCTTATTAATTGATGAAGCTGAATTGATTTACCGCTCGGACTTGGACCATTAAACCATAACGACTTTATACCGACAATGAAGATGAAAATTTATCCATACCTATTTAGTTTGCTTGCCTGTATCGGAATAACGCTACCCGGCTATTCACAGGTCGATAGAAACAAGACCCTTATCCGTTCCGCCCTTCACGGACTGGAATACGAAATAAAAGCGGGATTCAGTATTGGCGGCACAGCTCCGTTCCCTCTTCCGGTGGAGATTCGCTCTATCGATGGTTACAATCCGACACTTGCTATCAGTATCGGAGGAGAAGTAACAAAATGGTTTGCCGTTCAGAACAAGTTAGGTGTTATTGTAGGACTACGGCTCGAAAATAAGGCAATGACTACCAACGCCACCGTAAAGAACTACGGTATGGAAATTCTGGGACAGGGAGGCGAAAGAATCAGCGGCGTATGGACAGGAGGCGTAAAAACAAAAGTACACACTGCCGGACTCACCATTCCTCTAATGGCTACTTATAAACTGAACAATCGCTGGAACATAAAAGCCGGTCCTTATTTCTCATACATCCTTTCAAGAGAATTTTCGGGACATGTATACGACGGTTATTTACGTGAAGACAACCCGACGGGACCTAAAGTAGAGTTTACCGACAACAAGGTTGCCACTTACGACTTTTCGAACGATTTGAGACATTTCCAATGGGGATTACAGGCAGGTGCCGGATGGAGAGCCTTCAAACACCTTAATATATATGCTGATCTCACCTGGGGACTGAATAATATCTTTAAAAATGATTTTCATACCATCACTTTTGCAATGTATCCGATTTACCTCAATATCGGATTCGGATATGCGTTTTAATAAACAAGTAACAGCTATTGCTGAATTACATTCCCAAAAGAATATATCGGAAGAAGAATGCCTGAAGTTACTACTGGATTTCCGACGAAAGCACCTATGCATCAACCGGACTAACTATTGTAGTATCACCGGAGTAAACAAAACACATGCCATACTCCAATTGAACTCTTTCATCGAAAAAGGAATGATCCATAGATATGGAAGCGGAAAAGCAGTAGTATATATTCAGAGATAAAATTAGTTGTTACCGGATTCTTCCACCTGCTTCACTCCGGAATAAGTAACCTTTACGGTCTGTTGCAATGTAGCTACTTTTACATTGATATTCATAGTGAGAGCTCCACTTTCCACTGTTCCTTCTACTGTGGTGGCACAAGTGCCGAGAGCGGCAGCATCTCCCGAAAAAGTCAAATTCTGTTGACCTGTGAAAGTCGAGGCATCAGTCTCTTTTTTCACCGTACATTTGTCTATTACAATATCGCCGAACTTCATGATCGTTCCGTTGAGAAACAATTCAAATTCTTTCAGTTCCATTTTTACTTCCGTATCGCTGACCTGGGAAATGGTGATAAACTTGGCTATCCCATTGCCAATCACTGTTTCCTGATCGGAATTATCCGGCTTCATTGATATATCCAGATTACCCCAATAAGTGCCCACTACATCAGGAGCTGTAACGACTGCTTCTTCTTCAGGAGGATTATTACCACTTATATCATTATCATCATCACTGCTACAAGCTGTAAAGAGAGCGACTGAACAGATTAATGCCCATAAATACAATAGATTCTTTTTCATACATTGTTGGTTTAGTTATTAAATAATCGTCAATTATAAACTAAAAAGGAGAAAAAAGGTTCAATTTGGTTCGTTTTTTGAAGATATTTTGAGATCGCAACATTCTTACCGAAAACTTTGTTATATTTGCATAGAGTAATTTTAAAAAAGCCACAACTATGTTTAATTCATTTGGCAACATCTTTCGGCTCACCAGCTTCGGCGAGTCTCATGGAAAAGGAGTTGGGGGAGTAATTGACGGATTTCCTTCCGGAATCACAATCGACGAAGAATTTGTACAACAAGAACTAAATCGACGCCGTCCGGGACAATCCATCCTCACCACACCACGCAAGGAAGCGGATAAAGTGGAGTTTCTTTCAGGCATCTTCGAAGGCAAATCAACCGGATGTCCTATCGGATTTATCGTTTGGAACGAGAATCAACATTCCAATGACTACAATAACCTGAAAGAGGTATACCGCCCTTCACATGCGGATTACACCTACAAAGTGAAGTACGGCATCCGTGATCATCGCGGTGGCGGACGTTCTTCTGCCCGCGAGACTATTTCACGCGTAGTAGCCGGCGCATTGGCTAAATTAGCCCTTCGCCAGTTAGGAATCAGCATCACAGCTTATACATCGCAAGTCGGTGCCATCAAATTGGAAGGCACTTATTCCGACTATGATCTCGACCTGATCGAAACAAACGATGTACGTTGTCCGGACCCTGAAAAGGCGAAGGAAATGGCAGACCTTATATATAAGGTAAAAGGCGAAGGCGATACCATCGGAGGTACGCTGACCTGTGTCATCAAAGGATGTCCTATCGGATTGGGGCAACCCGTGTTCGGCAAACTGCACGCCGCCTTGGGCAACGCCATGCTCAGTATCAATGCCGCCAAAGCCTTCGAATATGGAGAAGGATTCAAGGGACTGAAGATGAAAGGCTCCGAGCAGAACGACGTATTCTTCAACAACAACGGACGGATTGAAACACATACCAACCACTCCGGAGGTATTCAGGGAGGAATCAGTAACGGACAGGATATTTACTTCCGTGTAGTATTCAAACCGATTGCTACCCTGCTGATGGAGCAGGAAACGGTGAACATCGACGGCGTAGATACGACACTGAAAGCCCGCGGACGTCATGACGCCTGTGTACTGCCACGTGCCGTGCCTATCGTAGAAGCAATGGCTGCCATGACCATCCTTGATTATTATCTGTTGGATAAGACAACGCAGCTTTAATAAGTATCAATATGTCAATCTACCCATGTGCCAATACCTGCACTAAAAATCTGTCAGGCTATTGGCACATAGGCTAAATAACCGCCAGTAAACTATTCATTATGAACGAAATTCAAAAATATATCGCAGCGAACGAACCGAAGATTATGGAGGACCTGTTCAGCCTCATCCGTATTCCCAGTATCAGCGCCCTGCCGGAACATCACGACGATATGCTGGCTTGCGCCCAACGCTGGGCACAACTACTGCTCGAAGCCGGAGTGGATGAAGCATTGGTGATGCCTTCCAAGGGTAACCCGATTGTTTTCGCACAAAAGATCGTTGACCCGAATGCCAAAACAGTATTGGTCTACGCCCACTACGACGTAATGCCTGCCGAACCGCTGGAACTGTGGAAAAGCCAGCCCTTCGAACCCGAAGTACGGGACGGATACATCTGGGCACGCGGAGCGGATGATGACAAAGGACAATCCTTTATCCAGGTCAAAGCCTTCGAATATCTCGTCAAGAACGAACTGCTGAAAAATAACGTCAAGTTTATCTTCGAAGGAGAAGAGGAAATCGGCTCTCCCAGCCTGGAAGCCTTCTGCGAAGAGCATAAAGAGCTGTTGAAAGCAGACGTTATCCTGGTTTCGGATACCAGCATGCTGGGTGCCGAACTTCCATCCCTCACCACCGGTCTGCGCGGACTGGCTTACTGGGAAATAGAAGTGACCGGACCGAACCGTGACCTGCATTCGGGACACTTCGGAGGTGCGGTAGCTAATCCGATCAATGTGCTTTGCGAAATAATCAGCAAAGTAACAGATAAAGACGGAAGAATCACCGTCCCCGGATTCTACGATGACGTAGAAGAAGTACCGCAAGCAGAACGGGAAATGATCGCCCATATTCCGTTCGATGAGAAGAAATACAAAGAAGCCATCGGAGTGAAAGAACTCTTCGGAGAAAAGGGATACAGCACACTGGAACGCAACAGTTGCCGCCCGTCTTTCGATGTATGCGGCATTTGGGGAGGATATACAGGTGAAGGCTCCAAGACAGTCCTTCCCTCGAAAGCGTATGCGAAAGTTTCCTGCCGACTGGTTGCGCATCAGGATCATCACAAGATTTCGCAGATGTTTGCAGATTATATCTTACAAATGGCTCCCGACACCGTACAGGTAAAAGTAACCCCAATGCACGGAGGACAGGGATATGTCTGCCCGATTTCCCTTCCTGCCTATCAGGCTGCGGAAAAAGGTTTTGAGATAGCTTTCGGCAAAAAACCGCTGGCAGTACGTCGTGGCGGAAGTATTCCTATCATTTCGACATTCGAACAGGTATTAGGAACCAAAACCGTATTGATGGGCTTCGGACTTGAATCGGATGCGATCCATTCACCCAACGAAAACTTCTCGCTGGACATATTCCGGAAAGGAATAGAGGCAGTGATTGAGTTCCATCAGGAATATGCGAAAAGATAAAGGCTGCCTATAGCCGCACGCAGGACACGAAATTAAAAGAAGAACGGTAGACAAGCGGATAAATCCTTTGCCTACCGTTCCTTTTTATTCAAAAAAAGACATCTTACCACATAACTAACAATTACATCACCGGAGTTTCGAAAAGGAAGGTAAATGATTGACTATCCTTCAAATCCTTCACGGCATCTCCTGCGTAAATTTCTCCTTTGGTCAGGGACAACTTCTTCACCCCAGCCTTCGGACTAAAATCAATCTTCTTCAAATCCAGCCAAAACAGGTTCGGAGTTAAAGTAGATTCAAAGTAATACACTTTATTCTTCTGATCGGAAACGGAACGCCAACGGGTAGAAGAAATATGAGGCTTCTCCGGTGTATTGATACCAAACGGAACGGAGACATTGCGCATCACACTCAGCACACTGGGGACGGCTATCTTTGCATCGGCAGTCTGCGGAATGGCGTGAATGTAGAAAGAGGCACGCACAAAACGGTCGCTCGAACGGTTCGTTCCCGGCAACATCTGTAATCCGCCCACTTCTTTCCAGTAATCATTGACAGCCAACTGCAATTCATAACGCGGAGAATTGGTCATCACCTGATATTCTTTCCCCTCATGGATACTGAGTTTGCCATCCAGGTATTCAATCACTGCCGTGTTACCCGTTTCATCAGTAATAGCCATGTGCAAAGTAGATTCCGGTCCACCGTTCGGCATACGGGGAGCGTCAATGCGGAAAGTCTCTTTTTTCATTTCATCTACCGCTTCACGTACTGTTGCAAAATTATCAAGTACATATTGAGTCCAGATACTAATTCCCATTGCCGGACGGGTATCTCCGGGAAGTGAATAAACAGATTCCGGCAGGAAAAGCAGGCTTGCCACCAGCCCTTTTTCATTCATTCCGTCACAAGTACCTATATCATAGCCTGTTGCGATTACGCTTCCATATTTGGAAGTCCAGTTTACTGTTTTTTCTTTATTGTGTCCCGCACGCTGCATTCCACGTGGAAACACATAGATATTTGACATAATGTCTTCTTTCCAGTCCATCGTGCGACCAGTGACCACCATTCCGTCCGGTCCCAGATATACGGCACGCGTACATGCTTCCGCCGGCTGTATGCCCATCAAAGAGACGGCAGCTAACACCAATGCAACACCCGTAAGTTTTTTCTTCATATTCCTTCCAAATTAAATAGTTGATACTCTTATATCTATAATAACAAATATACAACGAATATTGCCTAAGAGAGAGAAGAATTTAAGGGAAAAAAGGGAATTTATTCAGAAAAAATCTTATCTGCTCTTATTTGAGTTAAAAAAGCCTGCGGATGGAAGGAAACATTACACATTATTTGCTTTTCAAATGGGATTTCATTATTTTTGTACATAACCTATCATAAAAACTAAGGAGGGCAAATGCGTATGAGACAAAAAGTTAGCATATCACGGCTTCCGATTCGTTTGGGAATCTTTCTTTTGCTGTATTTTGTTCCGCAGTTACTCTCCGCGCAAGAAAACAACGACAGCACGCACATTCTTCGTAACGGTGCATCCATAACGCCGGACGACGTACTTAAACAGGCCAACATTAACTTGTTTCCAGAAAAGAGCACTACATATTCTTTATATTCACCCGGACAGTTGGAGCATATACCCCGCTTTTCACTCAAAAGGGATATTTCCCTACCTTATCAGACCAATCCTTCCCTACTCTTCCGAGGTGATTACAGCACGGGCGGGGTATTGCATCAATTCGATCATGGAGCACTGTTCGGTTCCGGAAGCCAGACAAGTATGGCAGGCATCGGGCGTTTCAACAGTGCTTCACTAGGTTATCAGCATATTTTCAATGAGCAATTCGAGTTACAAGTCCGTGCCAATGCGCTGAAGGTCAACATGTCCCATATCACCGGACAGGCTTTCAGCACTTCGGGCGCCTTCCTTTATCATCCTTCCGACCATGTCACCTTCAAGGTCTTCGGGTCATACGACATCGGAAATTCTTACGGAATGAGTACCCATAGCTACGGAGCTACGATGTCCGTCGATATGTCCGACCGCTTCGGGATGGAAATGGGAGTACAGCGATACTATGACGCGATGAGCGGACGTTGGGAAACGGTTCCCGTTATGATTCCTTACTACCATTTCGATAAGTTCACACTGGGTTTGGATGTGGGTGGTATTATATATGAGATTCTCCGCAATGCCGTTTTTGATAAAAACAGAGGTATAGGTGGTCCATCCGGCCCGACAATCGGACCACCCCGGATGCATATACCTATACGGTAAAATCCCGTTATCATAATACTGGTTTACATAGATCAATCACCAGTTTCGACCTTTGAAACTTTTAGTTTCAAGCGTTGGAACTAATAGTTTCATGCCTTGAAACCATTGGTTTCAAAGGTTGAAACCAAAAGTTTCAAGCGTCTGAAACTATCTGAATGTACTGTTGATTTGATTGACTTGACTGCACGTTTCAATCACATTAACCATATCAGTTATTCCGATTGAGCTGTTCTCTTAGGAAGCATAAAATCAATTATTGGTCAATAATACATGACACATCAGACATTAACATCCTGTAAATCAAAAGATAACATTACAAAAACGATACTAATCAGGACGAGACAGAGTGAGAGCAACCGTTTGCTCTCATACTTGCCACCACGCTTGCTACCATCCCTGAAACATCGATGAATAAAGGGATACAAGTGGATAGTGAGAGCGTGATAGCAAAACGGCTATCTAATTCCTTATGGTGCGAACAGAAAAGAAGGGACTCTTTTTCTTTGAAAAAAGAGAAATCACTGTTATGTGAGACACTGTCCACAAACTATTCGAAATTCTTTCGGTAAGTACATCCATTTCTCCATTCCGAACATCCGTAAGCTGTCTTCCCTTTAATGATGGTTCCCTTACCACAAACCGGACACGGTTGTCCGACAAAAGTATCTGCATTACCGGTAGCCGGAGCAGAGGCAGGAGCAGAAGGAGTCAGAGCAGGAGACGGAGAAGATGCAGGAACTTTCGGTTCTGCTTTCGCCTTCTTTTCTTTGGGAGCACTTGCTTTACGCTCACGCTTCTTAGGTTCTTTCTTTGCCTTTTCTTCCGTTTGGGCAACTGCCTCCTGAATAGTGATACGTCGGTTCGTATTATCTGAAAGTACGCTCATCACGATTTCAGATACCATTTGCTTCAGTTCTTCAAGGAATTGACGGGCATCGTATGTCTTCTTTTCAATCTCACGTAGTTTCTTTTCCCATATACCGGTCAGTTCCGCAGATTTCAGCAGTTCTTCGTGGATGATCTGTACCAGTTCCACTCCCGTAGGGGTGGCTATCAGGTTCTTTCTTTCCTTGCGGATATAGTTTCGCTTGAACAACGTCTCGATAATGGCGGCACGGGTAGACGGCCGACCGATACCATTCTCCTTCAGAGCATCACGGAGTTCGTCATTATCCACCAACTTTCCGGCTGTTTCCATCGCACGAAGCAATGTTGCTTCCGTATAAGGTCTGGGCGGTTGCGTCCACTTCTCATTCAAGTCCGGAACATGAGGACCACTCTCCCCCTTGACAAAGGCAGGAAGTACATTTTCATCCTCTTCCTCTTTTTCTTCGGAAGTATCTTTCACATCTTTGGCAAAAACGACGCGCCATCCCGGCTCCAGAATCTGTTTGCCGGTTACTTTAAATTCTATCTTGTCCACTTCGCCCATCACGGTAGTGGTAGAAATCTTACAATCGGGA
>OLXJ01001204.1_pt1 | contig 10282 bp, 11 predicted proteins | sample 1644591 | NCBI WGS metagenome assembly OLXJ01 (sample SAMEA103958150, study PRJEB25191) | human gut metagenome | biome: human-associated habitat [ENVO:00009003]; feature: intestine environment [ENVO:2100002]; material: feces | place: Germany | collected 2013/2015 | reverse complement strand
AACAAGCAGATATAACCTGCTGTCATTGTAAAGATGTACAGCGTGGCATTGCCCAAATAAGATATAGGCAACAATAATATCCACCAGTTGAGGAAGAACAAGAAGAAGCCAACTGCAAGAACCGTCCAAATCCTGTTCCAACTCATTTTTTCCGCTTTCACGCCCTTGGTTCCCAGACATGAGAGTGCCAGGAGCAGAAGCGAAAACAGCTTGGTATAGAGGATGGAATGGAATAAACCGCCTGTACGGTTGAAGTTGATAAGGATTCTGTCAACAACCCCGATTGTCACTCCCCACATGTGCATCGCCTCGTAGCAATACCAATATACGTTCATTATCGCCAGGATAATGCTCACTGCACGAAGAAAATCCATGATTTTCGCAAGTGCCCTCAAATCATCTTCCTGTTGTGACATTTGATTGAAATTGTTTAACGGTTAAAATCTGATTACATACCCAAGCCCCTGCGTTTCTTCTTTTTCTTCTTACGCTGCATGGCTCGGATAAAGGCTTCCTCCTCGGCATTGACCGCCGGACCTTCGGGAGTGAACAGCCCCATGCCGCCCGGATAATCTACGCCATCGGAAGCGTCGTGCGTATAAGCCGCCTCGCGTTCTTCCGCCGGAACGGAGAGCCGGATCGACGGGAGTCCTGCATACGGCAGGGTAAAATGTTCCTGCAAGGCATTTGCGGAAAGTTCCTTGCCCATGCGTGAGCCGTTGAGCACACAGCCGGTGCGGTGGTCGATGAAGGTGGCTCCATAGATGCGCCCTTCCTCCGTGTGGCGCAGCACAGTGTCGATGCCCTTCTCTTTGAGCCGGGAAATGAACTTCTCCTTGTCATACGTTTCTCCCAGTACGGCAAGGACGGTGCGTTTTGTCACGTCCGCCAGCTTCCTGTCCCTGATGTCCTGTCCGGAACGGGCGAACTTCTTCTGCACGGCATCATAGCCGACCGTCTTTCCGAAGAGCGAGGACTTGAACGGATTGCCGACCTTGTTCCCGTTGCCGTCCGTGGCGGAATAGACCAGTCCGCGGTACTCACGTCCGCGCACGTTTCCCTGAGTTTCCTCGACGGTCACATTATAAAGGGAAAGAAGGGCACGGTATTCGCCCATCGTCTGGAAACGGTATTGCCTGCATACCGCCTTCACGGTGTTGCCGACCTGTCTCTTGACATCACCGGCAGAAACATCCACCCCGTGCAGCGGATTTTCAAGACGCTCGCTCCGGCGTTCTGCCGGACGAAGCCCGTATTTTTCCTCCAGCTCCCAGCGTATGCGGTCACTGCGGCGAAAAAGGAAATCGCAGTTGAGCCGCCTGCCGTTCTCATCCACATTGACCGTCACGATATGCACATGGTGGCGGTCTATATCCTCGTGCTTATATACCATATAAGGCTGCTCCCCGAAACCGAGCTTCTCCAGATATTCCCTTGCGATGTTCTGCAGGTCCGTATCCGTGAGCCTGTCCTCCGGGTGCGGATTGAGCGATATATGCACCACCGGTTTCTCCACCCTTGTCTGTGAGGGCATGTAAAGCAGAAAGTCGTTCAACGCACGTCCGATGTCCACCGTGCCTGTACCGTCGTTATAGATTTTGTTGGTGGCAAGGAGCTTTCCCCTTGCCTCGTTGATTTTCTCCCCGTTGTAGGCAAGTGCGCCGTACAACGAGCTTCCCATGCTGATTTTTGCTACCATCACCCCTGATTCTTGTCGTTCTCCAATCCCGTTACCATGACGGCATTCTTCGCCGCCCATTCTTTCAGTTCCTCAGAAAGCCCTACAATCTGACGGCTCAGCTTCACAAGTTCGATGGTGTCCTGTTCCAGCCGGAAGAGCAGAGCCATCGCCTTCTTCTCGGAAAAGTGCATCCTCAGTTCCTTGACCACCTGATTGTAATTGGTTCCCACTGCCCGGAACTGGGCATGAAAATCGGACAGTCTGGTGCAATATTCCACCAGAGTCTTGTCCACTTTCAGCACTTTGAACGGTCTTCCGAAGAAGTGTTCCTTGAGGAATACGGATCTGGCATAGACACCCGATTTCTCGAACATGGCGAGGAAACGGTTGTGCTCCACCTCGTTGAAACGGACGGTGTAGCGGTACACCGCCGGGTCGATTTTGGGATTTCTCCCGGTCTTTCCGCCCTTTTTCGGCGGACTGTTCTTCTTTTTCTCAATCATATTACTTAGGATTTAGCGGTTACACGGCACAAGCCCCGCTTTGGGGGCATTCCACCGCAGGTTTTTCAGGCTTCCCGACTTCGGAGAGGAAGCCCGCCCCCTGCAAGGGCAAGTGCTTTTCAGGGATGCTCAAATTATTTTGAGCCGCTGAAAAGACATCTTGCTGTTGGCTGGAGCCAACAAAAATCCGTCGGGGACGGATTGGAAAGGAAACCTTCAGACCCACGGCTTCGCCCGTATCGGGAAACCCTGCCGTTCGGGGGCAAAGTTACGGTGATAAACGGTTGTGGAATAGTATATTAAGTAAGCCAATCGCTGCCTATCGGCGCAACATGCTGCCAGTTGTCCGGGAAGTGATACAACTTCCATTATTTCCATGTTTATTTGCATCGTGATTCAAAAAAACAGTGATTTGAAGATATGAGAAATGACATCATCCAATACCCGAAAATTCAAACCGGCAGACATTTGCCGAAACGGTTATCCGGTTCAGCGGATAACTGCATATTCAATGCCCCGGTGACTTACAGATTCAATGATTTCATGACGTACTGTCGTCAGTCACCAATTATCCGAAACATTGTTTCACCAATGAACCGGATACGTGATGAACCGCCTGTTTGCAGATTCATTGAAGCGGAAACGGAAATCACCGGTTCTGTATGGAAACAACAAATCATTTTATCAATAACTTAAATATCTATGACAATGAGTAATGAAATCTTCGTTGCATTCGCAACACAGAAAGGCGGTATCGGAAAATCCACCATTACGGCGCTTGCCGCCAACTATCTCCACAACGTGAAAGGTTACAATGTAGCCGTGATAGACTGCGATGCCCCACAGCACAGCATCTACGGACTCCGTGAGCGCGAAACAAAACTGATTGACGAGAGCCGGTACTTCAAGGCACTCGCCTGCGAGCATTTCCGCAAGCTGAAAAGGAATGCCTATCCGGTCATTGCCAGCGATGCGGTAAACGCCCTTGATGACGCGGAAAAGCTGATAAGCGGGGAAGCGGTCAAGCCGGACATCGTGTTTTTTGACATGCCGGGAACGCTCAAAAGCAACGGCGTGGTGAAAACCCTGTCGCAAATGGACTATATCTTCGCCCCCATGAGCGCCGACCGCTTTGTCGTGGAAAGTACGCTGCAATTCGCCGCTATGTTCCGTAACAACCTCATGACGACGGGGCGGTCGAAAACCAAAGGACTGTACCTGTTCTGGACGATGGTGGACGGCAGGGAGAAGAACGGGCTGTATGATGTTTATGAGGACGTCATAGCGGACATGGGGCTTTCGATACTCTTGACCCGTCTGCCGGACAGCAAGAAATTCCGACGTGACCTTTCGGAAGAACGCAAAAGCGTGTTCCGCTCGACCATATTCCCCACTGAGGCGTCACTCCTGAAAGGGAGCGGCATCCGCGAGTTTTCGGAAGAGATATGTAAAATCATTACCGGGCGTTGAGCATGGGCAGCAGGAAAGTGAATACGGAGGACATTGACGAGGAACTGTTGATCGCCTCTATCGGCAGACGCACGCAGGACGGCAACGCACGGCCTGCACAGGAACCCCCTGCCGTTCCGGCCGAAGAAAGTACAGGCGGAACGGAACCGCCGGCGGCAAAGGAGAAAACGTCAAGGGAAAGCAGCCGACGGAAACGGCAGGAGGAAGACTATATGATGTTTCTGCGCCGCAATGAGCTGAAAACCCGCCAGTGTGTCTATATCAGCCGCGACGTACACAGCAAGATTCTGAAAATCGTGAATGACATTGCCGGACGTGAGATAACTGTCGGCGGCTACGTGGACACCGTACTGCGGCAACATCTGGAACAGCACAAGGAACAGATCAACGAACTGTACAAGAAACAAAGAGATGATTTAATCTAAAAATCAACGACAATGGAACATAAAAAAAGAAAAGCAAGACCGCATGACAGCGGCAAGGAAATGATTACCGTCGGGATACAGACGAACGTGGAAATCGTGTCGTCCTCACCGGCAAGGGGCAAATACAGCGAAAAGGAGTATGAACGGCTGTTCATCCGGGAGTCCGGGATGCGGGCACGCGACGGGAAAATGACATATATACGCCGTGATTACCATAACCGCATCAGGCGTATCATACGGGTCATCGGACATGACCGGCTCTCGATGTCGGCCTACATCGACCATGTGCTGACCCTGCATTTCGGGCAGTCCGACGAGGCAATAAAAAGCCTGTATGAGAAGAATTATGAAAAGGAATATCAACCATAAGAATGAAACGATGAAAAGAAGACAGGAAAACAGAAAATGCGCGAGTAAGAAACATAAGTCCAACATAAACAACGGAAAACGCCCATGAGCCTGACCACAATCCTATTGACCGTATCGGTCGCCTGCAACGTATGGTTCGTGTTCCTGCTCATGTATGACCGGATCATGGAAACGAGGCTGTTCCGCTTCTTCGGGAAACTGGCAGGCATCTGGAAGTCACTCCATGCGGAGGAAAAGGACAGCAGCCCGGAAGCGGATGCGTCCGCCACCGCCACGGCACCGGAAATCATCGGCAAGAGCCGTTTCAGAATGACGGTAACCCGGACAATGACTACCGTACCGAAGCCACAAGCTGCCACTTCGGATAAAGGCGAGGAAGTGCAGAGTGATGATGTTACCTTTGCCGACGAAGCCGAAAGGAAGACGGCACGGGTACCGGAAGAGAAGTTCGACGAAGTATTCAGCAACATACCTCCTGAAGAGGTAGAGTACGGCGAAGGTGAACCGGAAGAGGAAACCCCGGACAGACGTCAGGCTTCCGGCAGCAGCTTTGACGAGATTGAAAAGGCCGTCAAGACCGCCCGAAATCCAGATGCGACACGGACGGAACGTGAACAGGCTGCAAAGGTATTTGTCGAAATGGAGGGTACGGAGCTGTATGACATGCTTATGGAAGGCTCCACCGAAATGAGTGTCCGTATCAAGGGACTGATTGAAATCCGGTTGAAAGAGCAGGAAGTCGAGTTTCTGGTACCCGACAACATCGACGAGTTTGACATCCGCAAATATGCGACGACAACCAAAAAGGAATGAAGAAAGAACAGTAGTACCAACCCCCGGAAAGCGGATACAAGGTAACCGCCTGCCGGAACGGACAATCCCAAGTCCGTGGAACCAAAAGGGAGACCACTAAACCAAAAACAAAATCAGTATGAACCGCCGGAAGAAGGACTATCCACCCTTTGACGGCACAAACAAAAAGTATTTATGAACAGAAACATCAAGAACAGCAAGAAAATCATCCTTTCGGCAGCACTTCTCATCGCTGCCGCATCATCCGCTTTCGCACAGGACAACGGACTGGCAGGCATCAACGAGGCCACTTCAATGGTCACTTCCTATTTTGACCCCGGAACGAAGCTGATATACGCCATCGGCGCCGTTGTCGGTCTGATAGGCGGCGTAAAGGTCTATGGCAAATTCTCGTCCGGTGATCCTGACACCAGCAAGACCGCCGCTTCGTGGTTCGGTGCGTGTATCTTCCTGATTGTGGCTGCCACCATCTTACGTTCATTCTTCCTGTAATATGGCGAAGTATCCTGTCAACAAGGGAATCGGTCGCAGCCCGGAGTTCAAGGGACTCAAGAGCCAGTACCTGTTCATCTTTGCCGGAGGGTTGCTCGCCCTGTTCGTGGTGTTCGTCATCATGTACACGGCGGGCATCGGGCAATGGGTATGTATCGGTTTCGGGGTATCGGCGGCCACGGCAATAGTCTGGCTGACCTTCTCGCTGAACAAGCAGTTTGGTAGCCACGGACTGATGAAGCTCCTTGCCGCCCGGCAGCATCCCCGACGGATCATCTCACGGAAACGTATCACACGTCTGATTAAAAAACAACAATCGTAAATTATGAGAAGTACATTGACAACATCCACACTGGAAAGCAAATTCCCCGTCATGGCGGTGGAACACGGCTGCATCGTCAGCAAGGACGCTGACATAACGGTGGCTTTCCGGGTGACACTGCCGGAAGTATTTTCGGTATCATCCACGGAATATGAGGCGATGCACGCCACATGAGCCAAGGCAATTAAGGTATTGCCGAACTATTCAATCATCCACAAGCAGGATATTTTCATCACGGAGAAATACAGACCCGACACCGGGAAAGACGACCTGAGCTTCCTCTCCCGCAGTTTTGAACGGCATTTCAACGAACGGCCCTATCTCAACCACACCTGCTACCTGTTTCTCACCAAGACCACTAAAGAACGCTCCCGGCAGCAAAGCAACTGGAATACGCTGTGTCGGAAGTTTCTGGTGCCGAAAGAGATACAGGACAAAGAGACAATGGAGCGTTTCATGGAGTCGGTGGGACAGTTCGAGAGTATTGTTAATGACGGCGGGCTAGTGCGACTGGAACGGCTGGCCACGGAAGAGATAACGGGAACGGAAAACGAACCGGGCATCATCGAGAGGTACCTGACCTTATCGACGGACGGAAGCGTCATGCTACAAGACATGCAGTTGAACCCGGACGAGATGCGTATCGGCGACAAACGGCTCTGTCTGCATACCCTTTCCGACCTCGACGACCTGCCGGGAAAGGTGCGGACTGACGGACGTTATGAACGTCTTTCCACGGACCGCTCGGACTGCCGTCTGAGCTATGCCTCGCCCGTGGGTATCATGCTGCCCTGCGACCATATCTACAACCAGTGAATATTCATAGACGACAGCAGCGAGAACCTCGCCCGTTTTGAGAAGATGGCGAAGAACATGCAGTCGCTTTCACGCTACAGCCGGAGCAACCAGATAAACAAGGAATGGCTGGATGAATACTTGAACGTGGCGCACACCAACGGGCTGCAATCCGTCCGCTGCCATTGCAACATTATCGCGTGGGCCGAAAACGGGGACGAGCTGCGGCGGGCGAAGAATGACGTGGGCAGCGCACTGGCGCTGATGGAATGTACACCGCACCATAACACCACCGACTTGCCGGTACTCTATTGGGCGGGCATACCAGGAAATGAGGCGGACTTCCCTTCGGAAGAGAGTTTCTACACGTTTACCGAACAAGCCTTATGCTTCTTCACTGCGGAAACCTGCTACCGGAACTCGCTCTCTCCTTTCGGCCTGCGCATGGTGGACCGGCTGACGGGAAAGCCCGTCTTCCTTGACATTTCGGATTTACCCATGAAAAAAGGGGTGGTGACCAACCGGAACAAGTTCATCCTCGGCCCGTCGGGCAGCGGAAAGAGCTTTTTCACCAACCACCTTGTGAGACAGTATTGGGAACAAGGTACGCATATCTTGCTTGTTGATACCGGAAATTCATACAAGGGACTGTGCGACCTGATTCATCAGAAAACAGGCGGGGACGATGGAGTTTATTTCACCTATAAGGAAGATGATCCGATTTCGTTCAATCCGTTTTTTACACAAGATAACCAGTATGACATCGAGAAGCGGGACAGCATCAAGACGCTGATTCTGACCTTATGGAAAAGAGAGGATGAACCGCCCCGACGTTCGGAAGAGGTGGCGCTATCGAATGCAGTCAGCCTGTATATCGAGAAGATAAAGAAAAACCGGAAAATCAAGCCCAATTTCAATTCGTTCTATGAATTTGTGAGGAAGGACTACCGCAAGGTGCTGGTGGACAAGAATGTGCGTGAGAAGGATTTCGACGTGGACGGTTTTCTGAATGTACTGGAACCCTATTACAAGAACGGTGAATACGGGTATCTGCTGAACTCGGACAAGGAACTGGATTTATTGAATAAACGGTTTATCGTATTCGAGCTGGATGTCGTGAAAGATAATCCCATACTTTTTCCGGTGGTGACTATCATTATTATGGAGACTTTCATAAATAAAATGAGACGTTTGCAGGGTATCCGCAAGATGATATTAATTGAAGAGGCATGACTGCGACATGTAAGTCTTGTATATGATTGTTTAACATTCCATTCCACGCGCTGGAAATAGAACGATTAAACCTGTTGTTTCGTCAACAGTAGCCTATGGGAGCGTGCGATAGTAAGCAATGAGGTCGTGCGATAGCAGAACCAACAATGAAGCCCTTCCGAAAGGAGAAGTCAGAACCGCGAGGGAACGACAACTGCCGTTAGTATCGAATGGCAGGGGAGCTAGGCTGAATGGTATGAATAACGTAATGTGAACCGTTGATAAACGTCGTAACTTCGAATGAGCTGTTAATGATACTGGGCTCTAACCCAAAAGGGACGCAGTCGGATAACCTTCTTCATGCTAAGGTTACACGAACATGATGACTGCCGGCGGATAGACGGATTCTAACCCATTCGTTTGTCATATACAAGAAACATGGTAAACCCGTATTTCTCCTGTATAACAGCAGGTAAGCAAACCGTAAGGAAAGCCGAATGAAATGCGGGCAGAGGAATGTGGGAAAAGCGAATGCCGTTCTGTAATGGAGCGGATAGAGGTTGAAACATCACCTCACACGAAAGTGGGCTGACTTCCGCAAGGTGACTTTTTACAAGAAACTTTTAGAACTTATTCAAAGGAGAAAAGCAAATGAACGAAAGTAAGACATCGTGTGCATCTACTGACCAAAAGTGGAGCACCTGGGAAAGTATAGACTGGAACAAGTGCGAAATAGCGGTTAATAAGCTACAAGCACGTATTGTAAAAGCTCAGAAAGAAGGCAAACACGGCAGGGTGAAAGCCTTGCAGTGGATGCTGACGCATTCGTTTTACGCTAAAGCTTTAGCGGTAAAACGTGTTACATCGAACAGAGGCAGTAAAACTGCGGGTGTTGATAAAGCTGTGTGGGCAACTTCCAACAGTAAATTCAAGGCCATCAGCGAGCTGAGAAGAAGAGGCTATACCCCTCAGCCTCTAAGAAGGATACATATTAAAAAGAGTAACGGGAAGTTGCGCCCATTAGGGATTCCGACGATGAAAGACAGGGCAATGCAGGCATTGTATCTGCTCGCATTGGAACCTGTGTCAGAAACAACTGCTGACAGCAACTCCTACGGATTCCGTAAAGAGAGAAGTGCTGGCGATGCAAGAGAACAATGTTTTTGCGTCCTTGCCAAGACAGCTTCTCCCGAATGGATTTTAGAAGGAGACATCAAAGGTTGTTTTGACCATATCAGTCATGACTGGCTGTTGGAAAATATTCCAATGGATAAAGTCATGCTGAAAAAATGGCTCAAATGCGGTTTCGTTTTCAACAAGGAATTATTCCCTACGGAAGAAGGAACTCCACAGGGTGGAATTATCTCGCCAACTCTTGCCAATATGACATTGGACGGTCTGCAAGCAATGCTCGCAGAAAAGTATTATAGGAAATCCGTTAAGGGACAAGTATATTATCCAAAGGTTCACATGGTTCGATACGCAGATGATTTTATCATTACGGGAAGGACTAAGGAAGCATTGGAGGAAATAAAGCCGTTAGTGGAGAACTTCCTTGAAAGTCGGGGACTTACTCTATCAGAAGAAAAGACAAAGATAACCCATATTGAAGAGGGCTTTGATTTTCTCGGGTACAATATCCGTAAATACAATGGAATACTTCTAATAAAGCCGTCCAAAAAGAGTCTGAAGGGATTCATGGAGAAAATCAGAGGAATCATTGATTCTAATAAAGGTAGTAAACAGGAATCTCTTATAAGACTTTTGAATCCGGTAATAGTCGGTTGGGTGAATTACTACAAGAATTGCGTGGCTTCGGACACATTCAGAAAAGCAGATTACTTGATATTTGAAAAGCTATGGCAATGGGCCAAGAGACGACATCCCAAGAAAGGTAAATATTGGATTGCCAGCAGATACTTTACACGAATAAAGAATCGTAACTGGTGCTTTGTGGCGAACTTCAAAAGGGGTAAAGCGGATGATAAGATTGCCCTCAAAAGACTGTACGACACGAAAATCACCCGATACGTAAAAGTGAAAGGTGAAGCCAATCCTCTCGACCCTGAATGGAAAGAATATTTTGAAAAGCGCAAGACTTACAAGATGCTCAAGTCGCTTAATGGTAGAAAATCATTGCTGTATATGTGGGAAAGACAAAATCATTTATGCCCCATATGCGGAGAACCCATAGACAAAG
>OLXJ01001196.1_pt1 | contig 10313 bp, 5 predicted proteins | sample 1644591 | NCBI WGS metagenome assembly OLXJ01 (sample SAMEA103958150, study PRJEB25191) | human gut metagenome | biome: human-associated habitat [ENVO:00009003]; feature: intestine environment [ENVO:2100002]; material: feces | place: Germany | collected 2013/2015 | reverse complement strand
GACTTGTCGCAATGCAGCGAAACGGTAGGGTTCTCCTGTCCCGCCAGCCGGGACTTGAGGGCTTTCTCCACGCCCTCGCGCGAGCCGACGTTTTCCGTCTCGACATAATACCTGTATCCATGTCCCGTATCCTGGATCGAAATCGTCGTCATCGCCTTGTCCTTCAACTGATTCGAACTTTTCGGCAGAATCAGCTTGATGGCATTGGGGTTGATGAGCGTCGTAGCGATCAGCATGAACAGCAGCAACAGGAAGATCAGATCGGTCATCGAAGCCGACGAAAACGACTTATCGACCTTGGATCCGCGTTTGATTGCCATAACAGATTACTTTTGAACGGGTTGATTCAGAATATCCATAAAGGCGATCGAGTTGGCCTCCATCCGGAAAACGAGCTTCTCGATGCGGGCCACCAGGTAGTTATAACCGAAGTAGGCCGGAATACCGACCAGCAGACCGCCGACCGTCGTGATCATCGCCACGTACATACCGCTCGAAAGGAGCGACATATCGACCGTACCGCCCGCAGCGGCCATATCCATAAAAGTCTGCACCATGCCGACCACCGTACCGAGAAAACCGATCATCGGGGCGCCGCCGGCGATGGTCGCCAGGATCGGCAGGTTGGTTTCGAGCTTCGACACTTCGAGGTTCGCCACGTTCTCGATGGCCGACTGCACGTCACTCATCGGACGACCGATCCGGCCGATACCCTTTTCGATCATACGGGCGATCGGCGTATTGGTCTTGCGGCAAAGATCGACCGCAGCAGCGACCTTGCCGTCCAAAATATAATCTCGGATGCGGTTCATGAAATTCATATCGAACTCCGACGCCTTACGGATCGCCATGAAGCGCTCCACGAAGATAAAGATCGTGAGTCCTCCCAGAATCAACAAAACCCACATCAGCCATCCGCCGCTCATAAACAACTGCCAAAGTCCCATGCGGGTCTGCTCCGCGACAACGACCGCATCTGCGGTCTGCAACAAACTAATCATAATCTTTTTGAGTGAATTAAATTTATTTTATTCGAGTTTTACTTTTTCCGTATCAATCCCGCTCCAAGTCGTATTCAGGCTCCGGCGGATCTTCCGGCAGAAGCAATTCCTGCCGTTGGGCCTCTTCCGCCGCACGCCGGGCCTGCTCCTCGCGGCGGGCCTGACGCTTTTTCTGACGTTTCTTGTTGGTGAAGCGGTCCCGAATACGCTGTTTCAGATCCTTGAAATTATTGAAATCCTCCTTATAGGAGATCCCGATACCGGTTTCCTGCAGGCCCTGGTTCTCGTCGAAACGATCGATGGTCTGCGTGAACGCCTTCAGACGCAGGTTGCCCGACTTGTCGATCAGCCACGTCACATGCGCTTCGCCCATGAAGTTGGAAACATTGTTGCTTACGGCCTGTTTGTTGTCGATGATGTAGTTGCCTTCGACCTCGACCAGCAGACGGTTGTTGATCAAATTGGTGGAGAAGCCGAAATCCACCTCGTCACCGGTCATTTCGGAGCCTGCCCGGTAGTTCAGGATGATCCGGTAATCATCTGTCGAAAACCAGTTGGTAAGCTGGTTGGTAAGCATCTCCAGACCCGTTGCCACACCGGAAGAAGCACCGATATTGGCACTGCCGGAATTGCTGAAAGTACCCAGTGCGACCAGCGAAATGAACTGCTGCGCCTGGGCTTCCTGCGTATTGAGCACGCTGGCCACCGCAGCCTGCGTTTCTATATCTGTAACGGGCACGACCACGCTGAAATCCAACTGCGGGTTGCTCAAACGACCGCCGATATGGATCTTACAATCAACCGGCACCGAACGGTCCGAAATCCGGGAACCGCTCTGGTCGTCGTCCGAAGAGGCGGTTACAGTGTTCAACAGAGGCTGCAACGACGTTTTGAGCTTATAGACGGCATTGATGTCGAGCCGCGCATCGACAGGCTCGCCCGTCCACTGAATCATCGAACCGCTCTCGATGATGAATTTTTTAGTAATGATATTCTGCAATGAGAAAAGAAAACTGCCTTCGATGAGCGTATAGTCGCCGTACATATTGAAGATACCGTTACCCGGATTGATATGCAGGTTGAGCATACCGTTGCCACGACCTTTCAGGGCACTGCCGACCGTCGGGTCGATCACCAGTTGGAAAGCGGTATTGTCCTGCACATTGAGAGCCATCGTAATATCCATCGTGCTGCCTGCGGCTTCCTTTTTACGCCCCTGCTGCTGGAAGAGCAGCTTCTTGCGCACCAGATAGTCGGTCGTATCGATCTGTTCAGGGGTGACGAACGTAACGAAATCGGCCGTTTTCGCATTCGACTGTCCTGACAGAGGCATATAAAATTCGGAATCGCCTTCGGTGGTAGCCACGATGTCCATTTTCACACCGCCCTTGCTGCCCGCGATCGTCGCCGAACCCGAAGCGAAAATCCGGCCGTAGAACAGGTCGTTATCCTTCGAAGTGGTATTGAGCACCATCAACTCTTTCGGCAGCACTTTCACCGAATAGGAGATATTGGACAAATGTTCCAGATTGAGGTCGATCGAGAAAAGGCCCTCGTTCTTCTCCGGATCGTACAGCGGCACGCCTTCGGCAATCAAATGATTGTTTTTAACCTCGATCACGGTCCGGGGCATCGTGTAGGTCACCTGCGTAAAATCCACCGTCGTGGTGAAATCGCGCACGGCGATCTGCCCGGAAAGGTTCGCCTCCTTACCGCTGCCGCGCAGGGCGATATCGACATCGGCATTGCCGCCGGTCCGCTCGACCACCCCCTTCAGCAGGGGATCGAGCGCCGAAAGTTCGACTGCGTCGAGGGTAGCCCGGGCGTAATAACGCTTTTGCGAAGGGGCGTAAAAACCACGAACGAGAGTATCGAGATTTTCCCGCTGCTGCACCAGAATACCCGCGCGGTTCTGTATGAAATCCCATCGGGACCGCAGCCAGATCGACGGAACGGCGAGATCGTTGATCGAAATGCTGTCCACAACGATATCGGCCTGCACCTCGCCGGCCCCGAGCACCGCTTTCATCGTCGCCGAACCGTTGGTACGACCGTCCACACGGTAGCCCATCGACGAGGTGAACTGCGAGAAGGGCGCCAGCTCGAAATTATGCAGCGTCAATTGCACCGAATCCTGCAAACGACGCGATACGACGCCGTCGAGCAGCAGTTGCTGTCCGGCATTGACCATTCGAAAACGGTCGATTCGTATCCGGGAAGTATCTGCCGTAATACCGTCCGTATAGATATTCCAAGTCTTCTCTCCCCGGCTGATGTACGACGGCGTCAGCCGCAGATCGATCTGCCGGCCCGCAGGACCTCGTCCCCGGGCAAATTCCGAACGGAATCCGATCCGTCCGGAAACATCGCCGATAGTATCCGCGAAATCGGTAATCAGCTCCAGCTTGTTATCCTTGGCCCCTCCGCTCATTCCGACACGGCTCATGTGAAAACTGTTCAGATAAAGATCCTCGGTCGAAGCCGCGAAAACGAGCGAGTCGCCCCGGTTATGGGCATCCAGATTCAGACGTGTCACCAGCATCCGGCCCCGCTCGATGTAATCCGAGGCCGCTTCGAACGAAAGTTTGTCGTTCGCCGGGTTGATCCGCAGCAGCAACCGCGATCCGTCCGCGATCTGTAACCCGGGAGAAACGGCATTGACCAGCGGATTGATCTTCCGGACATTGACCGTAAGTTGGGAATATCCGTCAGCCAACTCTACCGTATCGGGATGCTGCGCCTGCCAGCCGGGACCGCCGTCAAGCGTCGGGACATAATCTCGGAAACGCTGTTGCAGGTAGGCGAACACCTCCTTGTAGGAGGTTTTCCCCTCGTAGTCGGCATCGACAAAATCGGAACGCAGACGAATAAACTTGTCCGACAAGCTGTTCCGACCCACGATCACAACGCTGTCGGCCGCAAGCTCGCGGTCGTTATAACGATAGGATACATCACGGACGAAGATTATTCCGTTCAGGTCGTCGAGCGTACGGCCGACGGCACGCGCAGCAATCCGGGCGGCAAGCACCGACACCGAATCGCGGCGATTCACCCCCAGAGCCGCCAGGTTCGCCTCCTCAAGGTCCAGCGCAAAATCGTAGCGGGGCCTCTGCTCATCGTTCAGGTCGAGCAGCCCTCTAAAATCGAACCGCAGATTCCTGTCCCGGGCTTCGATCAATCCGTTGAACTCCCGGTTCACCAGGTGCCCCTTCATACGGAGCGAATCGTAATCATATCCGTTGATCCCCAATCGCAGGATCTCGCCCGACACTTCGGCGTCGGAGTGTTCCGAGCTGAGTTCGCCGTTTACATGCACATTCAGAGAGAGGGGACCGAGCAGATCGTTTTCCAGCAACTCGCCCAGTTGCAGACTGGACGTTTTCACATCGCCCAGCACACCGCGACAGCCGTCGCGCAGCGAGCTCACCTGCAACAGGCAGGTCGCACCGCCGATCTCGGTCGCCAGCACAGCATCCGCAGCAAAGGCCGTGAGCGTTCCGTCGAATTTGCCGGTAAGACCGATTTTGCCCGCATTTTTTGCAATACGCAGCACCTCGTCGGGCAAATTCTTGCCTGTGAGGGCAGCCGCCAGCCGATCGACATCCGCCGCCGAAGTCGTCAGTTCGGAAATGTCGGCCTTAAAATGCCCCTTTCCGACATCGGGCAGTCCCTGCGCCGCAAAATCGACCGACAGTTTCGTGTCGGCTCCCGTGCGGACCGAGCGCAGCGATCCCGACATATCGGCCACAGGGCCGCTCACATCAGCGTTCACGTCGGTCAGCGTCAGGTGCCAATCCTTCATTTTGGGCGAGAAATAGGCGATGTCGTCGGACGACAGCGTCGTATTGACGACCTGCGCCGTGATGTCCACCTCCTCGACGAAATTTTTGTAAAGGGCCCAGTCCAATCCGATCAATGAAAGCGAAGGCAACTCGATATTCGACTTCGCCGTCCGGATGTGTCCCTCCCGGATATCGATACAGCCGTTGGCGATGCAAAGGCAGCCCGCCAGGTCTTCGACGACAAATCCGCTGCGCTCGCGCATCGCCAAACGCCCGATGTCGGTATGGATCACCGGACCGTCGATGGTGAAATTCTTCAGTTCGGCCCGGATGTCGATCAGGTGCATATCGGCGAAATCCACTCCGTACGACGGATTGCGGTGCTCCAGCCGTTCCATGCAGAAATCCAGCCCATCCGTTTCCAGACGCTCGATCTCCAGCCTGAATTTTCCCTCCGCCCGGGCCTTGTCCTTTTTGGAAAGTTTATCGACCACCTGCTTGATGTTCATCTCCCCGTCGGGAGTTTCGCGCAGGCAAAAACGGGCGTCCGACAATTCGGCCCGGCTGAAAACGAGCCCTCCCCCGAACAGGCCGAGGCTCTTGATCCGGGCATCCAGACGGCCGGCATAAAGCAACGTATCCCGTTGGAAATCCTCGACATAGAATCCGTCGAGCGAAACGCGGTAAAACAAGCCTATATCCACCCGGTCGATACTGATGCGGGTGCCGAGCTTGCGGGAAATTATTTCCGTCGCCTCCCGAGCGACGAAATTCTGAACGGCAGGAATCTCGAACAACAGGGCGACCAACAGAGGCAGAAAGATCAGCGCCAGCACGATCGCCGACACCATCTTGGCCAGTATGTTCACTATCCTGCGCATTATCCGACAAAACCGTTTTTAATAAATTGCAAATTTAAGCAAATTTCGGGATTTAACATCCGGCAGACCGGATATTTATCGTTAAAAGCACCGTTCGAAGAACTTGTCGCGAAGCCCTCCCGCAACAACCGGTAAAAATCCGCGTCCGGTACAATACAGAACCGCAAACCTGTTGCCAATCGCATTTCGGAGTTTTTCCGAAGCCCGGACAGAGACCCGAGATCGGCTGCCGCCCGAAATAAATACGGACATCGGCGAATCATTTCGGATTTTATTCCGTATCTTTGATTTTTATTCGGATAATTCCGCCTCGGAAAAACACAAATAAATTTGCTTTTGCGCTCGGCTTATTCGTATCTTTGACATAGTCTTGGATAGGATGTACCTCGGAAAAATGGGAACAAGTTCCCATTTTCTCTCGGCTTTCACTATCTTTGTAAAGTTTTTGCCACACAAAAATCACATGGACATTACCATTTTAGGCATAGAATCTTCCTGCGACGACACTTCGGCCGCAGTCATCCGCGACCGGACACTCCTGTCGAACGTAATCGCTTCGCAGGCCGTGCACCAAAAATACGGCGGTGTCATTCCGGAACTGGCCTCCCGAGCCCATCAACAGAACATCGTTCCGGTGGTCGATACAGCTCTGAAAGAGGCCGGCGTCACCATCGACAAGATCGACGCCATCGCCTTCACGCGCGGACCCGGTCTGCTGGGATCGCTTCTGGTGGGCGTATCGTTCGCCAAAGGACTCTCGATCTCCCACGACATTCCGCTGGTGGAGGTCAATCATCTGCAGGGGCACATCCTCTCCCACTTTCTGGACCTGCCCGACCGACAGCTTCCGCACCCCGACTTTCCGTTCCTCTGCCTGCTGGTCAGCGGAGGACATACCCAGATCGTAAAAGTGGACGGTCCGCTCGACATGCAGATCGTCGGCACGACGATCGACGACGCGGCGGGCGAAGCGTTCGACAAGTGCGCCAAAGTCATGGGGCTGCCCTATCCGGGCGGGCCGGTGATCGACAAACTGGCCAAGGAGGGCGATCCGCACGCGTTCCGCTTCGCCAAACCCCGCATCGAAGGTTTCGACTACTCGTTCTCGGGACTCAAAACCTCGTTCCTCTATACGTTGCGGGACGAAATGGCCGAAGATCCGAATTTCATCGAGAAAAACAAAGCCGACCTCTGCGCCTCGCTGCAGACGACCATCGTGGAAATTCTGCTCGACAAGCTCGTAAAAGCCTCCAAGGAGTACGGGATCCGCGACATCGCCATCGCAGGCGGCGTATCGGCCAATTCAGGGCTCCGCAACGGCATCACGGAGGAGGGAAGGAAACGGGGATGGCGCACCTTCCTGCCCGAATTCAAGTTCACGACCGACAACGCGGCGATGATCGCCCTGGCAGGATACTACCGCTACATGAACGGCAATATCGCAACCCTGGACATCGCACCCGTGGCACGGCTCGAGGAGCTCGAACTGACCGTCGCACCGACAGCGGAACAATAACAGAAATACAAACTGTCCCGACCCTACATACAATATTTTTACGGACACCCGGGATCCAAAACTTACAAAAAGCTCCACTCTCCCCGCACAGAGCCGCCTTTCGGGAAAACCTGAAACCGATCGAAACATCCGCTCAAGGAGAACCTTACGAAAAAGCCGAATCGACAAACGATACGACACGATCGGCGGGCACGACGTACGGAGAGAAAGGAAAAATATAAATTCAAAGCAACTTTAACTATGAAAACATTGAAAATCGGCGATCTGCTGGCCCGTCTTCCCATCATTCAGGGCGGTATGGGCGTAGGCATCTCCCTCTCGGGACTCGCATCGGCCGTAGCCAATCAAGGCGGTGTGGGAGTGATCTCCTCGGCCGGACTGGGCGTCATCTACCGGGAACACTCCAAAGACTACAATACGGCAAGCATCTGGGGCCTGCGCGAAGAGCTGCGCAAAGCCCGTGAAAAGACCAAAGGCATCATCGGCGTCAATGTCATGGTGGCCATGTCCAACTTCGCAGACATGGTCAGAACGGCCATCGCAGAGAAGGCCGACATCATCTTCTCGGGGGCCGGTATGCCCCTCAACCTGCCGTCGTTCCTGACCAAAGGCAGCAAGACGAAGTTGGCTCCGATCGTTTCGTCGGCCCGAGCTGCCAAACTCATCTGCGAGAAATGGCTCGCCAACTACAAATACGTTCCCGACGCGATCGTGGTCGAGGGACCCAAGGCCGGCGGACACCTGGGCTACAAGCCGGAACAGATCACCGACGAACACTTCTCGCTGGAGCGGCTGCTGCCCGAAATCGTTTCGGAAGTTCGTCGTTTCGGCACGGCGCACGACACGCACATCCCGGTCATCGCAGCAGGCGGCATCTACACGGGCGAAGACATTTATCGCATCATGGAGCTGGGCGCCGACGGTGTCCAGATGGGCACGCGCTTCGTCACCACGGAGGAGTGCGACGCCTCGACGGAGTTCAAGCGGAGTTACATCGAAGCCTCTCAACAGGACATAGAGATCATCCAAAGTCCGGTGGGTATGCCGGGCCGGGCCATCCACAACTCTTTCCTGGAGCGGGTGAAACAAGGGTTGAAACAGCCCAAGAGCTGTCCGTTCAACTGCATCAAGACCTGCGACGTAACCCACAGCCCCTACTGCATCATCATGGCTCTCTACAACGCCTTCAAAGGCAACCTGTCGGCAGGATACGCTTTCGCCGGCGTCAATGCCTGGCGAGCCGAAAAGATCGAGAGCGTGAAAGAGCTGATGACGAACCTTATCGACGAATTCGACCGTTTCAGCCTGAAAAAACAGTTGGCGAAACTGAAAAAATAACGTTCGATAAAAGTACAAAATCCGTATGACACCTTCCGGTATTGCATGCCGAAAGGTGCTCATTTTCCCCTATCTCAATTTTTAGAACCTGCTCGAATTTTATGTAGAGATTATTTGAAAGCTGTTTTCGAGTAGATTCTTTTGGGGAGGTTGCGTAAATAGCGAACTATTTTCAGCACCTGCTGAAAGAAGATGCAGAAAAGAGGTTCAAAAAAGCCGAAACATTTTCTCTCGGCCAATGTCTAACTCATTTATAAAATTCAAAACAGACTCTTAAACGGAAATCGTCCGCCCCGGCTTTTTATACGGCGCAGACACACGAATCGATCTGCTCCCAATCCAATCTAAAAAGACGTAACACAATGAAAATATGAATAATAGTCTTTTATTTCCGCAATGAACAGAATACATGCGGTATAAAAAACGAAGCCGTTTGTTTTATCCTCCCCTCATTTTCACTACCTTTGCGCCACCATTTCTCAACCTTAAAATTAACCTTAAAATAAAAATTCGGAGATGATCGAATTCAGACCCGCACTTCTCACATCCCTGAAGCACTACTCCCGGGAGAAATTCACCGCCGACCTCATGGCCGGCATCATCGTCGGCATCGTGGCCCTGCCGCTGGCGATCGCCTTCGGCATCGCATCGGGCGTTTCACCGGAAAAAGGCATCATCACGGCCATCATCGCCGGCTTCCTCACATCGGCGCTCGGCGGCAGTCGCGTACAGATCGGCGGCCCCACAGGTGCATTCATCGTGATCGTCTATGGCATCATCCAACAGTACGGCATCGAGGGACTGACCGTCGCCACGATCATGGCGGGCGTATTCCTGATCCTGCTGGGACTCTTCCGCCTGGGGACGATCATCAAATTCATTCCCTACCCGATCGTCGTCGGTTTCACCAGCGGTATCGCCGTGACGATCTTCACCACGCAGATCAAGGATCTGTTCGGCCTCACGACCCCCGAAATGCCGGGCGACTTCGCCGGGAAGTGGATGATCTACTTCCAGAATTTCGGGACGATCGACCTCTGGGCAACGGCCGTAGGCGTTATCAGCGTCGCCATCATCGCCCTCACGCCCCGCTTCTCGAAAAAGATACCCGGTTCGCTGATCGCCATCGTCGTTATGACGCTGGCCGTCTATCTGCTGAAACGCTACGCCGGAATCGACTCCGTAGAAACCATCGGCGACCGATTCACGATCAACTCCCAACTGCCCGACGCGGTCATCCCCGCCCTCTCGTGGGAAGGGATGAAGGGACTGCTGCCCGCAGCCATCACCATCGCCGTACTGGGCGCCATCGAATCGCTCTGTTCGGCGGCATTCCCGCCACCGGAGCCATCGCCCGCACGATGACCAATATCAACAACGGCGGCCGCACGCCGGTCGCAGGCGTCATCCATGCCGTCGTACTGCTGCTGATCTTCCTGTTCCTGATGCCGCTGGCGCAATATATCCCGATGGCCTGTCTGGCAGGCGTGCTGGTGGTGGTATCGTACAACATGAGCGAATGGCGCACGTTCCGGGCTCTGATGAAGAATCCCCGCTCGGATGTCGCGGTGCTGTTGGTCACCTTCCTGCTGACGGTCATCATCGACCTGACGGTGGCCATCGAAGTCGGACTGGTACTCGCCTGCCTGCTCTTCATGCGGCGCGTGATGGAAACTACCGACATCTCGGTCATCCGCAACGAAATAGACCCCGGCAAGGAGTCGGACCTCGAGTCGCACGAAGAGCACCTCATCATCCCCCGAGGCGTCGAAGTATATGAAATCGACGGACCCTA
>OLXJ01001194.1_pt1 | contig 10327 bp, 6 predicted proteins | sample 1644591 | NCBI WGS metagenome assembly OLXJ01 (sample SAMEA103958150, study PRJEB25191) | human gut metagenome | biome: human-associated habitat [ENVO:00009003]; feature: intestine environment [ENVO:2100002]; material: feces | place: Germany | collected 2013/2015 | reverse complement strand
AAGGATATGGCAGACCGTGTGGTAAAGCTTCGTGACGGGATGATTCGCAGAAACTATCAGAATGAGCAGAAGATTCCGGCTGCTGACCTGGAATGGTAAGGGGGCATTATGAAGAATCCTTTACGTAAACGTATCCCCAGGGAACTGAAGGGGGAATTTGGAAAATATCTGGTGGTTTTCCTGCTGATGGTACTGACCATCGGGTTTGTGTCTGGCTTTCTGGTAGCCGATGGAAGCATGCTGAAGGCTTATAATGAGAGCTTTGATAAATATAACATCGAAAACGGAAATTTCCGTACTGCGGAAAAGATTTACAGTTCTCAGTGGAAGGATATTGAAGCTGCCGGTGTTAAGCTTTATGAGAACTACTATATAGAAGAAGATCTGGATAACGCCATCAAATGCAACCTGCCAGTAGAACGCTCTACTGCCAAAGAACGCATAACTAAAGGTGCAGCTATTGCAATGCTGGGCAAAGTATATGCCACCCAACACAAATATCCGGAAGCCAAACAGCTATTAGGTACATTACTGAAAGCTCCTTATTCTTACGAATTGATGGACAACTTCGAAAAGAATTTCACAAATGAAGAAGAGTTCAATAAAGAATCCGTATTTGAACTGGCATACAGTCCGGACGGAGACTACTCCTGGAGCAATGAAAGCGGTATCTGTTTAGGTTGCTATATTCCTCAGTTTATCGGTCCGGTAAAATCCGGCGGATGGGCTAAATTAATGCCGAACTCCCTGATCGTAGGAGAGTTTACAAAAGAAACACGTCCGAGTGATGCAGATACCAAGTTTGACAAACGTATGTATGCCAGCCTCTTTTTTGATGCTGCCAACTATGGAGATAAAGTTCCTAACGAGAAATGGTATGGAAATAATTACTCCATGGATGATCTTTGGGAAGGCAATGAAGGAAAAATGGCAGGCGGAGCACCAAGTTTCAACGTCAATGGGACAGCAGGTAAGTTCCTGATAAAGAAAAATACTGCATATTATGTGGATGACAAGGCACCGGACAACATGGGCAACAAAGAAGGAAGGTCCAGCAATTTGCGCGTAATGCGCTTTGCCGAGGTACTGTTGCTTTATGCTGAAGCATGCGCCAAAACCAATGATCCGGATGGTGCCAACTATGCTTTAAAGCAAATCCGCCAAAGAGCAGGACTTACGGAAAAGACTTTTGCACAAGCTGAATTAATGAATGAAATAGAACACCAATGCTTATTGGAGTTCTTTGCGGAAGGACATCGTTTTGACGATTTGAAACGTTGGTATTCGCCCAGCGAAATTCAGTTGATCTTCAAGGCGAATGGAAAACAAGGTGCGGAAAACTTCCAGGAAAAACACCTTTATTATCCTATACCGACAAGTGAACTAAACAATAATACTGCCATGGAGCAAACCAGTTTATGGAAATAAAAAACCTAGCAAGATTAACTTAATAAAGAAACAACATGAAAAAGATATATTCATTATTATTCGTATCCCTCTTTCTATTCATTGGATACTCTTGTGACGATGGAAGTCTGAGTCACAGTGACGTCTACATTCCGGACCCGGTAGAAGAAACAGACGAGGATGACGGATTCTCAGCCGAACCCACCACAGAAGCTGTCATCAAAGTACAGTTCGGAGAAGGGCACGAACATCAGATAATCGATGGCTTCGGATGTGCCTTTGCAGAGTGGTCACATCGTATATGGAACAACATGATGCGCGAAGATGTAGTCAATGATCTTTTCGGAGAAAATGGCTTGAAGCTGAATATTTTCAGAGGTGAGGTATTTCCACACTATCAGAACCCTACCACAAACGTCATTGACTTCGGAATGAACCGTACCTTCAATCTTGCAGCCAACGATCCCTCTATGATCAATGATTACTGGAGAGACTTTAACGGTTCCGGATGTGGCGAACAAGTACAATTAGGTCAAATGTGGCTGGTAGATATCCTGCAGAAAAAATATAAAGATGTGAAATTTATATTCTCTACCTGGAGTCCTCCCGGAACTATGAAATCTAACGGAAAGCCCTCAGGCGGTAGCCTGGCGTCCGGTGCGGAAGATGCATATGCTAACTATCTGATTGACTTCATCAAAGCATACACTGAAAAGTTCGGCATTGAGATATATGCAATATCACCATCTAATGAGCCTAACAGCAGTGGAACGGGATGGAACGGTTGTAGCTGGAGTTATACCAATCTGGCTAACTTCTGCCAGAAGAATCTTCGCCCGGCTTTAGATAAAGCAGGTTATCAAGACATGAAGATTATCTTTGGAGAGCACTCGTGGTGGAAAGCAGGAGTCACTTTTCTTGAAAATGGCTTGAAAGCCTGTCCCGATCTGGTTAACTCCAACATTATTGCAGCAGCTCACGGATACACATTAATTGGCAACACTGAGTTTGTACAATCACCACTCTGCGCTGAAAATAATATTCATTTATGGAATACGGAAACCAGTTCTACAGACACATACGATCCATCCTGGAAAAACGCGATGCAATGGGCTACTACTTTCCATAATTATCTGGCAGTTTCCAACCTGAACGCATTTATCTGGTGGGCAGGTGCACGTCCTTGTACGAATAATGAAGCGTTGATCAGACTGGAAGAAGCACTTCCCGGAACCAATTATGAAAGAGCGTCCCGCTACTACAGTTACGGACAATTTACTAAGTTTATCCCGGAAGGAAGCCGACGTGTGGATATCAAGACTGTTGCTCCCGAAGGTGACGAAGAAGCATTCCCGAAAGAACTGTTGATGACAGCTTACATCAAGGACGACAATTATACGATCGTACTGGTAAACAATTCTACAAGCAAGGCCTTCGAAACCAAACTGGAAATTGAAGGAAAAGAGTTTCAGACCATGATCTCGTATACATCAGATGAAGGAGTTAAGTGGCAACGCAAAAAAGTAAATCCATCTCTCAGCGGATTGCGCTCCATTACAGTCCCTAAGTTTAGTGTAGTAACCATCACTGGTAAAATGAAAGATATTGAAGCTGAATAAATAGTCTAAATAAACAATGAATATCATGAAAAGAAATCTATTATATTTGGCAGGATTCCTGCTTGCAGCCGCTACTGTTTTCTCCGGCTGTAATGACGATGATCCATCCTATCACGACTTAGTGCCGAATACGCAGGAGTTGATCATTAATTTGGATGAGACCCCGGAAGGAATCATTCAAATAGTTCAAGGCAACGGCAATTATAAAATTACAAGTTCCAATGAAGATGTAGCAACCGCCATTGCCGAAGGTAACAAAATTAAAGTAACAGCTCTGAAGGCCGGTAGTACCGACTTATCTATTACCGACTGGGCTAAAATGAGTACCAATGTCAAAGTCATCGTCGATCAGTTAAGTGAACTGGTTTTGTCCAATTCGGCTACAACAATGTATCCGGGTGAAAACAAGACAGTCAATGTTTATACAGGAAACAGAGGCTACAAAGTAACAGTTGACAAAGAATCTGTCGTGAAAGCTACAGTAGATGAAGAAGGACATATACAGATAGAATCTCTGGCACCAGGCAATGCAACAGTTACAGTGACCGACAGACTGAACAAGAGTGCGGAATTTTCAGTAAAAGTAATAAAGAAACTTGTAGTTGACAATAGTGAAGAAATTGCTTATTTGACAGTCGGTGAACCTTTGACAATCAAGATTCTGGACGGTAACGGAGGCTATACCTGCACAAATAATGGTTCTGCCACTTATCTGAAATGCACGATAGCGGAAAATGGAACAGATGTTATCATCGAAGGTCTTAAAAGATATCGTTTCAACAAGACGGTAACAATCAAAGACCAGGAAGGAGAGTCAATCAGCATCAATATAGTCTATATCGACGACCTATATCTGGAGAATCCATCATATCGTTACTTAATAGCAGGTTCATCTTCTTATCAGTCTGTCTCTACCTCGGCAGTGGGTTCCATTACTCATTCGGAAGAGTTCAATATGTCCGAAATTATTATAAAAGGAACAGGAACTTATGCCAGCGGTTTTGCAGTTCAGTTTACAGGTGATTTGACGAAAGGCAACAAAGGTGATGCGGTACTGTATAAAGTAACAAGAAATGCAGTGGACAAAAAAGTGAAATATCCGATAGAAGATTGCCGGATCGATAAAGTGGAAGATGGTTGGTACTGGGTCAGCTTCTTAGAACCCAATTGCACCATCCGCTCTTATATGATTACCAAACAATAGTTTATAGACTTGACACATGTATTTTTTGAAAGTACCCCCATACTTTCAAAATGACAAAAGTACAAAGAGACTGTCCCTACAACACCGTATATCTCAGGTATGTCTGGCTTGTAAACAGTCTCTTTTGTCCTGTCAAGTAATACAAAAAGGATCGCAAGCCGATGCTTTACTCTAATTTTATGAATTGATATGAATAGATATGATAACAGATTACGTATTCTTACAGAAGAATATGAAACGCTCATCTCACGTGAAAATAAAAGAATACGATCCAACAATGGCATATTTGAACGCTATAAATATCCTATTCTGACGGCAGCCCATACTCCACTCGAATGGAGATATGACTTTAATCCGGAAACGAACCCTTTTTTGATGGAACGTTTCGGTATTAACGCTGTATTCAATGCAGGAGCTATCAAATATAACGGAAAATATCTCATTATGGCACGAGTGGAAGGTTACGACCGTAAGTCGTTTTTCGCCATAGCCGAAAGTCCGAATGGGATAGATAATTTTCGTTTTTGGGAATATCCAATCCAGCTTCCCGACTTATACCCGGAAGAAACGAATGTCTACGATATGCGCCTTACCCAGCATGAGGACGGATGGATATACGGCATTTTCTGTTCGGAAAGCAAAGATCCGGACGCAGCCGCCGGAGATCTGACTTCTGCCGTTGCGGTAGCAGGCATCATACGCACCAAGGACTTAAGAAATTGGGAGCGTCTGCCTAATCTTATCTCTAAAAGCCAGCAACGCAATGTGGTACTCCATCCGGAGTTTGTCAAAGGGAAATATGCGCTTTACACCCGCCCTCAAGACGGGTTTATTGAAGCAGGCACTGGTGGAGGAATTTGCTGGGCACTAGTAGATGATATCACTCATGCAATAGTTAAAGAAGAGACGGTGGTAGAACAACGTTATTATCACACCATCAAAGAAGTGAAGAACGGTGAAGGGCCTCATCCTATCAAAACGCCACAGGGATGGTTGCACCTCGCGCATGGAGTCCGTGCTTGCGCAGCAGGACTCAGGTATGTGTTGTATTTGTACATGACCTCTTTAGATGCCCCCAATAAAGTGATTGCCCAACCAGGAGGTTACTTCATGGCACCCGTAGAAGAAGAAAGAATCGGAGACGTTTCCAACGTATTATTTTCGAACGGGTGGATTACAGATGAAGACGGAACGGTCTACATCTATTATGCTTCTTCAGATACACGGATGCATGTAGCTACCTCTACAATCGAACGACTTGTAGATTATTGCCTGCATACTCCGGAAGATAAACTTCGATCCGCTACGTCCGTAGAAAATATTTATCAACTGATAGAAGCTAATAAGGTGAAAGTATAGTAACTGAATTTTCAATATGGAAAGCACACCATCGCCATTCCTTCCGGAATTTGACAATGGCGTGCTTTTTCTGGTTCTTTCATTTTATTCATAAGATTGAGGCCTCAACAATATTCCTTTTTATAAACGATAAAATCGCATATCTTATCGTTTATACAGGGGAAAACCGACTTTTCAAAGGAAAACCAAAGTTGAAGTAAACACAGATATATTAATATAGTATCAGAATGAGTTAAAATAATATTTGTTTCCCCACTACTTTCGCCCTACTTTTGCATCAAATAAAATAATGATATATAAAAACCTAATCGAAATAACGATATGAAACTACACGAAATCGATATTCTCATCATTTGTGCCTATCTCATTGCCATGATTGTCATCGGACTTATCCTGAAGAAACGGGCTGCCCAAAATATGGATTCTTATTTCCTGGGAGGGAAATCATTGCCATTTTATATGCTCGGACTCTCCAATGCTTCCGGAATGTTTGACATCACAGGAACCATGTTGATGGTATATTGGGCATTTGCCTACGGATTCAAAAGCCTTTGGATTCCCTGGTTGTGGCCAGTATTCAACCAAATCTTTCTAATGGTTTATCTGTCCGTGTGGTTACGTCGTTCCAATGTACTCACCGGAGCGGAATGGATTAAGACACGTTTCGGTAAAGGTAAAGGATCGACTCTTTCACATACGATTGTTATCATCTTTGCATTACTTAGCGTACTCGGTTTTTTAAGTTATGGATTCATAGGTATTGGTAAATTTATGGAGATATTCATCCCCTGGGAAGTAGTATCTCCATTCATTCCTTTCAATGTGCCTGCAGAATATGTTCCTCATGTATATGGTATTTTCTTTACCACAATCGCTACTTTCTATGTAATGCTCGGAGGAATGTTGAGTATTGTATGGACAGACGTTGTGCAGTTCCTGATTATGACAGTGGCAGGTATCGTAATTGTTGTTATCGGAATGCAAATGGTAGCGCCGGACATGATTCATTCTTTCGTTCCGGCCGGCTGGGACTCTCCTTTCTTCGGATGGACGCTGGATATCGACTGGAGCAGCCGGATGAGCCTCTTGACGGAACGGATGGCGAATGAACCATATAGCCTGATTAGCATCTTCGTCATGATGGCCTTGCTCAAAGGAATATTTATGAGTATGGCAGGACCGGCGCCCAACTATGATATGCAGAAAATTCTATCTTGCAAATCCCCCAAAGAAGCGGCTATGATGAGCGGTTCCGTATCAGTCGTACTATTAATCCCCCGCTACCTGATGATTATGGGATTTGCTCTGCTGGCTATCTACTTCTTTAAAGAAGATGGCGGTCTGACACAAATGGAAGTGACACGAACGGATTTTGAAACCATCCTCCCCCATCTAATCACACGTTACGTACCTGTAGGATTAGCCGGAATCCTACTAGCCGGACTACTGGCAGCTTTCATGTCGACTTTTGCGTCCACTGTTAATGCCGCACCGGCTTATATCGTGAATGATATTTATCTGAAATATATCAATCCGAAAGCGAGTGTGAAAACACAAATACGCAGTAGCTATATTATTTCTGTCGCAGTAGTAGTTATCAGCACTGTCATAGGGTTCTTCCTGAAAGACATCAATGAAATATTCCAATGGATTGTTGGAGCACTCTTCGGAGGATACATCGCGGCCAACGTACTGAAATGGCATTGGTGGCGCTTCAATGGTGAAGGCTATTTCTGGGGAATGACCGCCGGAGTAATAGCAGCCATCGTCATGAAGTTCACTGTTCCCGACGCATGGGTACTCTATTTCTTCCCCGTACTGTTCGGAGTTTCCCTGATAGGATGCATCGCAGGAACCTATAGCGCACCTCCAACAGACGAAGAGACGCTCATCAACTTCTACACCCGTGTACGCCCATGGGGATGGTGGAAGCCGATTGAAGAAAAAGCATTGGCCCGTTACCCTCATATCCAGCCAAACCGCAACTTCAAAAGAGACGCATTCAACGTGGCAATCGGCATTGTGTGGCAATGCAGCCTTACCATTATCCCAATGTATCTCGTGGTCCGCCAGCAACTGGGGCTCTGGAGCTCTATTGCATTGCTTCTGGTTACGACCTTGATACTAAGAAAGACTTGGTACAAGCCTCTGTGTAAAGAAGAAATCAGATACAATGAAGAAATAAAACAACTAAAACAAAATAAGGAATAATTAGCTTAACACACTAAAAATTGAGAACCGACCATGAAAAGACTATCTGTAATTCTGGTATCATTTTTACTATATCTGCCTCTATGCGCTCAATTTAAGGGAACAGTTTCTGTCGACACTAATCAATCGGGCATAGTTGATAAAGGCGATAAGCCGCTAGCGGGAGTTATGGTAACAGATGGATTGAACGTAGTAAAAACAGATAAGAAAGGTCGGTTCTCTTTGCCGGGATTCGAGAAAACAAGATTCATAAGTATTACAACTCCCACGGGATTTGAAACACAACAATTCTACCTTTCTACCAAAGAGAACAGAAAAAGCTACGATTTTATCTTAACTGAAAGCGAGCGGACAAAACCCAGAAAACATTCTTTCGTGCAAATCACCGACACCGAAGTGACGGGTGGAATGGGGCGTTGGGTAACCGATCTCCAGCAATACATTCACAATGAGAAGCCTGCCTTCCTCATTCACACCGGAGATATCTGCTACGAACCGGGACTCACCATCCACAATCAAGTGGTAAACGCACAAACAATGGATTGTCCTGTTTATTATTGCATCGGTAATCATGACTTAGTGAAAGGCAACTATGGCGAAGAGCTTTACGAATCTCTCTATGGTCCGACATGGTATTCATTTGATATAGGTAACGTTCATTATGTAGTCACCCCAATCGACCACGGAGATAACCCGACCAACTATACCCAAAAAGATGTATACAACTGGCTAAAAAACGATCTTGCTCTCATAAAAAAAGACCAGGCACTTATCCTTTTCAATCACGACTTATTTACTCCAAATGACTCTTTCGTCTTTAAAGCAGATGACGATCATCTGCTTGATTTTCGTTCTTTCAATACCAAAGCCCAAATCTACGGACACATGCATTACAACTATGTCCGCAACCAAAATGGGATTTATACAATCTGTACCGGCACATTGGATAAAGGAGGCATTGACCACTCCCCTTCTTCTTTTAGAGAAATAAAAGTAGACGCAAACGACAATATCACCACCCAACTGCGATATGCTTTCATCGAGCCACAAATCGCAATAGTCTCTCCGATGAATAATCAGACGGCCGCAGCCTGCACCATCACTGAAGATCAGCTTCCTGTTTCCGTCAATACATATTATTCGCAGGCAAAAACGTCTCACGTTTCTTATATCCTAAGCGATTCGGAAAATAATCAAGAAATAGCAAAAGGCGATCTAGCCTCCCGTACTGAATGGAATTGGAGTGGAAACATTCAAATGCCAGCCAATGAAATGGGGAAAAAACTAAATCTTACAGTGACTTCATTCTTCAGCAACGGAAAGAAAGTGACTGCTACCAGCCAGTTTATCTATCAAAAGGACTTCAAATTATCCACTATTGCAGGTGAAGACTGGAATACATTACTTCAAAACGCAGCACACTCCGGCGGAGTCAACAACTCTCAAATCAAGCTCCCCCTGCAATTACAATGGACAGCTAATACAGGCAGTAACATTTTTATGTGTTCTCCCATTATCGCCGGACAGAAAGTATTTATCGCTACCACCGACGATAATGTATCACTGAACACATTTATCTGCGCATTTGATTTTAATTCCGGCAAACTGTTGTGGAAATTCCGTACTGCAAATTCTGTTAAGAACACAATAGCCTGTGAAAATGGAATTGTAGTGGCTCAAGACGCCTCCTGCAACCTCTATGCCTTAGACAGTGAATCAGGGAAATTACTCTGGAAACAATCTATTAATTTGGACAGCTATCCCTATCTGACTGAAGGCTTGACAGTAGGCAAAGGAGTGGTCTATGCCGGAATCGGCGCCGGACTATCTGCCTACAACCTAAAAACAGGACAAACGATATGGATTAACAAGGACTGGAAACAGCGGGAAGGTTCTACTACAACACTCACTATTGCCGGAGATGTATTAGTCAGCGGAACCCAATGGGGAGGTTTATACGGCAATGATATCCACACAGGAAAGCAACTCTGGAAACTATCTGATAACGGACTTGGCAACCGGGGAGCCTCTCCTGTCTATAAAAACGGGAAATTATGGATTATCTCTTCCAAGAGCTTCTTCACAATAAAGCCACAAACCGGAAAAGTATTGCAACAAAAAGAGTTATCAGCCAATCTGGATGTTACATCCACCCCACTCATCACCGAACAGGAAATCATTTTCGGTACTGCCGACCGGGGAGTTTTCGCATTGGACAAATCTACACTTTTCAATAAATGGAAAGCAGAAACGTCACCTTCACTTGTATATACTGCTCCTTATTCCACCACTCCGCAAGCCGGAGTTGAAACAAGTCCTGTTGCATCACAAGGAATTGTCTACATCGGAGCTTCCGACGGTTATCTATATGCCATCGACCAAACTACAGGAATTATAAAAGATAAACGACACATTGGAGCGCCTATATTTTCAACCGTAGCCGTATCCGGGAATAAGATGATTGTTTGTGATTTTGCGGGTAATGTTTATTGCTTTTCATCGAAGTAAACTCCCTCTTCACTATCAT
>OLXJ01001191.1_pt1 | contig 10346 bp, 9 predicted proteins | sample 1644591 | NCBI WGS metagenome assembly OLXJ01 (sample SAMEA103958150, study PRJEB25191) | human gut metagenome | biome: human-associated habitat [ENVO:00009003]; feature: intestine environment [ENVO:2100002]; material: feces | place: Germany | collected 2013/2015 | reverse complement strand
GTAGCCGCTGTTCTTTTCTACCCGAAAAACTGCCATTTCACGGATGCCTCCTTTCTGTTTTTAGGCAAAGAAAAAGCCGCAGGCTTTTTGTGAAAGTCTGCGGCTGTAAAGCGAAAATCGCTTTGTCTTACTTTGCCATGGAAGGTATTCAATATTGTCGCTGAGGCGAAATCGTTTCTTACGGTAGTAAAATGGTAGTAAATTCGAGGCTTAACATCCCGAAAAGTGAGGATTCATCAGGGTTTTCAGACTTGTTCATATCCTGCCGTGGCAAACAAACAGGATCTTCTTCATCTTACTCTCCCAGCACCTCGCCCAGTGCCAGAACAGCGTTGCGGACGCACTCCGGGCACGGGCACAGCGGTGCGCCGTTCTCTATCCCCTTCAGATCCTTGCAGATGGTAGCACCGCACTTTTCCTGAAAGTTTTGCAGCAGTTCCTTGGAAATGCGGGGTGTGCCCTTGCCGTCGGTGACGATGCCCGCCACCATCACAGCGCCGATCAGTGCGCCGCAGGTGCTCTCCATGCAGCCCATGCCGGCGGCATAGCCTGCGCCCAGCTTCATCAGGGTGTCGGCATCCACCGGCAGCTTGTCCTCAAATGTCTTCAGCACCGCCTGTGCACAGTTGCACTGTCCAGTAGCTTTCCATGCGGCAGCCTGTGCCGCCCGTTCTTCGATGTTCATTTTACAGTCCTCTTTCTTTGATGAATCGTAGTTTATTCGACATTATCATAAAATTCCTGTAACACTGTTGCCAATTCCTCCGGAGATTCTATGTTTGCTTCATGACCTGCTTTCAGAAGTTCATGGAAGTGGGAATCGCTCAAATAACTGGCAAGTTCCTTTGAGGCTTTTTTGTTTGCGTTGTCCTTTTCCCCACAAACGATCAATGCCGGACAGGACACCTTACATAATGAATCCCTGAAATCCAATTCCGTCATCGTACCACACAAACTGATCACATCAGCTTTTTTGAGGCCAAATTGCTTGAACATTGTATTCGGCATAAAGCGAAACAGCATATTCTGGAACTTCAATAGCTTTTCAGGCATTTTATATTGTGCTGCAATTAGCACCAGTGCCTTTACTTTATTCGGATGGTCTATCGCATAATTAAGTGCCAGAACAGCACCCAAGGAAAGCCCGCACAAGACGATTTCATCATGTTCCTTATCACACTCTCCTGAAAATGCAGCATACAGTTCCCCATAAGTGGCCGCTTTGTCCTCCAGCATCTCTGCCAAACTCAAGCAGACGCTGCTGTCCGAGACCTTCGTTTCTTTTATTACTCTGTCCCAACTGTCTGGTTTTTGCCCCAACCCATGCAAGTATAAAAACTTCATCTAATTTCCGCTCTCCTTCACACGTCCTGCTGCTTTCTTTCCAGCGCTTCAAAGTGATACCGGGGCTTTCCCCTGCTCTTCTTGCCGTACTCGATGGCCTCTTTGGGGCAGTAGCAGATGCACGCCATGCAGTGGGTACAGTTTTTGCCCCAGAGCGGCTTTCCGTTTTCCAGATGGATATTGTTCAAGGGGCACAGCTCCACGCACTTACCGCAGCCGATGCAGGCATCCGTTGCCCGGAAGGCATCGGCTTTTACAAAAAACCGATAGAACACCGGGTTCACCGGGCCGCTCATAAAGCGGTCATAGAGGTTTTCTCTCGGCGGGGGAAATTCCTGCCCGGCTTTGAGCTGGGTCAGCACCTTCTGAAGTGCAGGCTCTGCCTGCTCCACGATGCTCTTTGCCTGCTCCTTCTGGGGTGCATTGAACATGGCAATGTAGTTTTCCGGCATGATGATCTGGGCTGTGCCCATATACTGCAGCTGCTTTTGCGCCGCAAGCTGCCGGTTATAGCCTGCTGCATTGCCGATTTCGCTGCCGCAGTCCATCACAAACCAGATGCGCTCTGCCCCGGTCAGCGCGGTCTTGCCCAGCCACTCCGACACCACCCGGGGGATGCGCCATGCGTAGGTCGGCGTGACCAGCACCACATCCCGGCCAGTCTGCACCGGGGCGGTATTCCCTGCCTTGATGCAAGCGTTCAGGTCGTAAAGCGGCATCTCCAACCCTTCGGCAATGCGCCGCGCCAGATACCGGCTGTTGCCGGTTCCCGTAAAATAAAGTACCATGGCTACTCCCTCATTTTGTGTTTTTCAGTTACCTGTCTGCCCGACAAGCTGGATTTTTTCACTTCTTCGCCTTAGGCGCAATAAGTAGCATGACTGTCACAAGAATATATAAACCATACAGTAACCAAGTAATAGTATTGTTCCAAGGAAAGCTCATTTCTGGATGGTTCAATGCAAACACTATAAATGCAATAGCTATAATCAGCATTATTAAACCGAGAATCCTTGATATACGCTTTTTCATGCAAAGCACTTCCTTGTCAAACTGGAATTGTTAATCTTGAACTGGTCCTATAATGCCAAATGCTATTGCATCAATAAAAAGCACGAACGCTATCACACAAACAATTAAAATAGTTGCAATGACTTTAATAACAAGTTGTTGATTTTGTCTTAAATTACTCTTACTAACAATCCTTAAGACAAAAATCAAAGCAACGAGGATGATAAAAGAAATAATATTATAAAGAACCACTGTTTTCATCTATGTGTCCTCCTTTTTTATATCAATTCCGAGTTGTCGCTCTCCGTATGCCATAGTCTCCGCACGCAAAAGACCCGCGGCAAGGTGTGTGCTTACACCTCGCCCGCAAACTTCATGCCCCAACTCATGCGGATATCATACATCAGGCGTGTCAGAGCAAGGCTGTCCTGAGGGGTGTAGCGGTCGCTGTCGGTACGCCCCAGCTTGACGCAGCGGCTTGCTTCCCGGATCTCGTACTCAAAGCCGTTGATGTCCACCGGGCAGCGGATGACCTCCGGATCTGCGGCAAGGGCTTCGTAGGAGTGCAGCGGGGGATGCCGTACTGCTGCGCAAACGCCTGTGCGCTTTCCAGATGCCGTGAGCCCACGGCAACAAGCTGCTCCCCTTCTGCGCCCATCTGTTCCACCGTAGATGCAAACTTTTTGGCAATGGTGCCGGTCGCTAAAATTCCCCACTTCATAACAGTACCTCCCGGTTTATTACTTTGGATTCGTTGCGTCCAGTATACCATGGTTTTCCCCTACGGAAAAGATAGTGAAAAACAAAAATGCCCCCGGAGGGCGTATTCCGGCTCTCCGGGGACAGATCCTATGCATCGGTATCTTTCATCTTGTTCCAAACATTCTCATCCATTATAATAGAGATAGAAAGAAGGTGCCAACATGAAACATCGCATTGTGACGGCTGCGCAGATGAAGGAAATTGAACGAGCCGGGGATGCCCACGGTCTGCCCTACCTGCAAATGATGGAAAATGCCGGACTGGCGGCTTACGCTGAACTGCAAAAGCAGTTCCCGCATCCCGGCAGGCTGCTGGTGGTCTGCGGGAAGGGCAACAACGGCGGTGATGGGTTCGTGATTGCCCGCGCCGCGGCAAAAGACGGCTGGAGTGTGACCGTTCTTCTGGCCGAGGGCGAGCCGAAAACCGCGGATTCCATCCTCAATTTTGAGCGTCTGCACTCCCTGCCAGTGCACATCTGCACCGACTGCTCTGTACTGGAAACCCAGCACTTTGATGCTGCTGTGGATGCCCTCTACGGCACCGGGTTCCATGGTGAACTGCGACCTTCCGGTCTTGCTGCCTGCGGGCTGATGCGTCGTCTGCACAAGAGCGGTGCCTTTGTGCTGGCCGTAGACCTGCCCAGCGGCATCAACACGGATACCGGCGAGGTTGCCGAAGGTGCTGCCCATGCGGATCTGACCGTAACCTTCGACAGTTATAAGCCTTTGCATATGGCAGAATCTTCTGCGCCGCTGTGCGGAAAAATCGTCTGTGCCGACATTGGCATCCGGGATGAATGGCACCCGGAGTTTTGACGAGGCTTGCCGCTGCGGAAAAGCACCTGCACGCAAAAGACCCCGGCAGCTTTCAAGGCACGCCGGGGTTCTTTTTGTCATTCTGCTGCAAAATGTCTGCACTTTCTTGGCAGAACGCAGAAAATACGGAAACCGCTTGATTTAGCTCGGTTTCCGCACTAGAATGGAAACCAGAAAAGCAAGCACAGTTTCCACAAGGAGGACGCTCATGCAGGAAAAGCTCGATGCCCTTGTGCGCACGCAGGCCATGCAGTTATTCCGTCAACAGGGGCTGCATTTCACCATGCAGCAGGTGGCAGAGCCGCTGCATATCAGCAAAAAAACCATCTACACCGTTTACCCCTCCAAGGAGGCCCTTCTGCTGGACATGGTAGACCACGCCTTTGCGGACATCCACCGCTGCAAGCAGGAAATTCTGGCGGGCAGCGGTACTTTGCAGGAAAAGCTGCGGGCAGTCATCATTGCCATGCCGACGGAATATGCTGCGCTGGACCTGCGGCAGATGAAGGAGCTGGACGAGAAATACCCGGTGGTGGCGGCGCGGGTGCGCAGTCAATTGGAAAACGGGTGGGAACCCACCATGGCGCTGCTGGAACAGGCTGTGGCAGAGGGGGTCATGCGCCCGGTATCCCTGCCGGTGCTGCGGCAGATGATCACCGCATCCATCGAGAGTTTTCTGGCAGACCGCAGTCTGGCAGAAAGCGGGGTGCAGTATGTGGCTGTACTGGAGGAAATGATCTCGATCTTACTGGAAGGAGTGCTGCCGCGATGAAACACAGTTTTTGCGATGATTGGGAGTTTACCCCCCACTGGACGGAAGCCTTTGGCAAGGGGCTGCCTGTACCAAAACAGCAAGCCGTCCGCTTGCCCCATACCTGCCGGGAGGTGCCGCTGCACTATGCCACCCCCGCTGATTACGAGATGGTCTGCGGCTACCGGAAGCGGTTCCGGGTGCCGCCGGTGCAGGCTGCGCCCCGGCTGTTCCTCCGCTTTGACGGAGCTGCTCATCAGGCGGTGGTGCGGGTCAACGGCAGGGTTGCCGGGCAGCACCGGGGCGGCTATACCGGCTTTGCGGTGGAGATCACAGACCTTGTGGACCGGGAGGGTGAAAACCTGCTGACCGTGCAATTGGATACCCGGGAAGACCCGGCTATCCCGCCCTTTGGCTTTGTCATCGACTACCTGACCTACGGCGGGCTGTACCGGGAGGTCTGGCTGGAAGCTACGGCAGAGAGCCGCCCGACCGACCTGTTCGTCTACACGCCCACCCTGCATGAGGCTGTGGTGCAGTGGACGGCAGAGCTCACACCCGCAGCCGTGGCGGTCCGCATCCGGCTGGAGACCGCAGACGGCACCCTGCTGGCAGAGCAGACCGCACAGGCGGCAGAAACCGGGAAGATCCAGCTTTCTGTGCCGGATGCACAGCCGTGGGATACCGAGCACCCGGTTTTGCATCATGCCGTGGCAGAGCTTTTGAACGCAGCCGGACAACCCATCGATCGCAAACAGGTGACGTTTGGCTTGCGCACCGCAGAGTTCCGGGCGGATGGCTTTTACCTCAACGGAAAAAAGACCTTCCTGCGGGGTCTGAACCGACACCAGAGCTACCCTTACATCGGCTACGCCGCCCCGGAAAGCCTGCAGCGGGAGGATGCCCGCATTTTGCAGGAGGAGCTGCACTGCACCGCCGTGCGCACCAGCCACTACCCCCAAAGTCCATATTTTCTGGACGAGTGCGACCGGCGGGGTCTGTTGGTGTTCACCGAGCTGCCGGGCTGGCAGCACATCGGGGACGACAACTGGAAGGATGCCGCCTGCGAGATGCTGCAGGAGATGATCTTGCAAAACCGCAGCCACCCCAGCATCATCCTGTGGGGCGTGCGCATCAACGAGAGCGTGGACGACGATGCCTTCTACACCCGCACCAATCAAATTGCTCATCAGCTGGACCCCAGCCGCGCCACCTCCGGCGTGCGGTATCTGGAAAAAAGCCATCTGCTGGAGGATGTCTACGCCTACAACGATTTTTCCCACAACGGCGTAACGCCCGGCGCAAAGCCCAAAAAGGACGTGACCCCGGATATGGGCAAGGCGCTGCTCATCTCGGAGTGCAACGGTCACATGTACCCCACCAAGCCCTTTGACGATGGCCCTCATCGACAGGAGCACGCCTTGCGGCACGTCCGGGTGCAGAACGCCGCCTATGCCAGCGGAGAGCACGCCGGGTGCTTTGGCTGGTGTATGTTCGACTACCAGACCCACAAGGACTTTGGCTCCGGGGATCGCATCTGCTACCACGGGGTGCTGGACAGCTTCCGCAACCCCAAATTGGCGGCAGCGGTCTATGCCAGTCAGGGTGACGCTGACCCGGTGCTGGCGGTCAGCTCCTTCATGGACATCGGCGATAACCCCGCCGGGCAGCTGGGCACGACCTACGTTTTCAGCAATGCCCAACAGGTAAGGCTTTACAAAAACGACGTGTTCGTCACCACCCTGCGCCAAAGCGAGTGGACGGCGCTGCCCCACCCTCCCTTTGTGATGGACGATCCCATTGGCGAGCTGCTGGAAACGCAGGAGCACTTTTCCCCCGCCAAGGCAGCCGCTGTGCGGGACTGCCTGCTGGCCGCCGGAAAATACGGCTTGGCGGGACTGCCGCTGGCCTACAAGGTCAAATTCGGCTGGTGTATGCTGCACTACAAAATGAGCTTTGAAGATGGCGTGGCGCTTTACGGCAAATATGTGGGCAACTGGGGCGGCGAAGCTACCCGCTGGCGGTTCGATGCCGTGCAGGATGGCAACGTGGTGCGCAGCGTGACCCTTTGCCCCAGCGCAAAGCTGCACTTGGAAGTCAAGGTCAGCCGGACGGCTCTTCGGGAAAAAGATACTTACGATATGGCGGCTGTCCGGGTGCGCATTCTGGACGAGAATGGCACCCCAGCCCCCTACGCACAGTTCCCGGTGCAGTTTGCGGTGGAGGGCAGTGCCGCCCTTGTGGGCCCGCAGACCGCCGTTGCCGAGGGCGGCATGACCGGAACCTATCTGCGCACCGTGGGCACTGCCGGAGAAGCCCTGCTGACCGTTTCTGCCCCGCAGACCCAGCCCGTTGTGCTGCGGTTCACCATTGAAAAGGAGGACGCTGTATGGAACTGACCCTGAAACAGAAAACCGCATTTGGTATTGGTGCCGTGGGCAAGGATATGGTATATGCCCTGTCGGCTTCTTACGTCATGTATTATTATCAGGATGTGCTGGGGCTTTCGGCCAGCTTTGTGGGCGTCGTGCTCATGGCGGCCCGGTTCTTTGATGCCTTCAACGACCCCTTTATGGGAGTTCTGGTGGCAAAGACCCGCACCCGCTGGGGACGTTTCCGTCCGTGGATCTTTTCCGGCACGCTGCTCAATGCGCTGGTGCTCTACGCCCTGTTTGCCGCCCCGGTGCTGGACGAAGCGGCGTTGATGGTCTATTTCAGCGTGGTGTACATCCTGTGGGGCATCACCTATACCATGATGGATATCCCCTACTGGTCCATGATCCCGGCCGTGACCCGCACCCCAAAAGACCGGGAGAACCTTTCCATGGTGGGGCGCACCTGTGCAGGCGTTGGCTCTGCCCTCATCGCTATGTTCACCATGCTGCTGGTGGGAGCCCTTGGCGGCGACAGCGAGCGCGCTGGCTTCCGCTGGGTGGCATTGATCGTAGCGGCAATTTTTGCAGTGACAGAGCTGGTGTGCTGCATTTCCATGAAAGAAACCACCCCCAGTGAGATGAAGACCGCCACCGTAAAGGAGATGTTCTCCGCCCTGTTCCGCAACGATCAGGCTATGGTAGTGGTAGGCAGCATCGTGCTGATCAACTCAGCGCTGTACCTTACCTCCAACTTCATCATCTATTTCTTCAAATACGACCTTGGCGGTGCAGGCTGGAAAGCCACCTACACCCTGTTTTCCACCGTGGGCGGTGCGGCACAGATCCTTGGCATGATGGTGCTTTACCCCTTACTGCGCAAAAAACTCAGCAGCACGCAGGTGTTCCAGCTCAGCCTTGTGCTGGCACTGTGCGGCTACGGCACGCTGCTGGTGTTCTGCCTGACCGGCCTTTCCCATAGCCTTGCCCTGCTGTGCATTCCGGGCGTGGTGGTGTTTGCCTGCAACGGAATGCTGACCGTGCTGACCACCCTGTTCCTTTCCAACAGCGTGGATTACGGTCAGCTCAAGACCGGACGCCGGGAGGAGAGCGTTATCTTTTCCATGCAGACATTTGTGGTAAAACTGGCATCCGGAGTAGCTGCACTGGCAGCTTCCATCTGCTTAAATCTCTGCCACTTAAGTAATGATACTGCAGAAACAGCAGCCGCAGCTGCTGCGTCCGGCAGCTCCCTTTTAGGACTCCGCATGACGATGGCAGGAATTCCGATTATCGGCTTATTGATTGCAGTGCTGGTATTCCGTAAGAAATTTATCCTGACAGAAGAAAAAGTGCAGGAAATCACAGAACAGATTAAAGGGAAGGAAAATTATCGATGATTCGTAAGGAAAAGGATTATTTTATTCTGGATACCGACCATACCACCTATTGCTTCCAGGTACTTCCTACCGGACAGCTGGAACATCTTTATTATGGCAGAAAGCTTCATATCGAGGATGAAGCAGATATGCAGCCGCTGGTGGAAAAGCATGTCTTTGCACCGGGTAATGTGAATCTGTATAACGAAGAGCAGAAAGCATATTCCTTAGAGGATATGCGCCTTGAAATGTCCTCCTATGGAAAAGGAGATATAAGAGAGCCTTTTGTGGAAGTGGTGAATGCCAATGGAAGCAATACGATAGATTTTGTATACAAGGAAGCAGAGATAACCAAAGGTAAGGAAGCCTTTGCGGAACTGCCGGGTTCCTATGGCAGCGAAGAGGAAGTGGAGCAGCTTTGTATCCGGCTTGCGGACGAAGGAAATGAGCTGGCACTGGAATTGTATTATTATGTCTATCCATCCTGTGACATCATCAGCCGCAGTGCGAAATTCTATAATAACGGAAAGAAAGCGGTGCAGTTGAAACGGCTGATGAGCCTGCAGCTTGACTTTGATGGGCATGATTATGCATTTACTACATTTCATGGAGCCTGGGCAAGAGAAATGAAGCGGAGTGATATGCCGGTAATAGCAGGAAAATTAGTAAATGCTTCCTATACCGGAACCACTTCCAGCCGGGCCAATTCCTTTGTGATGCTAAGCCGTCCGAAGACTACAGAGGATGCCGGGGAATGCTTTGGTTTTCACCTTATCTATTCCGGCAATCACTATGAAGCGGCAGAAGTAAACAGCTTTGGAAAAATGCGTCTGGTGACAGGAATCAATCCGCAGGCATTTTCCTATGAAGTGGCACCACAAGAAAGCTTCCAGGCACCGGAAGCAGTGATGGCATATGCAGAAAACGGATTTAACCAGATGAGCCAGAGACTGCATCATTTTATCCGGGAGCATATTATCCGCGGAAGCTGGCAGAAGAAGGAGCGGCCGGTACTGCTGAATAGCTGGGAGGCTTCCTATTTTGACATCAGTGAGAAGAAGTTACTGAAGCTGGCAAAGGAAGCAAAAGAAGTTGGCATAGAATTATTTGTGATGGATGACGGCTGGTTTGGCGAGCGGATGGATGACAGCAGTTCCTTAGGAGACTGGGAAGCAAATACAAAGAAGCTGCCGGGCGGTCTTAAGGGTTTGTCCGATAAGATTCATGGGCTAGGACTGCAGTTTGGTATCTGGGTAGAGCCGGAAATGGTCAATGTAAAAAGTAAGCTATACGTGGCGCATCCGGACTGGACCATTGAGATTCCGGGGCAGCCACATTCGGAAGGAAGAAACCAGCGGATTTTAGATTTGGGAAGAAGAGAAGTACAGGATTATATTATTGAGAGCATGAGCAAGGTCTTTTCTTCAGCGGATATTTCCTATGTGAAATGGGACATGAACCGGACCTTTAGTGATTATTATTCCACAGCACTTCCGCTGGAACGGCAGGGAGAGGTGGCACACCGCTATGTGTTAGGATTATACCGCTGCATGAAGGAACTGACGGAACGTTTTCCAGAGATTTTATTTGAAGGCTGTGCAGCAGGCGGCAACCGCTTTGACCTTGGAATCTTATGCTATTTTCCGCAGATCTGGGGCAGTGATGATACGGATGCACTGTGCCGGGCGGAGATAGAAGAGAATTATAGTTATGGCTATCCGCTGTCAGCAGTCAGTGCCCATGTGTCTGCCTGCCCGAATCACCAGACGCTGCGGAATACACCTTTAGAGACAAGATTTCAGGTGGCAGCGTTTGGAATCTGCGGATATGAATGTAATTTCTGCGATATGAAAAAAGAGGATTTCGATGCGGTAAAAGCGCAGATCGCACTTTATAAAGAGTGGCGCAAAGT
>OLXJ01001174.1_pt1 | contig 10519 bp, 1 predicted proteins | sample 1644591 | NCBI WGS metagenome assembly OLXJ01 (sample SAMEA103958150, study PRJEB25191) | human gut metagenome | biome: human-associated habitat [ENVO:00009003]; feature: intestine environment [ENVO:2100002]; material: feces | place: Germany | collected 2013/2015 | reverse complement strand
ATAGAACATATAAAAAACAATATTATAATATGGGCTATAATCGCTGTTTTATTCTTTTCGATTGGATTGTCAGTATAGATTATAAAAACAAATGGAGGCAACCTGAAATAAGATTGCCTCCATTTGTTTTATTTGTTCACGAATCTTTCCATAGCCTCCTTGTCGATGGAAAGTTCCCTGATCCTACGGATCTCTTTCTCCTTTTCCTTCCTTTCCTTATCTTGAGCTTTTTGCTCCGGTGTCATGTTATCCTCAACGTAGTTCCTCTTGATCTTATTCAACTTACTCCTTGTCAGAATATCCGTGCCGGGCACCCAATACTCCCACTTGTTACTCATTGGCGTATATCTATAAGCCCTAGAAACCTTCTCCGCATAATCAAGAAACGGCTCATTCTTGTACATCTCCCTAGCGACTTTTACCCGTTGGCTCTTTGGGGTATTCAACAGGAACATAATATCCTGCAAAAGATAACCTTCCTTTCCTTGGTTACGGATCAATCCTTCCATGCCTAAATAAATGTTACCCCATCGCTCCATATCGAATCCTACCAACTTAGAGCCATTGGATAACACATCCACGGCAAGCAAGGGATCCATGCCTATATCATCTATAGAACTACCTATATTATTATATGCCCTTTGCAGCTCGTCCAAAAACAGCACGGGATTAATATCATACCCATCCACGAGATTATTTATGATATTACCTGCGGGCACACCTTTTACGGGGGTCGTTACGAATTTCACGATATCCTTGTATTTTTCATCCTCGTCATCATCACCGGCGAAGAACCCGAAAAACCCGGAACTGCCCAAGTCCCATAGCATATTCATTCCCCAACCAAACAGCAAGAAATGGAATAATTGCTTTCTAGCCCCATTAAGAAGCAGGCTTTGGGCTTTTTGGTTAGCCGTATCATCATCCATACCCTCCGCCTTGAAACGCTCTGCGTAATTCGACCTCAGCTTAGGCCAATCCTTCAAACTCGCCAAATCATAAAGGCTCAACATGACCCTTCTTACATATCCTATATTAGAGTTTTGGTAAGTGGTCAGCATCCTGTTAATGATCGTACGGCTCCGTTGCATGGGAGATAAGAACGTCTCGACCCCGGATTGCTGTGTCTGGTTAAAGAATATCTCAGCGTCAACCAACGCCTGTCTCTTAGCCTCATCATCCGATAACCGCTCGTATCCCTTCCTCAACTTATCATATGTATAATCATATACGGATTTAGCTCCTACAGATATAGTGAAAGCGTCGATCATCTTGTTAGGTACCATGCCTATCTTCAAATAAGACTCTATTATCTTACCGAGGTTATCCCCATCGTCCCTTAACTTCTCATCCCCCAGATTGCCATCTTTCACACGCTCATAAAACATGGGCATATTCTCCATCGCCCATTTATAGGGTCTACCCGTAAAACCAAGACCTATATTCTTAGTGAATGCTACCATGAATTTAGGGCTTTGAGAATATCCCAAGAAAGCGGGTAACGATAATATCTGTTTCGCCGCCGTCATAAGCCCGAAAGATATATTCGCCCCGACAAGCCCACGATTAACCTTTGCGAAGAACTCGTCCGCATATTTATCCGGATCCGGATGGTAGGAATGCGAGGCCAATGCCGCCGCATCAACGAAATCAACATAATGCCCATTGACATTAGAGTTCACCTTGTTCCTGAAAGTCGGGCTACTCAACAGCCAACTCAAGTCCCTACGGACTCGGGCGAAAGCGTACCACTCCTCCATGTCCCGTACATGGCTTATAACAGCCTCGATCCCGTTCGTGGACAAATCTATAGGCTTGGAATTGACCGTTCTTTTTATCAAGCTGTTTGCCTTTTCCTCCAATGTCTTCTTGCCTTTCCTAACCTCCTCCAAGTCTACCTCGTTCATTACGGCGTTCTTGTTTATCCTTAACGGGGCATAATTTGGGATGTTGGCCATGGAAGTCCCATACATATCGACATACCTCTCATTGTATCTATCCCTCAAGTTTACCAACAGATCATCTTGTATCCAATCCGCAAAAGCCTTATAATTCTCACCGATGAAATCCTCAATTTCTAGCAAGGAATCATCCGTGAAACCTTGTTGCTCCAATTTCATCCGTCCATCATCCATCTTCCATACCATATAAACATACATGGCCTCACCTTTTGTCATAGGTATCTCTATCTTACGACCATACTCACCTTCCGTGTCGGTGTTGATTATATAAACTCCAGATTTCTCAACACGTTTATTGCTATCAGACAATACGCTGTCAGCGTCCTCATTGAATATCTCATTCACTTTATTGGCAAATGTCTTTCGGAACCGATCACGATTCTTCGCTAACTCATTTTCTGCCGCTATGGTTCCTTCCTGCCCTTTTACGAATCGTTGATAGATATAACCATCACCATTCAAGAACTTTCGTCCTACTCTTTGCGCCATATAATCAAAACTACCAAGAGGGGATGACGCAAACTTCTTAAACCAATTCATCTTACCTAAGTCCTTATTATTTATGTCAACAGGTTTATCCGCCACATCCTCAATGGAATTACGAACGATATCTATTCTGCGATAGGTCTCCTCTTCTGTTTTACGAGATAAGGCGGCACGTCCACCTTCGACAAGATCATTTAGTAAGGATTCAATATTGTCCAACACCTCTAGTCGGGAGCGAAGAGTTTCATTTAGCAATCGTTTTTCCGCACGTATGCGCCTTTTATTCTCATTATATCCAGCTTTCATATTCTTACGGGCCTCCTTTTGCTCCGTAGGATTCTCCATTGATCTGATTCGATTCATTTGTGCGGCATAGAAACTTGAATTATTACGGACTTTTTCCATAATATCCCGATTTATGCTATTAACAGCTCCCTCATAGTCCCTAGCGTCAAGAGAAATCCCTAATATATCCAAGGCCATCTTTCTCTCACTATCCTCTATAGACCATACGGCTTTCCCCTCAGCCGCCTCATTGAGCTTATCCTCCAATTCCTTCCTCATATGCTCCAGCTCGCCCATGAGATCATTGGCCTTGGCATTCCGTACATCCTCAGCCATATTTTTCAACTCGGATATCCGCACCTTATTATCCTCCATCTCTTTCTTGAATGACACGATGTCCTCCGAGGCCGATCTCCTGTCATCCCCCGAAAGACCGGTATCTTCTGTCATCCTTCCTCTCGCCTCTATCAATGTGGTCAGTTCCCGATTTCTCCTCCGCAAGTCCTTCATTTCTTGTTCATATCCAGATATCTTTATATCAGACAAACTTCCTCTTATAAAATCGAATACTCTACGTGTACTATCATCAACATTCTTCGCTATAGACATATTCTTTCCATTTACATCCTGCGTTTTTAATGCCAACAAACGGTCGATACGTCTTTGAGTGGAACGTATCCTTATCTCGTTAGATATACGATCCACCTCCAGCATTTTATCCTCCATATCTGCCTTTGTCTTCGCACCCTTGACCTGTTTTAACAAAGAGAGCAAATCTTCCTTGTTTATATTACTGGCATCCTTACTGTCTATCCGGGATTGGATCTCATTGATAAGCTCATTCTTCAACGCTTCTGACAATTGAGAATCACTATGTAATTCATCTATTTTATCTTTAAGACGATCAACTTTTTTGTTTAGACGATAGTTCTTTTTTTTAAGATCATTGATATCCTCTTTTTCCTCTTCCCTAAACCGAACAGAAAAATCCCCGATACCCAAATCATTCCTCATTACCGTATCCTCGGCCACATCCATCAAGTTTCCTTGCTCCAAGTTCTTATAGCTTCTCCAGAGAATATAACGGAGGTCATTATCCGATAACTTGAAATCAAGGCTAATACCTGCCTTTCTCAACATATCAAGAAAAGCGTCCTTGATCTTTTCCCATAACGAACGATCGGCCTTGTTATCGAAACCACGTTCCGCTAATTCCGCTAGGTATTCCTCTGTAGCCTCACGCAAGTTAAGAGGATTGCCTTTAGTCCGGTCAATGATATTTTTCCGGATATCCTCGTTGGCGTTCCGATACACGTTATCAAGGAAAGTATCGAAATCATCCCCGAATAGCTCACGTAACCCATGATGCCCTACCACCTCATGGAGGAAAGTCCTTTGAGCGTCACCTACGGACGTGGAATTAGGTGATACTATGACTATCTCCCCGGTAGAAGTATCATACCAGCCTTTGGAATCTCTCTTACGGGCCAACATATTCTCATCCGTATCGGTTATATCGTCCACGTCATGGATTACCCTGACAGGGGTATTAAGCTTGTTTGACCAATCGTTGATTGAGGATTCAATAGTTTCAGCCTTATTTAAATTAGCAGCGCCTTTCTCACCTATAGAACGAAAACGAACATCACTATCCGGCCTCGTCTCCTCAAAAGTGGGCTTTACCCTTATAACATGCTCACCCTCCCCTCGCTTATTAACTAGTTTACCGTTCTCGTCTTTCACCAAGGTCAATGGATCGGTATAGTTAAACCGCCTTACGATCTCATAAACACCATCATCACCAATATTAGAAATCTCATAGATAGAGTTGTTTACCCTTGCCTCTTTCAATCCACTCTCCAGAAACGCTTTTATATGCTTCCGCTCTGCGGAGGTAATATAATCGTCTTTATCAACCAAAGACAATTTCTTTACTTTTCGGGGGGCAATATCTTCCTCCCGTTTAATTCCTTTATATTCAGAGAACGGCTTGGTCTTCCGGGTCGAGGAATCAATCCATTTCTTGAACCCATCCAACGCTACCCCGGTAATGTTGCCTAACCCTTGCCAGCCGTCCTCATAATTTGACAAGTAAGCGGACCTAGCGTCTTCCAAGGAAGAGAATCCAATCATAACCTTATGCTCGTCGAATGAACCATCAGTATTCACCTGATCCACGACATACACCATGTCGCTATTCATATCCGGACCTAAGAATACGTCTATATGATCACCATCCACACTTTCAGTACCTCGAATGTAACCGTAAGTGTTGTTCATGGTAACAGACCACTCTTTTCCATTAGCATCCTTACCGGAACGGACGGAACCGGCGGGCTGTTCTATGGTGACATCGAAACCGTTTATCTTTATATGGCCTTTCTTGTAATTCCCGGCCTCTTTCTGCGCCTCGGAAGGGTTAGTGTCAACCTTTAGCTCCTCATCGTGCAATCTCTTAGCCTCCACTATGCGCTCGGCATAGTCCAAGGGGTTCTCATTCTCCTTTGGGGAAGGGGCGACAAAAGATTTAGCCTCTTTCGCATCTTTTTCAAACACTTTATCTTGCAAGATAGAAATCAATTTCTTATCTTCGCTTCCAGAAACGAGGGAAGTCGTTTGATTAAAACCGGGAGTTGTCCCGAATAGTGAATCAATCAATTTCCCTTTTTCTATTCTAGTCAATTTATGATCATAATACCTATCACCATCTTTAGGTTTTACGAAAACTGCACGAACCGTATAATCAACGTCTCCGATCCTTAATCCGCATACATAATAATCAAAAGACTCCGCATTTACCTTTGAGTCCGTATTTTCTTGTGATGTCACAAAAATAGCGTTCTCTATTATCTTAGGAATAGCCGCTATACTTTGAAGTTGTTCCACATTCTTATAATCATGGTGCAATACTTCCTTGATAGCGTTCTTTCCCAAGAATATTGTTTTACCGGAATCCTTGTTTATATATTCACCCCTTAGAGATTTCCCATACTCCAAAGCATTTTTCTTATACTCTCTTAAGTCTTCGCTTGGAGATATCTCATTTCCTGTTATCTCTACAGGAGAACTATATCGTATTTTATCTATAATGGATGCGCCTTCTTGTGCAGCTCCATCCGTGCGATCGACACGGCCATCAACTCCCGTGTGTCCTTGCTTAATCTCTCCAACTCGCCCGGCCTGTATAGTTTGTTCTCCTTGCAATAACTGATCGCCTCCCTCAAGTAAGCCGCCAGTTCCTCCTTCGTCATTTCGTTCAATCTCTTCATTTGATTCATTATTTTGCGCTAAGATAGCGTCTATTTCACTTTGTTCATTAATTATGGCCTGTATTTCGTCCGCAATCTCGCCATTCACATACTCTATTGTTTCCTCAGTGACAATCTCGGCCTGTTTGCGCAAGTCGTCCTCATACGCCTCGTATTCCTCCGGAGACATATGATAATTCTCCTCGCACCACTCAGCGTAAGCGTTGTACTCGGCCTGTCTCTCACGCTCAGCGATCGCCTCACGGTTCCGCTTGACATAATCGATCAAGTCTCCACGTGTATGAGCGGAAGACAAGACCTCTATGATAGCGTCCCTTCCGGCGTTCGTATCGTTCTCATCGAAGAAGTTAGTGCCATTCTCCCTATCGGCAAGCTCCAATATCTCACCTGCCCTCTCTATATTAACACCGCCTTTCTCCGGAGAGGCGAACAATCCGAACATCCTTGCAGTCTCATTATTACCGGCACCCGTCTCTTTCTTGTAAGTGTCACGTGTCAATTTGATCGCCCCATTAGCCAGCATCATGGCCGCAAGCTCCTCTCCGCTCATAGGATCACCCATCACGGAGATCTCCTTTGCTATGACATCACCCGGCTTCTTGCTGGCCTCCTTGATATCATCATCAAGATTAGCCCAGAAATCAGCCTCGACCTTGATCGCATCATACTCTTGTCTGGCTTTGATCAATGCGGCCTCGACCTTATCCTCTTTCCCGATAGGGGCATTGTCATATGCTTCTTGGGCCTTATCCAGTTTCTCTGAAGCCTTCTTAAGATCCTCGTCGAACGCCTTCCTTGTCACCTCGATCTTCCTTGGCATCTTATCGCCATATTTATCATAGAGGAAATCCAATGTAGCATCCACCCCAGACGATACGAAATTTGGCGTACCATCCTCCTTCATAACGACAGAAGGTTTGATGTCCCCTGTAGGCTCTTGGTTATCCAAAGGGACCTCACTCCACTGATTTGATGATTGAGAAATACTCTCTGTCACATTCAACGTCTCAGCCTCTTTTAGAGACTGATCTCTAATATCAGACAATCTGCTTTCCACACGATCAGAGGCCCCCTGTCTCATGGATTCCTCCTCTGGAGTAAGGGCATCACCTCTCGATATCTTATCCGCTATCAGGTTTACAACACTATCGTCAACATCACCTGTATCAACATAACGTTCGTATGGAGATTGCTCCTGCATAGATGCGTTATTATCAAAATCCTCTTTAGTCATGGATATATTGCCCACAGGATTCCCATCTCTATCCAATATCTCCAAGGCAACGTCACTCTCATCCATGTCGATCAAACGTGCTATCCTCCCATCGGACAATTTATACACCGGAGAATTTTGAACTACTTTTTGTTTATCTATCTCCGCTTGTTTAGCTTGATAATAATCTTCAACACTTATATTTCGTACAGGTTTTATCGGTTTTCCATTCAAATCTACCAGATAAGGATTTAACCGTCCATTCTCATTAAAGAATGCGTAAGGATTTCCATCTACATAGAAAGACTGTCCGATCGTTTCCTCTGGACTTGGAATAGAAGGATCATATTTACTATCTCTTTCTATCTCAGCCCTCATACTCTCCCTTATATTATTCACCGACACGTCGATTATCTCTTGCGTCTCCATGGATCGGACAGAAGATGGGTCAATCTCGCTTTTCAGGATCATCTCAACCTTTCCATCCGGTCCTTTCCACATGACACGGTCTTTCCCGTCTTCCATCATGCCTTGCACTATAGTGCCGGGAGTAAGTTGCTTAGTCAAGGGATCAACCCTTGAAGCCTCAATGTATAAACCCGTCTCAGGATTAGACTCTGACTCTATAGCTTCCGTCTCTGCTTGAGTCGCCTCATCCATTTTCTTGCTTTCGCCGTTGGCTAAACCATCATATACGCTACGGCGATAGAAATAATCCATGATCGCTTTCTTTTGCTCCATGTTAAAACGATCAGAGGCTATCATATCCCTTACCACGTCCTTCCTCTGGTCTGGATCCATATTCATCAATTCATCTTTTAGCACATCGAAATCGTCGCCAAAAACTTTTCTTCCATTTGCCTCACTTCTTTCCAAACCCTTTCTCGCATTATATCTTACGCCTCTGAGTCCAATTAGATTGACTGAACCTAAAATGCCACTCATAAGCCCTACTGTACCCGCGGTCTGCAATAAATTATCCAAAGATCCTAGGTCTTCCAATGACTGATCTCCTACTATCGCCGCATTCAACAAACCTCCGACATACTCCTCTGCCGTTTCACCAAAGAAGCCATCATATTTAGCATCCTGCATAATTTTATTGAACCCTTTCGTCCAATCCGCAGTAGTGAGCTTGTTCATGGAGTTGACCAAAGCAGAGGCGCTTATCTTCTTACCAGCCTTAGTCTCCTTTAATATATCGCCTACCGGTCCAAAATAAGAGCCGAACATCTCTGAGAAATTGTCAATAGAGCGTGATGCCAAGGATTTATATAACGCACTTCCTATACTCTCTTTGCCTACACTCCCGACCTTGACTGGATTACCATTCTCGTCTCTCAATACTTCTCCCGTATCAAGGTCTCTGACCTCCTGCCCCAAACTTACCCTTCCTACATCCGTGTATACAGGAGACCCGATCATTCTTGAATAAGTATCAGCGGCGACTCCCGCAGCCCCAGTCGTGGCGGCCATGCCTGTAGAGGCGGCGATATCTCCCACCACACGACCAGCCGCACCAGCCACCTTAGGTATGACCTTACCGCCAAATCTCTTGGCGGCGTAACCAGCCAAGGCCTTACCGACACCTTTGCCCGCACCAGACAAAGGATTGACAATCATCTCCAGCATAAAAGGGATCGATTGCACGAAACCAGATCCAATATCATAGGATACTCCCAAATCGCTAGCGTAAACCTTCGCAGCCGTATTAACTGCCACGGCATCCAACAATCTTTGCTCATCTTGGCTAAGTTCCTCCCCACTCTCGAATTTACGCAAGGCATTATAAACACTTTTATTTGCGGCTAAATCAGACGTACCGAAATCCCACGTACCCAATTTGGAAGCGGCATCTCTCATGCCTCTCAATACACCCCCGCCTTCCTTTCTCGCCTTGATAAGATCATCGGCCTCGTTAAGATAGTTACGAGCCGATATCAAATTCGTTGTGACATCTATAGGCCTTATACCTTCCGGGACGTTACCTCTCATCGCATTGGATATCTCATCGTCCAACCCTATCCTATTTTCATTAATAGATTCCGATATGAGACCAAACTTATCATTAGGTTTAACAGTCTCTATCTTTCCTTTTTTTCGCAACGACTCAAAGTTATAATCCGGAGAGTTTGTTAAAGGATTAACATACTCCGATTGATCGGGCTTTGTCACATCAAACTCTTGCCTTAAGGCAATTGGAGGAGGATTCTGGCTTGATTGAGACACATAATCTGTATCATCAAAGTCGTTGTCACGCTCAGGATTATCCAAGCTGGAGAAATCCTCGTAAGGAGTAGCGTTCTTAAACGTTCCCAAGAAATCCCTTTTACGTGACACGGGGATCTCATATACATCATCCTCTACCGAGAACCGGGTTACCGCATCAGGATACATGGATTCAAACTTGTCTACCACCTCTTCCGGTATATCATATAATTTATCGTTGTATTTATATCTTGCCATCACTTCTTCCTTTTACCAACCTTATTATCCTCAAAATCGCTTTCCTTTACCTCATAATCATCGATATTGAAACTATCCTCACTCTCTATGATTGATTGAGGGATATTCAACTCATGTCCATCGGCAACCCATCTTCCGATAGCCTGTTTCATCTCATCTCTCGTTGGAGTCTTACTGTTACCAGAACGGTCAGTATCTGATATTTTATACTCAGGATCCAATTGATTATACAATATGGATGTAACTGTCGGATCATTGAAAGATTTCTCCTTGACATCAACATACCCATTAGCCGTAGGTATGGTGATAATCCCCCTCTTCCCTGACTCCCCAGAACCACCAGATCTTATGTTAGCGACCTTTATCTGGTTCGCTCGGTTCGCCGCCTCTTCCTTGGATCGGTTCTCTGCCTTGAATTGCTCCGTAGCCATTCTGTTCGCTTGCCTGTACGCCTCCAATGTCATTGCGTTAGCTTGCTTTTGATCGATCTCGCCCTTCCTTATCCTAGCGTCAATATCCTTCAAGGCCAGCTTCAAACGATAATCCCTCTGCGCCTTTTGCCTAGCCGACTCCAGATCACGTTGATAGGCTATCTCACCCATCTTGGCGTTCGTGAGCAACGTATCGTATTTCCTCTTCAAGGCGTTTCTCCTTTCCGTTATCTCACGTTGCCTAGTGTCAAGGGGTGCGAGATTGTTCACGACCACGGGACTCGATCCCTTGGCCGTCCCCACCATTCCAGCTATGTTGCTTATTAGGTCGCTTATCCCCGTTATGGCACGGCTCGCCCGGTCGTTCCTCTCACGTCTCGCCCTTTGCTCGCCCGTCTCGTACTCGGG
>OLXJ01001136.1_pt1 | contig 10897 bp, 9 predicted proteins | sample 1644591 | NCBI WGS metagenome assembly OLXJ01 (sample SAMEA103958150, study PRJEB25191) | human gut metagenome | biome: human-associated habitat [ENVO:00009003]; feature: intestine environment [ENVO:2100002]; material: feces | place: Germany | collected 2013/2015 | reverse complement strand
CGTGCCGCGTTTCTTATACCCTGCCAAGGGCTACGGGGATTAGATACAATTTTCTTCGCTAACTCTCAATTTACAACACCTTGGATCCGTTCACGGTCAGCTTAAAGGATGCCTCCAGCACTTCCGCTGCGCGCTTACACATCATCATACGTCCAAGGAATATTTCAAAATACTCATACATGCTGCAGATCTTCGGATCAATCTTCAGATTCAGTGAAATCACTCTCTTCTCCACATTGATCTTAAGCCTCGTATCCGTAACCGCATAATTGACGCGGTCATGTTTATCGAAGGTCGCCTTATTCTTCTCCCGGACTCTGCTCCTGCGGACATCAGTCTTATCTGCGATGATCAGCGCCGCGGAGATAGGATCGGTAGCACCGCCGGTAGATTCGTCATGCAGTCCGATAGCGGACACGATCTGCACCCGGTCCCGAATGCGCCTCCGAATGATCGGTGAATCCCATGGCACCCAGATTCGCATTTCCCTTTTTAATAAATGCCAGTACTTCTTCATTTTTTCTGATTTCACTATATGTCATTCTTCTACTTCTTTCCTTCCATCATGTGTTGATTCCCGTGGCTTTATATACATCTTATTTCGTGTTCATTGTACCATCCGCTCACGAATTCGTGCTATGATACGCTACATCCTGTTTCGCAGTTGCTTTTTTCTCCAAGGCGCATTATATGTTACCAAAACTGTTGCAGCGACACTATCTTGGGCAGGTAAACAACATGTAATATCTGTGTAAACAACCCGGATATAAGCTGACAGATATTCCCATTTTCTTCTTTTCAGTTTTCACCGGTAGGAGTATAATAAAACACAGGAAATATTTGGAGATTTTGTTCCAGAGAGGAGACCACAATGAAATTAAAAGAATTACAGGATGCTATGATCGCTGCCATGAAGGCAAAGGATAAATTCAGAAAGGATGCCATCTCCGCACTGGTATCCGCTGTAAAGAAAAAAGGAATCGACAACGGCTGCCGTGACAACATTCCCGATGAGATGGCCAACGAAGCCATCTTAAAAGAGATCAAATCCGTGAAGGAGCAGATCGATACCTGCCCCGCAGACCGTACCGAGCTGCTGGAAGAATACAAGAAACGCTATGAGATCATGAGTGAATTTGCCCCCAAGATGCTCTCCGCTGAGGAAGTCAAGTCAATTCTGGAAGAGAAATTCGCAGAGGTTCTGGCTACGAAAAATAAGGGGCAGATCATGAAGGCTGTTATGGGCGAACTGAAGGGCAAGGCTGACGGCAAGGTCATCAATCAGGTCGTTGCTGAACTGACCAAATAATAGGTGCGAATCATGATATTATATGCAAAAGCATAAATTTGCGGATTTTGAAATCCATCATCAAGCGGCTTCCGGGGGATCTCCGAAAGTAGCTTCACTATTTTCTGCTTTCCATGAACCGCAGCTATGCTAACTACGCCTTCAGCTGTCATTGCAGCTGCCACAGCAGATATACTACGATTTGTCTGTTTCTATCGAAATCTTTTTTTCATAAAGAGCATTTTTCTCAAGTATTTCCCGGAATGCTGACGAATTTTCTCCCAGTGCCAGCCCCTTGATCTCCATGTATTCGTCATAATCATAGAGGTACACTGTGATCTCGGATATATCGTATCCGCTGACCGCCAGCTCGTTGGTATTGTTTCCTGCGTATGTCAGTTTTCTTCCATCTTTATCCAACACTACGGTCACAACAAGATGATCTTCCGGGAAAATGTCATATACCGTAAGCTCCACCGGAGAGACTTCGATTCTGTCCAGCCCGAAGCCCGCTGCATTCGTTTCGCCTATCTCTATGACCTGCATTTCCTTATCGCTCTGGGAGACTGAAAGCTCCGTGAATTTCCAGCTTCCGTGTACTGTCTCCTTGGAATCCCCCTTCGGATATAGGAAAAAATACGGAATTTCCAATTGCAGTGTCATGTCTTCCGGAATCTGTTCATAGTATCCCTGATCCCCTGTCTGGATCGATTTGTAATCGATACGGATCAGTCCCAGAAAAGTATGTTTATCCACAAGTTGCCCCACAAGCGCCCTGCCCCCGTGTACCGGATCGCCGCTTCGGAAAGAATACTCCTCCAGTGTTGCGATCATGATCTGGCTTTTTCCGTCACTATCCGCTGACATCTCCGGAAACCCTTCCTCGCTCTCCATTTTTATCCCCAGGAAAATTGCCTGGTTTGTGGCATAATAATCCGTCAAGGTAATGGTGTAGCCCTGATCCGATACCTGATACTGCGCCGGTTCTACAACTTCCATACTGGTTTCCGTACTCTGGATCCCAGTGGCTCCGGTATTGTTGTCCCCAGCCTCTTCTCTCTCCCCGGCATTGTATGTTCCTTGCCCTGTTGGTACCAGCGTTACAATTTCTTCTGTCGGAATCTCCTGGAACCCCAGCAGCTCCTGTACCCGTTCTATCACGCTGCCGATCAGAGGCAGTTCTTTTGCCAAGACCGGATTTGCCGCACAGAATCCAATAGCTACAACAATCGCTGCAGCTGCAGCCCCCGTCTGCACGAACTTTCTTTTTCGCCTCTGTCTTTTTTTCTTTTCTGATGTTTCTCTGATAATTCCGTATGCTTCCTCTATTTTTCTGTCAATCAACGGACTGTTTGTCATGGCTATTCTCCTTTCCTACACCCATCTGCGATCTCAGATGTTCTCTGCCCCGGTGAATTTTACTCTTCACCGTATTTTCTTTCATATGGAGCAGCTGTGCGATCTCTCCTATGGAAAACTGTTCCCCATAATACATCTGGAAGATCAGCCGGCTGTCCTCCGGCAGAGTTTTCAACAGATCATTGAATTCCAGATCCGTACTGAAATCATAGAACTGTGAAGCTTCCTCCGGACTATCAAATAATTTCCACTCTCTCAAAATACCGGATCAGAATATCCGCGCAGTTCTCGATTCCCAGCTTGGTGGTATCCAGGATCATGTGGTAGTTGTTCACATCGCCCCACACCTTACCGGTATTCTCATAATAATAGGCGGCGCGTTCTGCATCATTTTTCTCAAGCATTTCTTTTGCCTCATCGTGGGGAAGACTTTCCTTCTTCATGATACGTTCGATACGATCTTCCTTATCTGCGCACACATACACGTTAAATACATTCGGCTGATCCTTCAGGATCTCGGATGCACAACGTCCCAGAATAATACATGGATGTTCCGCCAATTCCTTAATAACCTCCGCTTCCGTAGCATAACTGTCACCATCCAGTTCATGCTCTATGTATGCCTTATCATATACCGGCACCCCCAGCTTCTCAGACAGCTCCTGTGCGATCAGACTGGCTCCTGTTCCGAATCTTCGGCTGATAGTAATTACAAGGTTCATCGTAAGCACCTCCTTTGTAAGGTACTCTCATTTTATGATAAAGACTCTGAATTTGCAAGAGGGATGTCTACAAAAGCTTCTGCTCTATCTGATACAGTTTCTCACCTGTCACCCGCATGCTGTGTTCCTCCGCCAGTGCCCTGCCTGCCCGGATTCTGCGTCTTACTTTTTCCCGCGGTTCTTCATACAAGATGTCTCGGACTGCCTGCTCGTAGAAATCCGGATTGCTGGCTTTGCGCACCTGCTCGCCGTCGGTAAGCCACCCTTCATACACCGGAATGTCTCTCACGATCACAGGAATCTCACAGGATAATGCCTCCAATACCACGATTCCTTCCGTCTCTTCATAACTGAAAAAAGCAAATGCATCCGCACCACAGTACGCATCCCGCAGGATCCCGGACGGTTGGAAACCGGCAAAGATCACATTTTCCGGCTTCTCTGCCACAGCCTTTTTGATCTCTGCCGGAATCAATGCATTGTTCCCGCCCCCAAACCATAGAAAAATAATGTCTGGCATCCTTTTTGCCATTTCCAGAAAATCCTCGATTCCTTTTCTGTGAATCAGATGCCCGGCGGATATCACGACCTTTTTATCCACAGGAAGATGAAAAAATTCCCGGAATCGTCCACCTGCCTGCTCTGTTTTGTGGAAAAATTCAGTGTCCACACCATTGGTCAGTGCGTAAATCTCCCGATGCAGATCATATTTCATTAACAATTCCCGGGAGTATTCCGTTGGTGTGATAACCACATCTCCCTGTCTATAACAATGGCGGATCCATTTTTTGAATAAAGGAGCCGCCAGATTGGAACCGATAAAAGAATTCTTAAAATCTTCCATAGTGGAATGCCCATAATAGACGACCTTTTTCCCCTGCCGTCTTGCCCGCCGTGCCACCAGCGGCGAATCAGGCAATACGGTATTGATCTGTACGATATCCGCCTCTTTCCAGACGTCCGTCACGGTCACTTTTGCTGCTCGCAGCATCTTCTCCTGATGGCGGATGGCGCTGCCGACGCCGCTTTTTGCCACCAGTGAAAGTCCGCCTTTATATATATAAATTTTCATAAGTATACTCTCCTATAATAGGTGGAAAATCACCTGAAACAGTGTCGTCAGTCCCAGACTATACAGCGCAATGGAGAAAGGCTTTCCCAAAAAGATGACTGTCACAAACTGTTTCCATGTCATATTCGTCGTTCCGGCGAGATAACAGAGAAAATCATCCGGTGCCACCGGCAGAAAGATTGCCAGTGTAAATAATTTCAAAAATCTCCCCTTTAGCTCCGTCCATGTCAGGTATTTTTCAATCATTTTCCCGGGAAACATCTTGTACAGCACCGGTCTCCCCAGACTTCTTGCTATTCCAAAAGCAATACAGGAACCCACACAGATTCCTATATAATTATAGAAAAATCCCGGCACCGCTCCAAAGAGCAGTACTCCTGCCAGACAGCTGATGCCACCCGGTATGATGGGAAACACCACCTGAACGATCTGGATCAGCACGAAGATCAGTGCACCGATCATTCCGAAACGGTTCACAAACTGCTGCATAGTCTCCACCGATTGGAAAATGCCGCTCTGATAGCTCCAGACTGCCAGTATTCCACAGAGGATCAGACTAACCCAGGATGCAATATTGACGGCTCTTTGCCAAGCGTTTTTCTCTTTCGACCTGTTTTTCTTCGATCTGTCGCTGGTATAGTTGTTCCATGCTTCCCGCAAATCTTTTTTGGGAAAATATTTCTGCGGACTGTTTTGCATAACTGCACATTCCTCTGCGTTCATCGTCTTCTTTCTCCTTCCAGTTCTTCAGGTCTTTCAAGAATTCCTCCTCGGTCCGGTACTGCCAGCCGTTTTTGTCCTCTTCCACAACCGCCCGCAGGCATTGATCCCTTCTGCATAATAACGGTAATCCTGCTGCCAGTGCTTCCGCATAGGTAAGCCCCTGGGTCTCACTGGTGGAAGCGCTGACGAACAGATCTCCTGCCGGATAATAAGATGCTACTTCAACGGGTGATACCATTCCGGTAAAAATAACGCTTTCCGTCACACCCAGTTCTGCTGCCTTTTTCCGTAAAGTCTCCAAATAAGGACCGCCGCCTACAATCATCAGTATTGTGCCGCTCTCCTGAATTTTCTGCTGGTACTCCAGCAATTCTTCCACATTCTTCTCTTTTGCCAGACGACCTACATATAAAAGCACTGTGGTCTTCCGGTCCATTTTATATTTTCTTCGGATTCTCTCCCGGGAATCCGTCCGGGTCTGCGCGTCATATTTACTCAGATCAATCCCCGATGGGATCACTGATACCGGACAATGAATGCCATAGCCTTTTAGTAATGTCTCTATTTTTGTGCTGGGAGCGATCATACTGTCCACCTTCTCGGAGATCTGTCGCGTCAGGAACTGTACCATATCCCTGCCCCATTTCTTGTAAGGGGAAAAATAGTGGGTATAATCTTCGTATACAGTATGGTAAGTATGCACCAGAGGGATCTTACATTCCTCTGCGATCTTTTTTGCCATGAAAAAGGTAGAAAATTCACACTGGGAATGTACAATATCCGGATTCCACTCTATAATCCCGCGATACAGTTCGCGTCCCGGGGACACCCGAAATCTTGCTCCCGGATAAATATATCCGGCATTCACGGAACCCATATAGATCACACCCTCTTCTTCGTAGGAACGAGCTGTACGGGACAAGGTCAGGATCTTCACTTCATGTCCTCTTTGCTGTAATTCCTCCCGTAGATTGCATACCGAAGTAACAACTCCGTTGATGGTCGGCTTGTACCAGTCTGTTGTGATCAATACTTTCATCTTTTTTCTCCCTTCCGTTTATTTTCTCTGAATTGATCTCAGCATAACAGACACAGGTAAATTCCATCCGAATAAAATCAAAAGTTTTCCTAAAGTTTCTGTGAGTTTTTTCCAAAATGTGCACTAAAAAACAGCATTCTCCGGAAATTTCCGGAAAACGCCGTTTTTAATCGTCTTTCTATAAAATTATTATCTTTCTTCTCTGAAGTACGCCAGTCCCAGACTTGCGGGGGGCTGATTCTCTCTCTTGCTCCTCATACTGGTGATGACCAGTACCAGTAAGGTCACGACATAAGGGATCATCTTATACAGCTCCTGATACTCCATATGCTCGATACCGGTGGGCAGATACAGATACAGAATATACAGACCACCGAACAGGAAAGAAGCAAATACACTGATATTCGGTCTCCAGATAGTGAAGATGACCAGCAATGGCAAGCCAGCCTCTGTCACCGAACGCATCGTTGGACCAGACACCGCAGGCATAATCCATTACATAGTACAGTCCGCCCAGACCTGCGATCATACATCCCACGCAGGTAGCGATGTATTTGTACCGGGATACGTTGATACCGGCTGCATCTGCGGTATTGGGACCCTCACCGACTGCTCTTAAGTGCAGTCCGGTTCTGGTATGACTCAGAACATACGATGCCGCAAACGCAATGATCACTGCCAGATAAGCCAGGAATCCATAGGATAAAAACAGCTTGCCAAACCAGCCAAGTTTTCCCGCAAAAGGAAGTGACTTACTGAAATAACTGCTGGTAGCAGACAGTGCAATGGAAGGTACATCACTGTTCACCAACTTGATCAGGGATCCGCCAAAGAAGTTACCGAAGCCGACACCGAAGGTGGTCATTGCCAGACCGGTCACGTTCTGGTTCGCCCGCAGGGTGACAGTCAGGAAGCAGTACAGCAATCCCATCAACAGGGATCCTAACAGGCAGCAGAGCATCGGAATCGCAATGGCAAGAAACCCATTCATGTTCGCCGCGTCTCCTGCGGATCTCTCATAGAAGAAAGATCCGATGACACCACAGATACCTCCCACATACATGACGCCGGGGATTCCCAGATTCAGATTACCGGACTTCTCCGTGATGATCTCACCGGTACTCCCGTATAACAGAGGAATTCCCTGTACGATTGCTCTCGGAATAAATGCAAGTAAAAATGACCACATGCTTACTGTTCCTCCTTTTCTGCTTTTTTACGGAACTGCAGTCTGTAAGTAATGAAGAACTCACAGCCGATGATAAAGAACAGGATAATACCTGTCAGAATATCGGAATAAGAATGATTCAATCCGAAATTGGTAGAGATCTCACTGGCTCCGCGATCCATGAATATGATCAGGAAGCTGGAGAATACCATGGTCAGAGGATTGAACTTGGACATCCAGGATACCAGTACAGCGGTAAATCCCTGTCCACCTGCAATCGTGGTGGTCACAGTATGATTGATACCTCCTACCAACAGCAGACCTACCAATCCACACAGTGCACCAGATAACAGCATGGTACGGATAATGACTTTTTCCACCTTAATACCCACATATTTCGCAGTATTTTCACTCTCACCCACAACAGAGATCTCATATCCCTGCTTGCTGTAATTAAGATATACATACATAAATATTGTGATCACTACTGCCACTACAATACTTAACAGATATTTGGAGCCGAAGATCTGCGGCAGCCAGCCCACATTGGTGTTCTGGTTGATGATACCGATCTTACCGGATCCCTTGGGAACCTCCCATACTATCGTATAAAATGCCACCAACTGAGTAGCTATGTAGTTCATCATCAGCGTAGACAGCGTCTCATTGGTATTCCATTTCGCCTTGAAAAATGCGGGAATGAAGCCCCAGATGGCTCCTGCTGCCAGACTTGCCACGATCATGCACAGGATCACAACTGCGTTCGGAAGCTTATCTCCCAGACAGATCATACAGGCTGCTGCTGCCAGCCCGCCGATCAGCACCTGTCCCTCACCGCCGATATTCCAGAATTTCATCTTAAATGCCGGAGTCAATGCCAATGCGATCAAAAGCAGGATCGCTATATTCTGAAAAGTGACCCAGGTCTTGCGAACGGATCCGAAAGCACCCAGAACGATGGACTGATATACCTGTAAAGGATTGATTCCCGTGGTGATCGTCGTAATGATACCGCACAGGATCAGTGCCAGCAGGATTGCCAAAAATCGAATACCCAGAGATTTATACCAGGGAAGCGCATCTCTTTTTACGATATGAAACAAAGGCTCTTTATTCTTTTCCTTCATGTTCTTTGCCTCCTACTCTGGTCATCAGCATACCGACCTCATTTTTGTCTGTCTTTCTCGCATCCAGAATACCGCTCACTTCTCCGCCACACAATACCATGATACGATCGGACAGCTCCATCAGCACATCCAGATCCTCACCTACGAAAATCACGGCAACGCCCTTTTTCTTCTGTTCATTGATCAGGTCATATATAGTATACGAAGAATTAATATCCAGTCCACGTACCACATAAGCCGTCAACAGTACGGTAGGTGCAGACGCAATCTCTCTTCCAACGAGAACCTTCTGTACATTACCACCGGACAATCTGCGTACCGGAGTGGTGATACCCGGGGTTACAACCTCCAGATTTTCTACCACATCCGTTGCAAGCTGTTTGGAAGGCTTTCGGTTCGTAAATGGTGTATGTCCCTGTCGGAAAGAACGTAACATCATATTATCGGTCAGATCCATATTGCCTACCAGTCCCATGCCAAGACGATCCTCCGGTACAAAAGAAAGAGATACGCCCATCTCTGCGATCTTCAACGGATCCTTGCCGATCAGCATTTCCTTACTTCCATCATCTTCCACATAGCTGATTGTGCCGGCTTCTGTTACCTGCAGACCTGCAATGGCTTCCAGAAGCTCCTTCTGTCCACAGCCGGAGATACCGGCGATTCCCAGGATCTCACCACTATTGGCGGTAAAGGAGACGTCCTTCAGCTTAACGATACCTTCTTCGTTACGTACGGTCAGTCCCTGTACTTCGATACGGGGCTTTGGATTCACAGGTTCCGGTCTGACAATATTCAAAGTAACCGCATGTCCCACCATCATATTGGTCATTTCCGTAACGGTGGTATCCTTTGTCAGCATGCTTCCAATATACTGACCGTTACGAAGCACAGCCACCCTGTCGGACAGAGATTCCACTTCATGCATTTTATGGGTAATAATGACAATAGCCTTGCCGTCATCTCTCATTTTCCGGAGAACGTTAAAGAGCTTCTCTGTCTCCTGCGGTGTCAGTACAGCGGTAGGCTCATCCAGGATCAGGATATCCGCACCACGATACAGCACCTTTACAATCTCCACGGTCTGCTTCTGGGATACCGTCATATCATAGATTTTCTGCTTCGGATCTACTTCAAAACCGTATTTGTCACAGATCTCCTCTATTTTACGGGATGCCTCCTTGATATTAAGCCTGCCTTCCAGACCCAGGATGATATTCTCGGTAGCAGAAAGTACATCGATCAGCTTAAAATGCTGATGCACCATACCGATTCCCAGCCGTAACGCATCCTTGGGGGATTTGATGACCTCTTCCTTACCGTTAATAAAGATCTGTCCCTCATCCGGAAAATAAATACCGGAGAGCATATTCATCAGTGTCGTCTTACCGCTGCCGTTTTCCCCAAGCAGCGATAATATCTCACCCTTATAGATATCCAGATTTACCTTATCATTGGCAATCACGGATCCAAAAGTCTTGGTAATGTTTTTCATTGAAACCGCAGCTACTTTTGTCTCTTTTTCCATCCTAGTCACCTTTCCAATTTATCCACGACCTGCAATTTTCAGGTCTTTTAATACCTGGCATAAGCACACTGGCCGCCCCTTTTCTACCTCATCCATCCACAAAAGCAAAAGATCCATAAGGTAGAAAAAGGGCGGCGCGGCGATAAACGCTGCGCCGTCCGGGCTATTTCAATAAGTCAATTAATACTGCTCATCCAACAGGTTGATTCCATCAATTCTTACATTGAAGTAAGGAGCGGAACGGAATGCAACATCGGACTCATGGAAGTATCCGTCACTTACTACCTCATGGTCGGGAGTATAATCAGGATCAGTATCGATATCAGCTTCATAGCTGTCCAGGGTCTTACCGTCTACAGTAAAGGTGGTGATATCATATACATGAGCCTTGCCTGCGATCAGATCAGCCTTTGCAGCTTCTACTGCTTCTGCAGTACCCTCTGCTACAGCAGCACCAAGATCACTCAGCTCTACAGATCCGGTCTCCAGAGTACCACACCAGTCAGTATCGATAGGAGTTCCATCTGCTACACATTTAATAGCATACTCAAAGTAAGGCTCCCAGTTAACTCTGGAAGATACCAGGAAGGTATTGGGGCAGGCTGCCTCAGTGCTTCCGTTGTAAGATACGTTGGGAACGCCTGCGGTCTCACATGCGGTAGGAGCACCCATGGAGTCTGCATGCTGGCTGATCAGTACACATCCGCCCTCGATCAGCTTGTTAGCTGCTTCCTTCTCAGCGGTCTCATCGTACCAGGAACCGGTAAAGGTTACATCCATGGTAACGCTGGGGCATACGGAACGAGCGCCCAGGAAGAAGGATGTATAACCGGACATAACTTCTGCATAAGTATAAGCACCTACATAACCC
>OLXJ01001130.1_pt1 | contig 10922 bp, 3 predicted proteins | sample 1644591 | NCBI WGS metagenome assembly OLXJ01 (sample SAMEA103958150, study PRJEB25191) | human gut metagenome | biome: human-associated habitat [ENVO:00009003]; feature: intestine environment [ENVO:2100002]; material: feces | place: Germany | collected 2013/2015 | reverse complement strand
GCGCAGGGTACCGGACAACGCATTGAAGTGCGTAGTCATCAGTCCCATTTCCTTTGTCCAGTTGTAGAAGGTTTTTTGTTTGGGATAGAAGCTGGTGAGTCCGTTCTCCGTACTTAATAGAATTTCATTGTCTTCATCCGATAATATCGTGTAGATATTGTTGGATATCATGGCACAGTTTCCCGTATAATAATGGGTAAACAACTTTGTCTGGGGATCATAAATCAGTACTCCCGATCCGCTGGTACCTATATACAGTGCGCCTTTTTGGGTCTGATACAGGGAGTAGACATAGGTAGATTCTACCGGCAGTTGGATGCGTTCATATTTCCCGGATTCTATATCCAGAAGAAACAGGCCTGTTGCCGTACCTATCCACATACTTTTGTCATCCTTTTCGATGATGGCGGTTACGGAATGCAGTCCGTGGTAGAGCCGTATGTCTTTGGTCTGTACGTTGATTCGCTTCAGGTTATAATATCCTCCGCTCCATACATAACCGCGTGAATCTTTGCGTATGTCACGTATGTATTTATCCGGACGTATACTTTCATGAGCATACGAAGCGGGTGTAAAATAAGTTGTTTTCGACGTACGTTTATCTATCTGATAAAGTCCCGAGAAATATCCGCCTGCCCAAATAATGCCGGGAGATACTTCACATAAGGTTGTAAATATATGATTTTTGCTGTTCTGTACATTCTCAAAGGTGCTCAGAAACGAGCGCCATTTTCCGGTTTTTGAGTCTTGCAGGCTAATTCCGTTGTTGGTGCCATACCATAAGTCTCCCTCGCTGTCTTCTATGATAGAGTTCACCTGGTCGTTAATCAGCGACTGCTTATTACCGACAGAATGTTTGATCCATTTATAACTCGGATAACGATTGTTCTGAATGGTAATTCCTATCGGATAGTTTGCCATCCATATCCGTTCTTCGTCGTCTATGTAGATGTCGTTAATGCTGTTGCCGTTCATGCCATTGTAGCTGTTGTAGTCTGCTACGATAAAAGGTACGGTCTGGTACGTATCGACATTCATCTTATAGATACCTCCGCCATCGGTAGCAATCAGCAGTTCTTTGGCATTCAGTGGTTTGATGCGTGATATACTTACGTCTTTCAGGCTGACTTCCGGTTGTGTGATGGTTTTTGTGTTCATGTCGTAAACCATGACGCCCCGTTGGAAGGTACCGATGAACAGTTTGCGGATTTTGGGGTCGAAGTGTAAATCGTTAACTTGAATATTGACGTTGTCGAGCTTGTCGCAGGGGAGAAGTTGTAGTGTGTTGTCTTTCAGTTGGGCATGATGAATACCCATCTCCGTCCCGATAAAATAGTGGGATTCGTCGATTTGTTCGATGTCGTTTATAGCTTCGCTGAGGCAGTTTTTAACATGAGTAACCTCTTCCGTCCGGGTGTTGTAAAGGAAGATCGTTTCTTCGTTGCACAGCCAGATATGATTGTTATGATCGATCCAGCTGAAAGTGATGGGAGCCGGTAAATCCTTAAAGTCTTCTATCGGCAACTTGTAGACGAGTTCGAAAGTGTCATGAATACGGTCATACCGGAAAATCTTGCCTTTCTTACCGATTTCCCATAGCGTTCCTTCCGGATCGATATATAACCAATTCAGATTTAACAGCGAGTTGAGTTCTTTGTCGCCGTCCATTAATTTATACCGTTTAAACTCTTTGCCGTTGTACCGGTCGATTCCCTCGTGCGTAAGGAACCACATATATCCAACATTGTCTTTTTGAATGTAGTACACTCTCCGGTTGCTTAACCCGTCTTCCACTCCTAGATACTGATAGGTCTGGGCGACACAGGTCAGAGGAAACAATAATAATAAAAAAAGCCATTTTTTCATACAAATAGGACTTTTATGGGTTATTGAATCTTTAGTGAGGGGGAAAGTTTGACAAAATTAAGAAGATTTTTCGACACTACAAAATTTTAGGTTAAGATAACGGTGCTCTCAAAGTGAAGTATACAGGAGCTTTCGCAGCTATTTGTATATCCTGTTTATTTAGGGAAATTAAGTTGTAATATGCAGACTTTGGGTATGGAAAAGGAGTTAAAACAAGAGGCTGTTACTTTATAACAAATAACAGCCTCCGTTTCAATGATAGAAAGATATCTTATTTAGTCTTCTCTTCTACCCATTTGCGGGCATTGACAAATGCTTCTATCCATGGAGTAATCTGATCGCTGTTCTTACGGTCAGCAGGATAGCAGCCATTCTGCCACGGGAAGATAGCACGTTCGAGGTGAGGCATCATTGCCAGATGGCGGCCGTCGGCGCTGGCAAGACCTGCGATAGAATAATCGGAACCGTTCGGGTTGCCGGGGTATTCATCGTAGCTGTATTTTGCCACTACGTTGTATTGGTCTTCATCGTAAGGCAGAGAGAATTTACCTTCTCCGTGAGCCACCCAGATACCCAGTTTGCTGCCGCTCAATGAGCCGAACATTACACTGCGGTTGGTCGGGATTGTCAAGCCTACATAAGTCGATTCGAATTTATGTGAGTCGTTGTGCAGCATCTTGCCTTTCTTTTCGTGTTCCGGATTGATAAGTCCCAGTTCCATCATCAGCTGGCAACCGTTGCAGATACCCAGTGAAAGCGTATCTTCACGTGCGTAGAACTTGTCAAGTGCCTCTTTGGCTTTAGGGTTGAATAAGAAACCTCCTGCCCATCCTTTGGCCGAACCGAGTACGTCGGAGTTGGAGAATCCACCGCAGTAAACAATCATGTTTACATCTTCCAGTGTTTCGCGTCCGCTGATCAGGTCGGTCATCGTCACGTCTTTCACGTCGAAGCCGGCAAGATAGAGTGAGTAAGCCATTTCGCGTTCGCCGTTCGTTCCTTTCTCGCGGATGATGGCAGCGCGGACACCGCTTGGAGTACGACGGTCCGGAGTGATACCATACTGAGAGAGTTTACCTTTGAATCCGGGCATGAAAGCGAATTCAACCGGTTGCATCTTATAGTTTTCGAAACGTTTCTTTGCGCAGCCGTTCATAGACTGTTTGCGGTCGAGCAGGTAAGAAGAAGAATACCATACATCACGCATATAGTCGATACCGAATTGGTAGGTAGCGTCTCCTTTGGATACGAGGATGTGGCGTTCGTCGGTAGGTTTACCCAACTTCAGGTAGCCTACGCCTGCGTCTTCCAGAATCTTCTTCACCTCTTCTTTGTGCTTGTCGCTGACCTGGATAACAATACCCGGATTTTCTGCAAACAGAATCTTGACAATATCCTGTTCCTTCATCTTGTCGAGGCTGATTTCCATACCGCCTTCCACATTGGCGAAGCACATTTCGAGCAATGTAGTGATCAGACCACCGGCAGAAATATCATGTCCGGCAAGAATCAATCCTTTGTTTACCAGTTCCTGTACGGCAAGGAAAGCATCGCGGAAATACTCTGCGTCTTGTACGCAAGGCACATCGTCACCCACTTTGCCCAATGACTGTGCAAAGGCGGAACCGCCGAGCTTCAGTTCGTCGAAGCTGAAGTCAATATGATAAAGAGTTGTTTTTTCGTTGTTTACCAATACCGGAGATACAACCTTCTTCACGTCGGAAACTTCGCCGCCTGCCGATACAATTACTGTTCCCGGAGAAATTACTTTTTCGCCGTTCGGATACTTCTGCGTCATAGACAGAGAATCTTTTCCGGTAGGAACGTTGATTTGCAGGGCGCAGCAGAAGTTGCTCAATGCTTTCACGGCAGTGTAGAGACGAGCGTCTTCACCTTCCTGTGAACGGCAAGGCCACATCCAGTTGGCAGACAGGGAGATGCTGTCCATGCCCTCTGCCATAGGAGCCCAGACAAGGTTAGTCAGTGCTTCGGATACAGAAAGTATAGAACCGGCAGCCGGATCGGCCAATGCTGCTTGCGGAGCGTGTCCGATAGAGGTAGCAATACCTTTCTCGCCACGGTAGTCGAGTGCTACGACACCACAGTCGCTCAACGGCAATTGAAGTTCACCTTGGCATTGCTGACGGGCTACTTTACCTGTTACCGAACGGTCTACTTTATTGGTCAGCCAATCCTTGCAAGCCACTGCTTCGAGCTGCAATACATTGGTCAGGTATTCATGCAGTTGAGACAATTCGTATTTCGGCATTTCATAATGACGTTCTACGGTTTTGTCTATCATATATGTCTTGGGAGATGAACCGAACATCTGTTCTACGGCAAGATCGAACGGACGTACACCGTCAGCTTGTTGGAAAGCAAAGCGGTGGTCGCCTGTCGTTTCTCCGACTACGTACATCGGGGCACGTTCACGTTCTGCAATCTTGCGCACATGTTCGATAGCTTCTTCTTTGATAAGAAGTCCCATACGTTCCTGGCTTTCATTGGCGATGATTTCTTTGGCAGACAGCGTTTTGTCACCGATAGGCAACTTGCTCATGTCGATCAGACCGCCGCATTCTTCCACCAATTCCGACAGACAGTTGACGTGACCTGCCGAACCATGGTCATGAATAGAAACAACCGGATTCACATCTTCTTCACAAAGGGCACGGACTACGTTGTTGGCACGTTTCTGCATTTCTGCATTCGCACGTTGCACGGCGTTCAACTCGATACCACTACTGTAACGACCGGTATCTACTGAAGATACGGAACCGCCGCCAAGTCCGATTCGGTAGTTGTCACCACCGATAACGACTACTTTGTTTCCGGCTTCCGGTGCGCCTTTCAGACAGTCGCGCTGTGTACCGTAGCCTACACCTCCGGCAAGCATGATAACTTTGTCATAGCCGTAAACCTCATTGTTCTCTGTATGTTCGAAAGTCAGTACCGAACCGCAGATCAGCGGCTGGCCGAACTTGTTTCCGAAATCGGAAGCGCCATTGGAAGCCTTGATCAAGATCTGCTCCGGAGTCTGGTATAACCAAGGACGAGGGTCTAGGACTTTCTCCCATTCGCGAGCGCCTTCCGTACGAGGGTAAGAGGTCATATAGACCGCTGTTCCCGCTATCGGCAAGGATGCCTTACCACCGCCCAGACGGTCACGAATCTCACCACCTGTTCCGGTAGCGGCACCGTTGAACGGCTCAACGGTTGTCGGGAAGTTATGCGTCTCGGCTTTCAAGGAGATAACCGTCTTGATATCTTTTACGGCGAAGAAATCGGGTTTGTCACCGGATAGGGGAGCGAATTGCTCTACCGTCGGTCCTTCATTGAACGCTACGTTATCTTTATAAGCGGAAACCAATTTATTAGGGTTCTCGGCGGAAGTTTTCTTGATCAAGTTGAACAAGGAACTTTCTTTTTCCTCGCCGTCGATGATGAATACACCTCCGAATATTTTATGTCGGCAGTGTTCCGAGTTTACTTGGGAGAAACCGAACACCTCGCTATCGGTCAACTTACGTCCCAACTTCTGGCTTACCTCGTTCAAGTAAGCGATCTCCTCTTGGCTTAGAGCCAAGCCCTCTTGTTGGTTGTACACTTCCAAATCCTCAATGTAGACAATAGGATCCGGTTTTTTACTGATCGTGAAGATCTCCTGATTCAAGCCATTGTAGATACGTTGCAACATCGGATCGTGATCCGCATCGCCAGAAGAAACAGGAAAATATTCCTCAATACGGGAAATACCGGTCAGGCCCATGTTCTGGGTAATTTCAACGGCGTTCGTACTCCACGGGGTAATCATTTCCCGGCGTGGCCCTACGTACCAGCCTTCCAATGTTTCTGATTGAACAGGAGTCGCCTCGCTAAACAACCAAACCAGTTTTTGAGTGTCTTCAGGAGAGAAAGCGTGCGCGGCCTCTACAGCCAGCACCGTCTTTGTTGAAGATTGAAAGAATAGAATCATATCGTTGATTTATTAGTATTTATCACGAAATAACGAATAAGCCTCTTTTAGAGAGTGCAAAGATAATGATTTCCCGTGAATTATTATGTCAATACGTTTTAAAAGAAAAGAGGGCGGAACCTCCCGGTCTCGCCCTCTCATGTCCCCTGCATAGTAAAAAATAAGAGTGTGTCTATATTCTACCAGCCTGCGTTCTGTTGTGCGGCTAGCGTGGGGTTTCTTAATATATCATTCAATGGAATCGGCCAAATAAAGCGTTTATCCGTGTACGGGATGAACTGTTTGCCGAACCATTCAGCTTTCACTTCTCCACCAACAACGAATGCGCCTTGGTTCTTCACATTGTTGTATTCGATCTTTGCGGGAATACCACCGGACGGCAGTAAATCGTCAGCCGCTAAACGATGAATATCTTCCCAACGGCGACCTTCACCTTGGAACTCAATGCGACGTTCCCAAAGGATAGCTTCTACCAGCGCTTTCGTGTTGGCGAAATCGCCAGCCTTATACGTTTGTGTAGCGGGGTCGGCCAAAGAACGGTCTCTTACTTGATTCAATTTCTCCAATGCGAGAGTCTTGTCTCCCGCACGCGCGGCAGCCTCGGCCTCGTTTAGCAATACCTCGGCATAGCGCAGGATCGGGGCATACTCTTCACGTGTTTGAGGATTCTGGTATTTATCACAGAAGTAATAATCGTCAGACGCACGATAAAGGACGAGGTTACGACGCTTGTCATCCCCTTTCCAGAATTTGGAGTTGTAAAGGGTAGGGGATGTCGGGCACATCGCACGGCCACCTTCACGGGCAGACATCATAGCGGACATAGCTCCATTTACAGATGCGTTATCTTGAGAGTCATTCGGAATGGAGAATATAGATTCCTGATTGTCTTTGTAAGAAACGAAAGGAGTGGCAGGATTGGTTTCCAGAATGAAACGTCCGCCTTCCAGTTTCTTAGCTTCAGTAACTACATTGTTCCAATCACGCATATGTAAATATACGCGCGTTTTCAATGCGATGGCGGCACCTTTGCTCGCACGTCCGATCTTATCAGCATCAATAATGTCCGGAAGCATGCTTTCCGCATTATTCAGGTCGCTTAATATCTGATCGTAAGTCTCCTTAACGGTAGAACGGCCTATGCTTTGTTGCTCAGCGAGTTGGCTGGGGTCGTTTACGGCTTTCGTGTAAATAGGCATACCGTAGTTATTGTTACCTTCTACGTTGTAGGGCAGGGCATAATGGATCATCAAGTTGTGATAGGTTAACGCACGTAAGAACAGGCATTCTCCTTTGTACTGATTCCCTTTCTCTTCGGTTATGACACCCGCCGCTACCGCGCCTTCTATACCTGCGTATACCGTATTATAGCGGTTAATAGCCTCGAAAGAGGTTTCCCACATCGCCACGTTATTAGCGGTAGTCAAGTTATAGGTTGCGGAATAGGTATAATCATAGAATTGGGCGGTTAGGTTCATATCTTCACCGCGCATTTCGCCTTGCAATATACTGGCCGCTCCAAAAGGATAGCCGCGTGCCCAGCCATAATCATCCGGATTTATATACATACCACATTGTGCGGCATCATAAGCTCCGACTACGGCTAACTCGCAACGTTCTTCTGTCCCGTATGCCGTAAGCTCAGAGAATTTGTCAACAGGTTCAAGGTCTACGACGTCGCTTTCGCAGGCGGTGAACACGGGTAGCGAGAACAGGGCTGTCCCTAACGCTACTACTGAAATGTTTTTATATAATTTCTTGTATAACATAATTGTAACTTTTCTTAGTTTGTGAAATTAGAATGTAATGTTCGCTCCAAAAGTGAATGAACGTTGCTGTGGCATACCGTTCCAATCTACACCTAAACGAGAGTTTGTCTCAGGATCCAATCCGGAATAACCTGTGATAGTGAGTAAGTTCTGTCCTTGAACATAGAAACGAATCTTTGTCATGTTCAGTTTGGATACGACCGCCTTCGGTAGTGTATAGCCTAAAGCTAACGTCGATAGTTTTAGGTAATTGCCGCTCTCAACGAAGTGTGAATCCGTATATCCATCATTGAATAAGGAAGAGGCGTCTCCATAACCGATTTTTGGAGTCATGCCGTCACCCGGTTGCTCTGGAGAAATCCAGCGGCCTAAGATTTCTGTTCCATTGTTGGAGAAATCCATATTGAACAATGCGCTTTGACGAGAAGCGTTCATGATCTTATTACCTCCGGAGAAGCGGAAGAATACATTTAAATCGAAATTCTTGTAAGAAACTGTATTATTCCAACCTCCGTACCAAGTAGGCATAGATGAACCTAATACCTTACGGTCGCTAGCGTCCAAGGAAGAAGCCTTGGAGACATCCGAAGGGTTGGAAGGATCATATTCCGCATAGTCGTAAGAGCCGAATGTGTCGAATTGCACTAATGAACCGTCCGCCTTACTCCAGATCGGATTACCGTTTGCGGCGTTTACGCCGTAATAATCATATCCATATAAAGATCTATATGACTCTCCTTCACGAATGATTGTGTAATTGTCTACGATGTCTGTTCCGCCGTATAAGCTCTTCACCGTGTTCTTAGCTGTGGAGAAGTTGAAATTAGTTTGCCAGTTCCAATCTTTGGTAGCGATGATTGTAGCGTTAACTGTCAATTCCATACCGGAGTTCTTGATCTTACCGATATTATCAAAATATGAGTTGTAAGGAATACCAGCGGTAGGTGCTGTAGGAACTTCCAACACCAAGTCTTTGGAGTTCTTTTGCCAATAAGCTAGCTCGAATGTCAGGCGGTTATTAAAGAAAGAGCCATCCAATCCGATATCGAAAGTCTCGGTTGTTTCCCATTTAAGCTGGCTGTTACCCATACGGTTCCAAGCGATAGCTGTATTCGATCCTGCTTTCTTCGCCCCGTAAGTTCCCAGATAAGGGAAATAATTCCCTAGGTCAGAGTTCCCGATTGTAGCGTAGCTGGCACGGATACGTAAGTCGTTAAACCAATCATTAATAGTTGATTCGCTCCAGAATTTTTCGCGAGAGATACGCCAAGCGGCTGATCCTCCCCAGAATGTACCCCAGCGGGTGTCTTTCGGAAGGCTGGATAAGCCGTCTGTGCGGACGGAGGCTCCGATATAATATTTACTATCATAGTTGTAATTCGCACGGAACATATAGGAGGCTAATCCCATAAACGTTTTACCTCCAGATACGAATCTCTCACCAAATGTGTTGGAAATGATATGGTCGGTGAAGAAAGCATCGGATATTTGTTGCACGGTTGCGTCCGTATATTCATATTCTTGATGGGTGTACTCTTGTACCGCTGTCGCCGTCAGATTATGTACATCATTGAATGTACGGTTAAAGTTGATTACGTTTTGCCAGTTCCAGTTCGTGTATGTGGTATTGATTTCTTCCAATAAGCCGCCATAGCCGTATCCGTCTCCTGATTCCGGGTTCCATACCATGAAATCTTTAACATTCGAGATGTCTAAGCCAGCTTGTGTCTTTAAAGTCAATCCGTCCATGAATGTGATTTCAGCCCATCCACCACCTAATACACGGGTATTGGTCGTACGGTTTACGTTATTGTCTAATGCCCAGACGATATTCTGGATACCATTATCAATATAGGAAAGGTTGCTTCCGCGACCTAATGTCTTACGGTTTTCAGCGTCGATATTGTAACCAGTAGGATCATCCGGATTGAATACAGATACGTTTGGAAGCATACGAGTGCCGGCGAAACCTACGCCACCCAATGAATTCTCGTCATTCATGACACCATTAACCCGGGTACGGGTCATCTGGCCATTTAATCCGATGCGTAACCATTTTGTCGCTTGTTGTGTCAAATCTGCCTTTAAGCTCAAACGGTTTAAGTCATTGGCGCGAATGATACCTTCTTGTTCCGTGAAACCTAATGATACATAATATTGGCTTTTATCCGTACCACCACTGGCGGATAAGCTATGATTGTGCTGGAAACCTGTACGGAAAATATAATCATTCCAGTTTGTGTCCGGTCCGTTCGGATCGTAAACAGCCTGTCCTTTCATTCCCCAGTTCTCGTATTTCTCGTTAGCGATAGTCACGAAATCTTTCGCTCCCAGAAGATCATGCAATTTAGCTGCGCTGGCTGCGCTTACATAGCCATCGTAAGTTACTTGAGTACGTCCCTTGGAGCCTTTCTTAGTTGTGATCAATACAACTCCATTTGCCGCACGGGAGCCATAGATAGCTGTAGCCGCACCGTCTTTCAATATTTCAATGGATTCGATGTCATTCGGGTTAATATCAGACATCGCATTGTAAGAAGCGTAAGCCATTCCTAAGCCGGTTTTTCCATCGGCGTTATCACCGGTGGCGATCGGCATGCCATCTACGATGAATAACGGCTGAGAGTTAGAACTGATCGTACTCATACCACGGATCTTGAATTGAGGACCGCTTCCCAATACGCCACTAGGAGTCGTAACCTGTACACCAGCGGCACGTCCAGCTAATTGAGAGTCGAAAGACGCTGTTGCCAAGTTGCTTAAGTCTTCACCTCCTACTTTAGATATGGCACTCGTCACATCCTTTTTTCTTTGAGTTCCGTAACCGACAACCACGACTTCATCCAAGTTCTGAGAGTCGGACTCCATCGTGACTTTAATGATTGGTTTTACTGCCACTTCCACAGATTTCATACCGATGTAGGAAACGATTAGCTTTTTCGCGTTAGAAGGAACATCCAAGGTGAACGCTCCGTTGTAATCCGTTACAGTACCGGTAGTAGTACCAGCTACTACGATAGAGGCTCCAATGATAGGTCCATCGTCTTCCGCCGAGATAACCGTACCGGTCACCTTCGTGGTCTGAGCCGTTGCGAACGCTATACTTGCGAACAAGCATAGTAATAGATAAGTCAACCTTTTCATAGACACATACTTTTTGTTTAATTTGTTAATAAATAGATCGTTGTAATCAATTGTTGCCACTTAGTCGATTGACTTAGTTTCCGAAGAACTAAATCACTTTTCCGTTCAATATTTATTAATTATTATAAATATCTTAATAAATTATAGAACATGCAACCTATGTAAAC
>OLXJ01001126.1_pt1 | contig 10949 bp, 7 predicted proteins | sample 1644591 | NCBI WGS metagenome assembly OLXJ01 (sample SAMEA103958150, study PRJEB25191) | human gut metagenome | biome: human-associated habitat [ENVO:00009003]; feature: intestine environment [ENVO:2100002]; material: feces | place: Germany | collected 2013/2015 | reverse complement strand
ATGGAAGTAGCCAAAGCCTCTTTGGTAAATGCGCCCGGGTTGTATTCCTCCAAGGTGCAGGAATGTAGAGATAAGGCCGAGAACAGCACACTGCAAAATATGAATTTTATATATATCCTTTTCATGATTATAATCTTTTGTTAGAATGTCAAATTAACGCCAAAAACAAATTGCCGGTAGGTAGGAAATGCATCCGAACCGTTGGTTTCGGGATCAGTATCTTTCAACTGCTTATCTTTTACAAAGATGAACGGATTGTAGGCTGTGGCATAAATACGGCATTTCTCCATTAAAACTTTGCGGGAAATATTGACGGGTAGTGTATATCCCAGCGTGATATTTTTAATCTTAATGAAGGAGCCATCGCGCACTCTTAATGAAGGATATACGGTTTTTTGTTCGTCTCCCGTTCCGGGACGGGGGAAATAGGCTCCTTGATTATCCTCTGTCCAGTAGTCTACGCCTGCCAGTTGATTTTTGGTTACGCTCTGTTCGGCAGTATAATAACCGAGCAGGTCACTGTTGATTGTCTGTCCGTAACGCGCCATGGCAAAGACGGATAAATCAAAATTTTTGTAGGTGAAGGAATTGCTGAATCCGATGATCCAGTCCGGATTGGAATGTCCTAGAATTTGCCGGTCTTCCGTACTGTATTTATGCACACCTTCATCGCCTTTCTGGTCTAAGGTTTCTATCTTGATGAATCCGGGTTTTACGCCGTAGGCATCCAATGTTTCCTGTGGAGTATCGGTTCCCCAGATTCCGGTATATTTATATCCGTAAATAGCTTTAATCGGTTCACCGACAAACAGGTTTTCGGCGATCAGATCACCGTCAGGCAGATCGTCTATTTGTTCCTTGTTCCAGGTGATGGATAAAGTAGTGTTCCAGGTGAAATCCTTGTGCCGTATGTTGTGCGAAGTGATCGTTGCTTCCACACCTTGGTTACTGGTCTGGGCGATGTTCTGCCAGATAGCCAGAGGCGATCCCCATCCGGTCAGACCGCTGGTGATGGGCAATGTACGTTTGAATAATAATCCTTTGGTGGTTGTCTTGAACCATTCTACCGATCCGTCAATGCGACCGTTTAGGATACCGAAATCCAACCCCACATTCCAGTTGTATGACTTCTCCCAGCCGAGATCGGAACTACCGTAAGTACCGGAGTATTGCGTGAAAGGAACAATCTTCCCATTAATGGAAATTCCCGAAGCGGTATATACGTATGCTTGTGTTGTGGTGCTGTATGCGGTGGTTCCTCCCGAGTTACCCGTGATACCGTAGCTCACTCTCAACTTCAGGTTGTCTAGCCAACTACGTGTCTTTTCCATAAATGCCTCGTCTGATATTCTCCACGCCAGTGCACCTGCGGGGAAAGCATCCCATTTATGTCCGGTAGAAAATTGTGAAACACCGTCCCAACGGGTAGAGAAATTAAACAGGTATTTGCCTTTGTATGAATAGTTCAGACGGAAGGCAAAAGACATTTTCTGTGTCTGTGCGAAGTCGGATTCCACATGTTGGGAAGTGCCCGATGTCAGTCGCCAGAAAGACCATTGATCTACCATCTGACCGCTGGCGGCAGCCATGCTGCTTTCCGACTGGTTCTTATTCCAGGAAGTAATCAGTGAACCTCCCAGATTATGGTCTTTTGCGATGGTTGTGTTGTAAGCGAGAATATTCTCCCAAGTGTAATTCCAGGCATTGTTGTTGGTGATGGAAGCATGCGGTGAACCTGCATAAGACGGACGGTTGGCATTGCACTTCTCTCCCCAGTATTGCCCGCGGCGTGAGTGATTCAACGTACCATTGACACGACTGGTAAAAGTCAGGTCTTTGATGGGAGTTAGTTCGACATAGCCACTCATGTTCAGATAGGTGGAACGTGTGTTGTCTACATACTGATTCTCTATGAAATCACTCATCGGGGAATATTGTCCCGTGATGTATTCGTGATTGATCTCCCCTTTTTCGGTATAAGCATCACCCAACGGGATGGCGGAGAGAGATTTGGTGAATGTGTTTTTCACGCCGGAGTTCAAGTCCCGGTAGACTAAATTGGAGGTAAAGCCCACCTTTGCCCATGAAAATATCTGTTGATCCAGGTTGAGGCGTAACGAATATCTGTTCAGATTTTCGTTATTAAGTAAACCTTCTTCCCGATTGTAGGAAGTCGAAGCAAATAATTTTGTCTTTTCAGTGCCACTGCTGACCGAAAGACTGTATTTCTGTGTGGTAGCCGTGTTGCCCGACACTTCATCTATCCAGTCTATCCATTTGCCGTCGTTGTATGCATCTATAAAATCCTGTTTCCCCAGTAGGGCGGACATATCGGTAGGATAGTCACCGTTTTTATATTTATAGGCTTCTTGCTGGTAGGTGACCCATTCATCCCGCGTCATCCCATGTCTGTAGTTGGGTGAACCGCTGAATCCGTAATAAGCATCGAAGTTTACGGTCGCTTTTCCCTCTTTTCCTCTTTTGGTGGTGATGATTACAACGCCGTTTGCTCCTGCGGAACCATAAATGGCGGTGGAAGAAGCATCTTTCAACACATCTACACTCTCGATGTCCGACGGGCTGACCTGGCTATAACTGCCGGGGATTCCATCGATAATAAACAACGGTTCGTTGCTGCCATAAATAGATCGTGAACCACGTAACAGAATAGTGACATCACCTCCTACCTGTCCCGAAGTTTTGGTGATATCCATTCCGGGTATCTTGCCTTGAAGGGCTTCCATCACATTATTGGTAGGAGCGGCCAGTACTTCCGCACTTTTGACGGAGGTTACCGCCCCCGTCAAATCCCGTTTTTTGACCGATCCGTATCCTACCACCACTACTTCATCAATCAATCTGGCATCTTCCGTCAGTATGATTTCCAGCTTGTTCTTGTTGCGTGTATTGACTTCCTGCTCTGTGTATCCCATATAAGATACCTTTAATACTGCATTGGGCGCTATGCGCAGTGTGAACAGTCCGTCTACATTCGTAATCGTCCCGTTACTGGTACCTTTTTCAACGATATTCGCTCCGATAATCGTCTCTCCTTGAGAGTTTTTCACTACACCCGAGATCGTTCTGCTCTGTTGGCAATAAGCCCGTGTTGATCCAAGTATCGACAATGAACCTATTAATAGGAATAATAGGTAAAAATTCATTCTATAAACAGTCTTTAGGGGATTATTCTCCCCTATGTTTGTTTTATCAGAAAATGATTTCATGCTTTTTGTTTAATTGTATGTTTACTAATTTGTTTTTGGATAGCTAAATTTCCGGATGATTTAAAGCTATGTTTCGATTGTAATGATTTTACTTACCCCATAGGCTATTAGATTTTATTGGTTAAATGATAATTGTTCAGAATGTCAATTGCACATCCTTCTGCACTGTTTTAAATGTGGCGCCACGATTCATGTCAGCTAAAAACTGACAGGGCAAAATTATGCATATAGAACTGGGGATTGAAAAATATAGAGTTGACTTTTATCAGAACTGAGTTGTTTCTTACTACCTGTTGTATATTTGATTTTATAAAGTAATATTGTTGTTGATTAAACCTTTACCCGTCGTAAACTTTACGGTAGTAAAGTTTTAGAAGTAGATAAAATGATAAAGACTGGGATAAAATAGATCTAATTAGGTTATATTTAAAAGAGAAACAGATAGAAAGCTGTCTTTTTCAAAGGGCGATATGTAGTTGCGAATTTTATTTTCATTATCTTTGTCTCAATGTATTTACTAAAGCAACAATGATATGGATATTAAAGTAAAAGACAAGGTGAATCAAAGGCATGTCGGTCGCAATCTGCAAAGAATCCGTGTATATCTAGGTATGAAACAGGAAGCGTTGGCTTCTGATCTGGGTGTTAGTCAGCAGGAGATCTCGAAAATAGAGAAACAAGATGAAATAGAGGATGGACTGTTAACCAAAATAGCTGAAGTCTTGGGAATATCTACTGATGTCATCAAGGATTTTGATGTTGAAAAAGCCATTTGTAATATTAATAATTATAAAGATGCTACCATTTCTCCGGGAGCAATTGCTACTGTTTATGCTCATAACCAACAGATTAATCCTCTTGAAAAGGTGGTTGAACTGTATGAACGCTTGTTGAAAAGTGAACAGGAGAAAATAGAGATTCTAAGAGAGTGCATAAAGCAGGGAAAATAATCAACAGACTGGAATATGGAAACGGAAAAGTACACAAATACAATTCATCTGGGAAGAAAAATTGAACGGGTGCGTCGGCTTCGGGGAATGACTCAAGCGGAACTCGGTGATTTGTTAGGTATAACGAAACAGGCTGTTTCGAAAATAGAACAAACAGAGAAGTTTGACGATGAACGATTAGGCGAGATTGCTTCAGCATTAGGCGTTACTGTAGATGGCCTGAAGAATTTTAATGAAGAGACAATCTTGTATAATACGAATAACTTCTACGAGAATTGCGGTGTTAAAAGTGCTGTCAGTAATACAGGCAATAATCAGACCTTTAATAGTTTTCCTGTTGAACAGGTAATTGAGATTTTCGAAAAGCTGTTGGATAAACAAAAGGAACAATTTGAAACTTTAAAAAAAGAGAAGAAATAAATATCTCCAAGATATTGAATTTTATCAGTCGTAATTATACTCCTAATGCAATGATAGCTGAATTGATTTCTTCAAAAAATAAGGAAATAGATTGGTTGAAAGAAGAAATTAAGTTTTTAAGAGGGGAAAATGAAAAATTGCTGCTGATTGTGGGTGAAAAGATATGAGATGATGTTATCATAATTATGTGATACACTTCTGTCTGTTGTTTATATGGGTAGTTATCACCTTTATGTTGTAAGCATAACTAAGATCTGATTGAGACTTTATAAATAATATTTTTTACTGTAAATGTTGAGGTATCCAAACTCTTTTTAATTCAAGGAGTTTGGATACTATTTTTAAGTTTACTGCATTATGGTGTAGTGTTCATAACACAAAGGCAATTATTTCGGGTGACAAGATAATATCTTTTTCTTTGAAAAAAATATCACAAAATTTTATTTGAAGGCTAATTTAGTTATTCTGCGTCCTTATTACTTTTTGTATCATTAGTATGATCCATACAGATATAACAAAGGGAGCGGTTAAGGTAGTGATACCCAAACTCATTCCTAGAATCTGTAATACGGTGGACAGTAAGACAGAGCATCCTGCCCATACGCCACTTTCCCAGCCCGTTCCTCCTAAAGCTATTGCACATAATACCCCATTATAGCCCATTAATCCGGCATTTAAGTCTGTAGCATCCACTTCAAGTAAAATGGCTAGGGGAATAGGAAGAAGTGCTCCCAAGATAGTATAGAGACTTGCCTTTCGAGAATTAATCAAAATGCCTATAAGGAAACATAATCCGGATAGAATTGTATTTCCCTGAAACATGACTTGCCCTATACCTAAGCAGAAGGCTTGGAAATAATTAATATTCTGTGTGGTATCAATAACCGTATAGGAAACTGATAGTAAATCTGGTATAAGCCAGCTGCAAACTCCCAACATTCCCCATACAGCAAGAATGAAAGGAGCAGTAAAGCCAGGAATTAAACGTTGCTGATTAAAAAAATAGGCAATCCATGTGGAAAGGGCCGAAGCGATAATCAACATGATTAAACTTCCTACCGATAATTGTAGAAATACGCCAACTGCTATACCTACTAAAGTTCCATTAAATCCGTATAATCCATTTTTAATATCATCATACTTATATCCCGAAAAATGGGCTGTCAGTGTACTTATTATATTACCGCAGACTGCTAGTATTCCCATTTGCCATGAGTTTAGAAATATTCCAATTAGCATGAATAATCCGGATAACGCATTATTCTGAAACATCACTTGTCCTATTCCACGTCCCAGAATAAGTAATAAATTGTGTATAAAGACCATTTGTATAAAAGATTGACTGATAAAATGATGACAAAAGTACAACCTTCTATTGAAAATAGCAATATTAAGAGATGGAGAATTAGAAAAGTGTAAAGAGATGTGGAATTATCATGTACGGTCAATTCACTAATTATTGTGCTAAGCATAATATTCATGACTATGTTAATGATTTACTTATAGGGGATGAATCTCGTTTTGATTGGACAGGAATAGATTTAATAGTTCCTTATTGGCCTTACTGTTAATTGAAAGTTCTCTGTTTTTTTGGAAAACATCCAAAGAACTGGAACATTCACCGCAGATATCTACTCCGATAATTTCTTCTTTTTTTAGAATGATGGAGAGGAGTTTCTCCAATTCGGTCAGTGATAGGGAACCCTGATCCCAATTGGTTACTGCTGATTTTATGTCCAATACATCTTTGTCCACTGATATATAGACAGGCTCATTCAGATGTTCATGAGAGAATCTGTTCCATCCTTCTTCGTGAGAAAGTTCTGTTTCGCTATAAAACTTTAATTTTTCTCCATAATTGGGATGCAGTGCTTTGATCAACTTTTCAGCAGCACCGACGATACATACTTTTTGAAGATAAGGATTTGTATCCAATACTCTTTTCACCCAACATCCGCATGACATTAGATTGTCAAATAAGGAAGGTTGCATATCTGGATGATGATCAAAGACAACTAGTGAGAATGGGGTCTTTATTTTATCCGTCCAAAATTTACTGATATAATGATAGTTACCGGAATCAATGAAATGTATTCCTTCAGGTAAGTAGGGGGCCATTCTTTGTCTAATGACTTTGGCTGCTTCTGCATCACAGTAGCAGTTGGTTCCGTTTAGGTCGGTACAATCTATCCACTGGAAATGGATGTCGTTTATAAATCTTTCCTGCTCATAGACATGAGTGAAATTCATAAGAATAATGTTCGGTTTCATTGTTCTTTATCTTTTATTGAATAACCTTTGAAACTTGTCATGTATAAAAGCGGAGTGTGTCAAAACGCAGATTAACGCAAATTATCGCAGATTATTTCAATTATATTTATATATTAATCAACGATTTATGAAATTATTTCTGCGATAATTTGCGTTTTATTATTCATTATGACACACCTCCCTTTTTTTTAAAACCATCGGACGTAACAAAAATCTTGTCTATGTGGTAATAGATTATTTTTGGGATACATGCGGAAAGCCTGTTTGAAACTTCCGGCATTAAAAATTTGAGATGTCCCCTTGAAGGTATATAGATTCCCGTCTTTGGAAACTAGTGGAAGAGGTATGACTTCATAGATATGATCTTGACCACTTTCATGCTGAATAATGACCAATTCAATTCCAATTGCATCATCCAGACCTTTCTCATCGACAACAACTGTTACTTCATATTCCTTTCCGGCTTCGATTGTCGCATCCAACCCGTTTCCGGCTTTTATGGATTTGATTTCAATGGAATCCCACCTGTTTCGGACAGCGGTTTTCCAGTCAGATATCATTTTGGCTTTTGCATTATTGTCAGCAGAGAGAATGTGGAAATGCTCCGACAGTTTGATATAGAATTTCTCATAGTAATCGTCCAGTTGCCTTTTCATGGTAAAACGGGGAGCTATTTGTGCGATTGAATTCTTGATGTACTTAATCCAGTTTTCCGAATACTCCTTATCTCCATGTTCATAATATGCAGGAAGAATGTCATGCTCCAATAGATAGTAAATTGCTTCGGCGTCCAGCTGGTTCTGATATTGTTCATTCTGGTAGATACTTTTGTCGGTCAGCGCCCATCCTGCATCCTTACAATAGCCTTCATACCACCAACCATCCAACACTGAGAAATTAAGTACACCGTTCATCAGTGCCTTTTCCCCTGATGTGCCTGAGGCTTCGGCCAGACGTGTGGGAGTGTTCAGCCAGATATCCACCCCTGCGATAAGATGTCTTGCCAGATCCATATCATAGTTTTCAAGAAATATGATTTTACCTAGGAATTCAGGACGCCGGGATATTTCCACAATCTGCCTGATTAGTCCCTGGCCGGCACCGTCACTGGGATGAGCCTTCCCTGTAAAGATGAATTGTACCGGATATTTCGGATTGTTCACTATTTTAGCCAGGCGGTCGATATCGGTAAACAAAAGATGCGCCCTTTTATATGTAGCAAAACGTCGTCCGAAACCAATCAGAAGGGCATTCGGGTTAAACTTCTCAAAAATGGAAATGGTTAATGACGGATCGATCTGGCTTCTAAGCCAGTCTTTGCTGCATTTTCTTTTGATATAATCTATCAGTTTGGTTTTTAGTTTCAGGCGGGTATTCCATATTTCTTCGTCCGGAATGTCGTAGACAGCTTCCCAGATTTTTTGATTGGACTGGTCATGAATAAAGCTCTCATCAAAATTGTCTTTGAAAAGCTTTTCCCATTCGGTGGCGCACCAAGTAGGGAAATGTACGCCATTAGTCACATAGCCCACATGATTCTCTTCCGGGAAGTAGCCTTTCCAGATAGGAGCGAACATTTCCTGTGACACAGTTTTATGCAACAGGCTGACTCCGTTTACTTCCTGGCTGGTTTTACAGGCGAATACAGACATACAGAAACGTTCTCCTTTGTCTCCCGGATTATGGCGTCCGAGATCCATCAGGTTATTCCAGGTTATGCCCAGTTTGTCGGGATACCCTTTCATGTATTTGTTGAAAAGTCCCTCGTCAAAATAATCATGGCCGGCGGGTACAGGTGTATGTACGGTATAAAGAGAAGAAGCGCGTACTAATTCCATCGCTTGGCCGAAATCCAGACCACCGGCTATATAATCACATAACCGCTGAATGTTGATTAATGCGGCATGGCCTTCATTGCAGTGATATACGTCTTTTTCTATACCCAAAGCTTTCAGTGTCATCATGCCGCCTATACCGAGTAAAATCTCCTGTTTCAGCCGGTTCTCCCAGTCACCGCCATAAAGCTGGTGAGTAATAGGACGGTCGAACTCGCTGTTCATTTCATTATCCGTATCAAGCAGATACAAAGAAATACGTCCTACATTTACACGCCATACGTTAGCATGAACATAATAATCCAAATAAGGAACGTCTACCACTAAAGGATTGCCTGCTGCATCCATTACACGTTCGATAGGAAGTTGACCGAAGTTCTGTGCTTCATAGTTAGCAATCTGCTGACCGTCCATAGACAAAGTCTGCGTAAAGTAACCATAACGATACAAGAAACCTACTGCGCAAAGATCAACATTGCTATCAGATGCTTCTTTCAAATAGTCACCGGCCAACACACCCAGACCACCGGAATATATTTTCAGGACGCTACTTAAACCATATTCCATGCTGAAATAGGCTACTGACGGACGTTTTTCATCCGATTTCACATCCATATAATCTCTGAATTTTGTATAAACATCATTCATTCTTCTCAGAATCACCTTGTCTTTTGCCAAAGCCTCCAACTTTTCGTAGCTCATGCGCTCCAACAACAGTACGGGATTCTGTCCACATTCTTTCCAAAGTTCCGGATCTAGATCTCTAAACAATTCTGTCGCTTCAAAATTCCATGCCCACCAAATGTTACGTGCAATTTCAGACAATCTCTCCAACTCTACCGGTATACGTGATTTTACAGTAACCTCTTTCCAGTTGGGAGTATTCACATTACTAACTTTAATTTTCATAATGTTCTTATTTACTTATTGATGAATAATTTTTTCTTAACTCAACTGACGCTTCATCGCATTGCACAGAGCAATATCGTAAGCCTCATAGTAATATTGTATAAAATGTTTCCACAGAGCCTGTTCCGCCACTTCAGCAGCCCGCTTGCGAATTTCTTTTATTTCTTTTTCCGACTTATCCGCAAATAGCGTAATTGTATCTTTGATACCATCCGCCACCTCCGAATAATTATAGTCAGAACGGTGCAGCACTTCTACCCCGTCATTGATACCATGCTGGTTCTTCAAGCTATTTACCCAAAGCCCGAATCCCGCCAGATCAGTAGTTATTGTTGGAACGTGGAAGGCTACACTCTCCAGCGGAGTATATCCCCATGGTTCGTAATAAGAAGCATAGACACTCAAGTCCTGTCCCAGCAATATATCATAATATTCTTTGTTCATAATACCGTCACGCCCGTCCAGATAGCAAGGAACAAATATCACCTTTACCTTATCTCCGGGACGATTACCCATTCCCAGATATTTCAGCATATCCAACACCTGGTCATGAGTCATGTTATGCAACCAATGAGTGATAAACGGCACCTCGAGCGGAGTATCAAACTTCTCTTTACTCTTCAAACGTTCCTGCAAATCTTCACGGGGATCTCCTACCCAACTGGGGACATTGATGAATGCCAGAACATTCTTATGCAAGTTTTTGTCCCTGTTCAAGCGGTTCAATGATTCCAAGAATACATCAATACCTTTATTTTTGAATTCATAACGCCCACTGGTTCCGATGATTAACGTATCATCCCCCATATTTGTTCCCAATAATTTATTGGCAACGTTTAGCATCAAGGCACGTGCACGTTTACGTTTTCCCGTAAATGTACTTCCTTTCGGTACGAAATCGTCTTCAAAACCATTCATCAACACTACATCTGCCGGTTTGTCTAACAGTTCCTTGCACTCATTGTTGGTAATCTGGCTTACAGTTGTGAAGCAGTCTACATAATGTGCAGTCTGCTTCTCGATAGAATGCTTTGACTGCATATTAAGTTCCTGTGCCATTTGGTCACCATTATAAGCAAACAGATAGTCATACAGCGGCTTATTGTTACCTGCTATGGAACGGCCGATCGATGTTGCATGAGTCGTGAAAATAGTACCAATTTCCGGCACAGCCTCCTGTATATAAAGTGCTCCCATTCCGGTCATCCACTCATGTGCCTGATATACCACCTTATCCGTTTCTGTCAGGTTGTAGCGGTAGAAACTTTCTACTACTCTTCCAGCAGCGTACGAAAACATAGAAGCCTCGTCGTAATCGCCATAAGCGTGCAACGAGT
>OLXJ01001125.1_pt1 | contig 10953 bp, 7 predicted proteins | sample 1644591 | NCBI WGS metagenome assembly OLXJ01 (sample SAMEA103958150, study PRJEB25191) | human gut metagenome | biome: human-associated habitat [ENVO:00009003]; feature: intestine environment [ENVO:2100002]; material: feces | place: Germany | collected 2013/2015 | reverse complement strand
AAAGACAATGCAAGATCTGGTCATCTACAATACGCTGCACCGCCAGAAGGAGCGGTTCCAGCCTATCAACGCCCCCCACGTGGGCATGTATGTCTGCGGACCCACCGTATATGGCGATCCGCATCTGGGACACGCCCGGCCGGCGGTGACCTTTGACCTGTTGTTTCGTTATCTCCGGTCGCTCGGCTACAAGGTGCGCTACGTGCGCAACGTGACCGACGTGGGACATCTGGAGCACGATGCTGATGACGGTGAGGACAAGATTTCGAAGAAGGCGCGGCTGGAGCAGCTCGAACCGATGGAAGTGGCGCACTATTACACGGAGCGTTACCACCGGGCGATGGACGAGCTGAACGTGCTGTCCCCCTCGATCGAACCCTGCGCCAGCGGCCATATCATCGAGCAGATCGCTATGGTGAAGGAGATTCTCGACAACGGTTTCGCCTACGAATCGAACGGGTCGGTCTATTTCGATGTGGAGAAATACAACCGGAAATACAGCTACGGCCGTCTTTCGGGCCGCAACCTCGACGATATTTTGACGAACACGCGCGAGCTGGACGGGCAGGGCGACAAGCGCCATTCGTGCGATTTCGCCCTCTGGAAGAAGGCTTCGCCGGAGCATATCATGCGCTGGCCTTCGCCCTGGAGCGACGGCTTCCCCGGCTGGCACATGGAGTGTTCGGCCATGAGCACCAAATACCTGGGCCAGCGGTTCGACATCCACGGCGGCGGTATGGACCTGATGTTTCCGCATCACGAATGCGAGATCGCGCAATCGACGGCGGCGCTCGGCCACGACTCGGCCAAGTATTGGATTCACAACAACATGATTACGATCAACGGTCAGAAGATGGGCAAGTCGCTCGGCAACTTCATCACGCTCGAGGAGCTTTTCACGGGCAATCATAAGTTGCTGACGCAGGCCTATTCGCCGATGACGATCCGTTTCTTCGTATTACAGGCTCACTACCGTTCGACGCTCGACTTTTCGAACGAGGCGTTGCAAGCCGCCGAAAAGGGACTCGACCGCCTGATGAAGGCTGTCGAGGCGCTCGACAAGATCAAGCCGTCGGAGCAATCCACGGTGGATCCTGCGGAGCTCGAAACCCGCTGCCGCGAAGCGTTGGACGACGACCTGAACTCGCCGATGGCGATTTCCGCACTGTTCGACTGGGTGCGCATCATCAATCAGTTGGTCGAGGGGCAGCAACGGATCACGGCGGCCGACCTGGAGAAGTTCCGGGAGATCGTCCGTCGTTATGTGTTCGATATTCTGGGTTTGCGCGACGAAAAGGCGGCTTCGGCCGGCGGCAAGGATCTGGTCACGCCGTTGGTGAATATGCTTCTCGACCTGCGGCAGGCGGCCAAGACCGAGAAGAATTGGGCGCTGTCGGATAAGATCCGGGACGAGCTTACGGCCATCGGTATCCGGGTCAAGGACCGCAAGGACGGCTGCGACTGGGAGATCGAATAGCGTTTCGTCGTTTTAATTAAAGTATTGATAAATCGATCGTTCCTGTTCGGTGTATTCCGGACGGGAACGGTGTGTTTGGATCGTGCGGGCGGTTGCCGGGGCGGAAAGTCCGTCGCAGCCGTTTCGTGCGTCGAATGATTATTGAAGGGAGGACTTGTGTATGAGTGAAGTAAAAGGAGCGGCGATGGAGCTGGGAACCGAGCGTATCCGCAAGCTGCTCGTTCAATATGCCGTGCCGGCCATTATCGCGATGACCGCCTCGTCGCTGTACAACATGGTGGACAGCATCTTTATCGGGCACGGCGTGGGGGCGCTGGCCATTTCGGGGCTGGCCCTGACGTTCCCGCTGATGAACCTCGCGGCGGCGTTCGGTTCGTTGGTGGGTGTGGGCGCCGCGACGCTGGTGTCGATGCGCCTGGGGCAGCGGGATTACGAAACGGCCCAGCGGATTCTGGGGAATGTCGTGGTGCTCAACCTGATTATCGGAATCTCTTTCGGGTTGCTGACGCTGGTTTTTCTCGATCCGATTCTCTACTTTTTCGGAGCCAGCGATGCGACGATCGGCTATGCCCGGGAGTATATGTCCGTCATTCTGTGGGGTAACGTCGTTACACACATGTATTTGGGTCTGAACGCCGTGTTGCGTGCCGCCGGGCACCCGCGCAAGGCGATGTACGCCACGATCCTGACGGTGACGATCAATGCGATTCTCGACCCGCTGTTCATCTTCGGCTTCGGCTGGGGCATTCGCGGCGCGGCCATTGCGACCGTGCTGGCGCAGATACTCGCGCTCGTCTGGCAGTTCCGCATCTTTTCGGACAGGAACGAGCTGTTGCATTTCCGGCGCGGCATCTACCGGCTGAAAGGCAAGATCGTGCGTAATGTGCTGGCTATCGGCATGTCGCCCTTCTTGATGAACCTTGCGGCTTGTTTCATCGTGATTCTGATCAACAAGGGGCTCAAGGAGTACGGCGGCGATCTCAATATCGGTGCTTACGGTATCGTCAATCGGTTGGGATTCTTCTTCGTGATGATCGTCATGGGCATCAATCAGGGTATGCAGCCCATTGCTGGGTATAATTACGGTGCCCGGCAGTTCGACCGGGTGGATCGGGTGCTGAAATTGACGATCATCGGCGCTACCTGCGTCACCACGCTCGGATTCCTGATCGGCGAATTGGCGCCGCGCCTGGCGGTGTCGGTTTTCACGGACGATCCGGAGTTGGTCCGTCTTTCGGCCGAAGGTATGCGCATCGTCTTCTTCTGCTTCCCGATCATCGGTTTCCAGATGGTGACGACCAACTTTTTCCAGAGTATCGGCATGGCGGGCAAGGCGATCTTCCTTTCGTTGTCGCGGCAGTTGCTTTTCCTGATGCCGGGTCTGATTTTCCTGCCCCGCATCTTCGACGAGCTGACGCCCTGGGACGGCAGTTGGGGCGTATGGTGTTCGATGCCGCTGTCGGATTTCCTGGCTTCGCTGGTTGCCGGTGTCATGCTGTTCTGCCAATTCCGGAAGTTCAAGGCCAAGGCCGCTGCGGGGAGAGGCGAGGTTTCGGGAGCCGAAGTCGAAAACGATCGCAGAGTGAATGAATAAAAACCGTTGCACTATGGAACAGGATAAGTTCGTTATCAATATAGGCCGTCAGCTCGGCAGCGGCGGCAAAGCCGTCGGCGAGGCGCTGGGGCGTCGTCTGGGCGTGCACGTCTATGACAAGCAGTTGATCAATCTGGCGGCCGAGCAGAGCGGCCTCTGCACGGAACTTTTCGAGCAGGCCGACGAGAAGAAGTCGAGGAGCCTCTTTTCCTCGCTGATCGGTTACCTGCGCATGCCTTTCGGGGGCGACGAGTGCGGGATGACCGACGTGTTGAGCAGCGAGGCGCTGTTCAAGATACAGAGCGACGTGATCCGCGACATCGCCTCGCGGGAGTCGTGTATTTTCGTGGGCCGTTGTGCCGACTATATCCTGCGGGATCATCCCCGCGCGGTGAATGTTTTCGTTACGGGGGCTCCGGAAGATCGGGTGCGTCGCCTTTGCGAGCAGGAGAACGTAACGCCCGAAGAGGCCGAAGCGCAGATGGAGCGTACGGATGCCCGCAGGGCTTCCTATTACGACTATTTCAGCAGCGGCAAGTGGGGCGAAGCCGCAACCTACCATCTCTGCATCGATTCCTCGGTGCTGGGGATCGAAGGTACGGCCGACTTTATCCGGGAGTTCGCGGAGCGTAAACTGAAGATGAACCTGTCCGGGCGGTAGTCGGCGGCTTCGAGCGTGTTCGGCATAATCCAAGGATGCGTCGGACGGTTTTGGGAAGGGATGAAGGAAACGGTTTTCGGACGGTCAGTGCCGGTGTGATGGAGCCTGTTTTCGATCGGTGGGTTGTGATAACGTTCGGTAGCCCGTTGCCCGAGGCGATCTTTTCGGTAGAAGGGTTTGGGCGTCCGACTTTTTTCGGCCAGGAGCTGCCAGGGCGGGATCGTTTTTATTGGCAACGAGCCCGGTTCCTATTTCCGAAAACCGGAAATTTTGTTTACATTTGTTGGAAGAAAGACAGGAGAGGCGGCTATCCTTGCGGGAGAGTCTGTACGGATTGCCTCGCCTGTAAAAATCAATCGGAAAATATGGTACTTGCAGAACAGATTAAAGAGGCTATAAGACGTCAGGATACGTTGGGGAGGTGTCTTTGACATCGATCAGCGAAGAATAGAACTCCAGAACGAGGAGGAGAAGACGCAGGTTCCGGGCTTTTGGGATAATCCCGACAAGGCCCGCGAACAGTTGCGCCGCGTGGCGGGAATCAAGGAGTGGGTCGAGGAGTACGATGCTGTGGTCAAGGAGGTCGAAGACCTGCGGTTGATGCCGGAATTCGTCAAGGAGGGCGTGGTGACCGAGCAGGAGCTCGACGAGCAGTATGCGCGTGCGATGCACCGCATCGAAGAACTCGAATTGCGCAACATGCTGCGCCGTGACGAGGACCGTATGGGCGCTATCATGGATATCAATTCCGGTGCGGGCGGTACCGAGGCGCTCGACTGGGCGGGGATGCTGCTGCGCATGTACACCCGCTGGGGCGAGGCGCACGGATACAAGGTCAAGGTGCTCGACTATCAGGCTGGCGAGGAGGTAGGTGTAAAGTCCTGCACGCTCGAATTCGAGGGCGAATACGCTTACGGCTACCTCAAGAGCGAAAACGGCGTGCACCGCATGGTGCGCCTGTCGCCGTTCAACGCCAATAACAAGCGGCAGACGACTTTCGCGTCGGTGTTCGTGTCGCCGGCGATCGACGATACGATCGAAATCACGGTCAATCCTGCGGACATCGAGTGGGACACTTTCCGGTCGAGCGGTGCGGGCGGCCAGAACGTCAATAAGGTCGAAACCGCCGTGCGCCTGCGTTATCACGGCAAGGACGCCGATACGGGCGAAGCGGTGGAGTTCCTGATCGAGAACATGGAAACCCGCTCGCAGTTGATGAACCGCGAAAATGCCATGCGCATCCTCAAGTCGAAACTCTACCAGCGGGAGCTGGACAAGCGCATGGCCACGCAGCAGGCACTCGAAGCTACGAAAAAACGCATCGAATGGGGTTCGCAGATTCGCTCCTACGTCTTCGACGACCGACGGGTGAAGGATCATCGCACGGGAGTCCAGACCTCGGATATCGAGGGGGTGATGGACGGCGACCTGGACGAATTCATCAAGGCCTACCTGATGGAGTTCGGCGGACAGGCGTAAGCGTGGGGATGTGAGAATATTGCAGGGAGGGCGAAAATTTTATTTTCGCCCTCCCTCTTGTTTTAAGTTTGTTTTATTCGATCGAATGGATCGAAATCGTATTTCCTGCTGCGGGTCCCCATTTTCCATTCTTTTTTTGCAGGGCGTCCGTTTCACCCCAGAATCCGTAGTCGCATTGGATGATAGCTTCCGTGAGTGAAGTGTTTATTACGATATAGCTGAAGTAGGGTGATGATCGTGGATTCGGATAATGTAAAAAGGATGAATAGCACACGGGAAATTTACTTGTATAAAAGTTGAGAGCATGTTGTGAATAAATAAAGCTTTTCGACTTTTTGACTTCGGAGTCGATAAAACTGTCAATGGCTTTTTTGTAAGATGGAATGAGTTTTAAGAACCGAATTTGTTGAGGCGCATTGCAGGGACGGTACCCTTTGATGATTCGTTGCGGTGTATAATCCATTTGGGAAAACCATCGATGCGACGATAAGTCTTCAGGACGGAAACAATCGAGATATTCTTCGTCACTTAAAATATAGACGGGAACTTCTCCCGGAAAAACCAAGTTGCCGTTGACGATCCGCCCCTGTTTGTCCGGAGAGAGTTCTTTGTTATTGAAATAATATTTTTCCATTAGGTAGTCCAAAAGTTGATAAACAGTTGTTGTTAGCTTATCGTTTGTGTCGTATATCGTCGCGGTTCGGCTTTCCTGCTCCCATTTTTCGATGAATTTTTCGATTTTTTCCGAAGACTGCTCGGAGCATGCCGTAGTGAGTTCAGAGAGTAGGCGCTCCGCTTCTGGAGTGTCTGCGCAAGGGTTACGGTTTTGGGCTTGAACGATTCCGAGTGTAGCAAAAGAAACAAAAGCGATAAGCAATACCGGCAAAAATTGGATCAGACGGTTTTTCATTTTTATATGGTATAAGTTCAGTTAATCAAAGATAGTAAATTTTCTGTTTTTGATTGACTGATATTTTTAGGTTTATCCGTTTTTTCGTATCTGTCGCTTCCGGACAGGCGGCAGATGCCGTCGCAGCGCGGAATTTACTGTCGGATGCGATCAGCCTGGTTCCGAAGGAGTCCGTATGGGTCGGTACGACCGATACGGCGATGTATTATCCCCGGCTCGCAGGGAAGCGTGTGACACTACTTGCGAATCATACTTCGATGATCGGCGAACGGCATTTGATCGATATTCTTCACGCGAGGGGATTCGATGTGACTGCAATCTTCGCTCCGGAGCACGGATTCCGGGGAACGGCCGATCCCGGAGAACACATGGGAGGTTCCGTCGATGCGGCGACGGGTATTCCGATCCGGTCGCTCTGCGACGGGAACACGCGGAGGCCTTCCGACGAGGCGATGCACTCGTTCGAGGTGGCGTGAACAGGTTGGATGCGGGCGTGTTATACCTAAGTTATATAGAGCGATTGGATGCCTGCGTAGGTTTCGAGCGGGAAGCCATTGGTTCGGATCGGCCCAATCTCAACGGAATGCTCATCAGCGGACCGATTCTCGAAGAACGATACGAGGCGGGGTGGAATATGTGTGCCGGATGATTGTCGAGGGATATGCTGCGGAGGAGATCCGCAACCGGTGGCGGGAGGATATCGGGTTGTCCCGTATTCAAAGAAAGCCATCTCTTTTATACGAAGAGCGACCTTTATTCCGTTCTATTCGTGAATAAAGTCTGCGAGTATGCCGGAATCGCTCGCAAAGCGGAGGAAATGTTGTTTTTTTATCCGATTTTTCAGGCCGATTCGAAATAAATTTCTATATTTGCAACGATACCCTTTGAATAAATGAGGAGCAGGAACGAAGAAATTTGCATAAATAAACCCAATAATTTTTTAATACGTATGAAAATCAAAATGTTTATGTTGGCTGCTTTGGCAGCATTCGCGACGTTGGCCGGTTGTAGCGACGACGAAAATAAAACCACCGGTGGCGGTGGCAATAACGGAACGGGAGGAGATCCTGTCGAGAGCGAATATAAGGTGACGTTCTCCGACACGTCTTATTACAGTTCGGTTGCTACGTTCGAGGCGATTACAGAGAATGCCAAGTCCCAGTCTTTTATGGCTGTGGTGTTTGAGACGGCGTTCCTGGAGCAGCAAATTCCCGGAATTACGGATAATGATATTGCGAAAGGTGTCATCAACTATTATAAGGCGGAATATATGTCGCAAGGAGCCACTGTTGCTGATATTTACAATGTGCTTACTCAGCAGGGACGGTTGCATGGTAGTGTAACTCCTTTGGAATTGGATGTCCCCGGTTTGTCGGCGGGTACATCCTACTCGGTTGTCGTTGCCGGTGTCAATGAGAACCTTGAAATTGTCGCTAACGGAATCGTTGCCGAGTTTACGACGAAGACATTGCCCGGCCTGGAGGAGGAGAATTGTACTTTCGAATGGACGGTTGAGCCTAAATCGACGTCCGTAACAATGAGTTTTACTCCTTCCGATAAGGAGGTGCCCTACTTCTTCTATGCGCTGACAGCTGAAGAGTATAGTTCGGAATGTCAAAACGACCCCGCGATACTGAAAGAGCTGCTCCCCTCTTTTATCGCTAACTTGGCCAAGGCTTACCAGATGTCTGTTTCCAAGTTTATGGAGAAACAGCGGCTGACGGGTGATTTGGAGGAGTTCACTCTTACTGGTTTGCTGCCTAAAACGGGGTATGTCGTATTCGTGTGCGGTATGGATGAGTACGGTCGTCCGACGACGGATGTCAGCGTGAAGGACTTTGAAACGTTGGAATATGTCGCTTCGGATGCTACGGTGGAGAGCGTGGATGTCCGTCTGTATGACGGTGAGGAGGCTTCGTCAATTGATCCGACTACGTATAAGCCCGATGATTACGGAGGTGCCTATTTCTTGCGATACGTACCCCAGTTCTCCGAAGAGTGTGCCGAGGTTTGGAATATGTTGGTGATCGATGTGGATTTTTCGGGTGAGTCTGACGACGTGGTTTTGTCTTACATTATGAGTATGGGCTTTGATGCAAATACTTCTATGATGGATATAGTCAAGCTTCCTGAGGGCCTTATGGTTTACGCTTATATCGTAGCACAGAACGAGGCCGGAGAGTATGGTAATATTTACCGATGTGAACCGTTCGAGGTGAGCAAGGCTAACCTCAGTCCGGTGGAGGAACTTTTCCCCGAGTCTAATTCGAAGAGCGGAATCTCTTCCGTAGCTTTCAGTTCGGTGGGCAAGATGTGTCCGAAGACCGTAAATTCGATGAAAATCGTTAGCGTGTTGTAATTCGGCCGCTGACCGAAACCGAAGATTCCCGAAGTAATTTCGGGAATCTTTTTTTGCGTCTTTCGGAACCGGGGAGGAGCAGCTGGAGGAAATTCCGGGAATTGAGTCCGAAATATTTGGCACTTTGTGGAAAAGTATTTAATTTAGTAAAAAATATCGCAATGATATATTTTGGTGGATCTCTTTGGGAATGTAGCGCCAAGTTCCTCCGAGGAGGGGATGTAGGGGAGAATTGCATTACAGACGCAGCCACAAGCTGCGAATAGGCGACCCTTGCGATGCTGCGATCTCGGATGATGGTACATTGAAATATATAATTGCCCAAAATGTTTATTGCAATGAGTGTATCTGTGAACAAGACATATTCGGCGGCCGATTTGAAATTCCTCAATTTGCTTTCGGAGAAATTCCCGACCATTGCCGACGCTACGACTGAAATCATCAACCTGGAGGCTATTCTGAACCTTCCCAAAGGTACCGAGCATTTCCTTACGGACCTTCACGGTGAATACGAGGCTTTCCGCCACGTGCTGAAGAACGCTTCAGGCGTGATCCGGCAAAAGGTGCACGAGGTTTTCAACAATACTTTGCGCGAATCCGAAATGACGGAGCTTTGTACGCTGATCTACTATCCCGCCGAGAAGCTGCAACTCATCAAGCAGAAGGAATCGAATCTGGACGACTGGTATAAGGTTACGCTCAACCAGCTGACAGAGGTCTGCCGGGCCGTTTCGGTCAAATACACCCGCTCGAAGGTGCGCAAGATGCTGCCTCCGGATTTTTCCTATGTCATTCAGGAGCTTCTCCACGAATCCGATTCGCCGGGATCGCCCAAACAGAGTTATTTCAACGGGATTCTTAATTCGATCATCTCGATCGGGCGGGCGGATGCTTTCATTATCGCCATGAGCAATGTGATCCAGTGCCTGACGATCGACCGTCTGCATATCATCGGCGATATTTTCGATCGGGGGCCCGGTCCGCACTTCATTTTCGATACGCTGGCCCAGTACAAGATGTACGATATCCAGTGGGGCAATCACGACATTCTTTGGATGGGCGCTGCGGCGGGGAATTTAGCTTCGATCGCCAATGTGATCCGTGTGTCGGCCCGCTATGACAATCTCGACGTGTTGGAGGACGGCTACGGCATCAATCTGCTGCCGCTGGCCCGCTTCGCCATGGAAGTTTATGAGAACTCACCCTGCAAGCCCTACCAGCCCAAAGTGATGCAGAATTCGGGTGTTACGGAGCGCGATGTACTGCTGATGGCCCAGATGCACAAGGCGATTTCGGTGATCCAGTTCAAGATCGAGGGACAGATGATCAAGCGCCATCCCGAATACAAGATGGAGGGGCGGGCTTTGTTGGAGAAAATCGACTACGAGAAGGGAACCATCGAGATCGACGGCAAGGATTATCCCTTGAAGGACGCCGACTTTCCGACGGTCGATCCCCGGGATCCTTATAAGCTGACTCCGGGCGAAGATCAGCTTATTCGTACGTTGCAAGCCTCGTTCCTGAACAGCGACAAACTACAGAAACATATCCGGCTGCTCTTTTCGAAGGGTAGTATGTACCTGATCGTCAATTCGAACCTGATGTACCACGCTTCGATTCCGATGACCGACGAAGGGGAGTTCAAAACAGTCATCGTGGACGGAAAACCCTATGCCGGACGGAGCCTGCTGGACAAACTGGACCGCCTGACCCGGGAGGCCTATTTCGGTGGCAACGGGGCCAAGAGTCAGCAGATGGCGCTCGATTACATGTGGTACTTGTGGTGCGGCCCCGAATCCCCGTTCTTCGACAAGGCCAAGATGGCAACGCTGGAGCGTTACCTGATCGAGGACAAGAAGACGCACCACGAGGAGAAGGGAGCTTATTACAAGCACTTGGATGATACGAAGATGTGCAGTATGATTCTTTCGGCTTTCGGACTCGATCCCGAGAAATCCCATATCATTTCGGGACACGTGCCCGTGAAGACCTGCAAGGGCGAAAGTCCCATCAAGGCCGGCGGCAAGCTGCTGATGATCGACGGCGGATTTTCCAAGGCGTACCATTCCGAAACGGGCATCGCCGGTTACACGTTGATTTACAATTCGCACGGGCTGCAACTGGTGCAGCACGAGCCTTTCGAGTCGGCGGTCAAGGCCGTCGAGGAGGGACAGGACATCATCTCTACGAAGGTGATCGTCGAGGCGACGACCGATCGGATCACAGTGCGTGATACGACTATCGGCAAGGAGTTGAAGGTGCAGATCGACGACCTGAAGAACCTGCTGGCGGCTTATCGCAGCGGCCAGATCAAGGAACGGAAGTGACCGAAGGCAGCGTTGCTGCGAAATATCCGTGTCCGGGGGACTCCTTTTATCCGGTCGGAATTCTGCGAAAGACGACTTTCGAAGGAGCGAATCGGTCTTTTCGGTTCGGCAGTAAGGGAGTGGTAATACTGTTAAGCGGGCCGCAG
>OLXJ01001120.1_pt1 | contig 10977 bp, 8 predicted proteins | sample 1644591 | NCBI WGS metagenome assembly OLXJ01 (sample SAMEA103958150, study PRJEB25191) | human gut metagenome | biome: human-associated habitat [ENVO:00009003]; feature: intestine environment [ENVO:2100002]; material: feces | place: Germany | collected 2013/2015 | reverse complement strand
GCTCCAGTGGCTCTGTGAAAAACAGTGGGAATTCATCCGTATTTATGCGGACGAACGCAATGTGAAGCTGATGGGGGATATCCCCATTGGCGTTTCCCTTTCCAGCGCCGACGTCTTTTTTGAGCGCCACCTGTTTGACACGGAATGGTGCGGAGGAGCCCCGGCGGAAGGCAGCTATGCGGAAGACCCATTCACGGTCAAATGGGGGCAAAACTGGGGCATTCCGCTGTATAGATGGGATGTCATGGCGCAGGACAACTTCGCCTGGTGGCGCCGCCGGGTAAAATACTGCACCAAGATTTTCAGCATGTACAGGATCGACCACATCCTGGGCTTTTACCGCATTTACTCCTTCCCGTGGAAACCCACGGAAAACGGGGTATTCCTGCCGCTTTCCACCGATCAGGCGGCCCAGAGAACGGGCGGAAGGCTGCCCGGCTTCAAGCCGCGCGGGGATGACAATGCTGCGGACCGCAACATGAACCTGGCGGATGGGGACCTGTACCTGCGCCTTCTGCTTTCCGCCGCTCCCGGCGTCAGCGTGGTGGGGGAAGACCTGGGCTGCGTTCCGGACTACGTGCGCCCGAACATGCGCCAGCTGGATATCCCCGGTTTCAAAATTCCCCACTGGGAAATCAAGGCGGACGGAACCATTACGTCCGGAAAAGAGTATCACGAATGCTCCTTTGCGGCGTTCGGAACGCATGATTTCGAAACCATCATGCAGACATGGAACGACAGCTACGCGAAAATCGAACGCGCCCGCAAGCTGGGCCTGTGGGAGAACGGCTCCCCCAAAACGCCGTCCAGCCCGGAACAGGAAAACATCGTGCGCCAGGCGGAGGACGGAGCGCGCCTTCTGAAATGGTTTGCGGATTTCTCCGGCATGCAGCCTGAAACCTGTCTTTCCTACTGGAACCAGGAAATCAAGACGGCCATGTACAACGCCCTGTTCCGTTCCCGTTCCCGTTATGCGGCCATTCTCTGGCCTGCTCTCTTCGGCATCAACAAACGGCTCAATATTCCCGGCACTACGGGAGGGACCAACTGGAGGGAACGCATGCCCTTCAAGGCCGTGGAAGCATGCGGTATGCCGCAGACCGCATGGCTGCGTACCGTCATCGACGAATCCGGCCGCACGCCGCTGCAGGGTGAAGACGCCATCAGGGCGCTCAAGGAATCCAGCAAACGCCTCTTCCCGAAGATCACCGTCAACAACGAACGCTTCCTGAAACGGATGCTGATGTGGCCGAACGGCAAAACATTGTAGCTGTCCCCCCCTGCCGGAACATCCCCCCCCGCAGTATCAAAAAAGGGCGCGTTTCCTTCGAAAACGTGCCCTTTTTTCTATCCGTGCTGATGTTTCCTAAAACGCCCTGGATACACCCGCATTTACGCGGTGGTACACGGAGCTTCCCCGGGCTTCCATGCCATAACCGGCATAAACCGTCCAGCGGTCATTCCACTGCAAGGCGGCATCATACTCCACGCGTACGGCATGGCGGGCTGGTTGGACACCACGGGCCCTCCAGAAAATGTCGCTGTATATGCTGTAAACGGAAGCCTCCGGCACATCCTGAATAGCATCTCCCACATAGGAAAGGCGGAGCACCTGCGTCCAGTGCCTGCCTTTCCAGTCACCACTTCTCTCAACACTCACACCTGCCGGGATGGACAACCGGCGCAAAACCGCTCCTTCAAATTTTCTGGCATAGCTGCCGTCTTCAAGAAAAGAAGCCTCCGTGCCATGTGTAAACTCCATCCTCAAAAACGGAGACACAGTCCATCCTCCTGCATACTGAATGCTTCTGGAAACTTCCGCCTGGACCAGCCACGTTCTATTGTTCCATTCCCCATGAGCGTCCATACCGTTGCTGAACCGGCTTTTCATGCAGTTATCAGTCATTCCCCAAGTAAGATCGGCTTTCACCGTCCACAGGGAACGCTCGCCGGAGCGGAATATCCGCCCCCAATAAATGCTCCCCATCAGGGAATCCTGGGTAATCCTCCCATTAAAATCCCGGCTCCTGCTGAAACCGTGCATTTGTCCGAACGCTATCCCCCATATCCCGCTCTTTCCTCCAAAATCGGAATCCATGCCAACGGAATATCCGCCCCCGTCATAGTCATAACCATCTACGCTGCCCCGGGAACGCTGGCGGGCGAAATCCCCCAGCCCCATTCCCCATACATTGCGTGCATACCGCTGATACAACCGCACCGGGGTTAACTGCGCCAACGCAGTATTCCCAAGAGAAGCCGCGTTTGAAGCGGAACTCCAAAGGGAATTGAGAGCAAGTTCTCCAGCCTGCTCCGGACGGACCTGATCCGGGCGGCATCCGGCTTCATGTTTCCGTTGATGATTTCGAAGAACGCAGTCATCGCACGCGGGTTGCGCGACAGGAATACCACTTTGTCACCTTTCTCTACGTTGAAGTTGACGTCGTTGAAAAGCACTACGCCTTCTTCCGTCTTCTTGCTCAATCCGGAAACTTCCAGAATCTGGTTGCCCGGCTCGCGTTCGGGAGTGAAGATGATGCCCGGATACTTACGTGAAGAAGGTTTGATTTCTTCTACGTTCAGTTTCTCCAACATCTTCTTACGGCTCGTTGTCTGCTTGCTCTTCGCTACGTTCGCGCTGAAACGGCGGATAAACTCTTCGAGTTCTTTCTTCTTCTCTTCAGCCTTCGCCTTCTGGTTCTGTTGCTGACGGAGAGCCAATTGGCTGGATTCGTACCAGAAACTATAGTTACCGGCAAACATATTGATTTTTCCGTAGTCGATGTCTACGGTGTGTGTACATACAGAGTCGAGGAAGTGACGGTCGTGGCTTACCACCAATACGGTATGCTCGAAGTTGGCAAGATATTCTTCCAACCAGGTCACTGTTTCCATATCCAAGTCATTGGTAGGCTCGTCCAGCAGCAAGTTATCGGGATTGCCATACAAAGCCTGCGCCAGCATGACACGTACTTTTTCCTTACCGCTCAACTCACCCATCAATACATAATGCTTATCTTCTTTCACGCCCAGTCCGCTCAACAGCATGGCTGCGTCGCTTTCCGCATTCCATCCGTCCAACTCGGCAAATTTTTCTTCCAATTCGGATACTTTCAGTCCGTCTTCGTCTGTGAAATCTTCTTTTGCATACAATTCTTCGCGCTGCTTCATGATGTCCCACAACACGGTATGTCCCATCATGACGGTATCCATGACAGTATATGAGTCCCACTTGAAGTGGTCCTGACTCAACACCGAGAGACGTTCGCCCGGTCCGAGCGCAATCGTACCTGTTGTCGGGTCCAAATCTCCGTAAATCGTACGAAGAAACGTAGATTTTCCCGCACCGTTCGCACCGATAATACCATAACAATTACCACTCGTAAACTTCAGGTTTACGTCATTAAATAACACTCTTTTACCAAACTGAACCGATACGTTCGAAACTGTAATCATCTTATTATTTACTATTTTACTAGTTACTATTTACTATTTGAGCGTGCAAAGGTAGACATTTAAAATGAATTATGAGCTATCTGATATGTGCCAATCTGACATAAAAGTGTTACCTTTGCTGCGTTTTTTGGCAAAACGGCCAACTTGGCAAAGTTTTTGCAGACGAAATCTGTGACATCCGGTCAGTCCGGTATGTTTATAAGCGGTATCTTGCATAGATAACGTGTGTTTCTAAATAGTAAATAATAAAATAGTAAATACCAAGATGGATCCGAAAGAAAAAAAAGTGAAGGAAGAGGAACTGAATGTGGAGGAAACTCACAATCCTGCGGAAGACCAACCGCAAAACGAACAAGCAGAGGGAACCGCTCCGCTGACTCATGAAGAGGAGTTGGAAAAGGAACTGGAAAAGGCTCAAGAAGCGCTTGAAGAGCAAAAGGATAAATATCTGCGCTTGTCTGCCGAGTTCGACAATTATCGTAAACGCACTTTAAAGGAGAAGGCCGAACTGATCCTGAATGGTGGCGAAAAGAGTCTTGGCAGTATTCTTCCGGTAGTGGACGATTTCGAACGTGCCATCAAGACGATGGAAACGGCAACGGATGTCAATGCCGTAAAAGAAGGGGTGGAACTGATTTACAATAAATTTATGGCTGTTCTGGCTCAAAATGGTGTGAAAGTCATCGAGACGAAAGACCAACCGCTGGATACTGATTTCCATGAAGCCATCGCGGTAATCCCCGCACCGTCGGAAGCACAGAAAGGTAAGATTCTGGATTGTGTGCAGACGGGGTATACACTGAACGACAAAGTGTTGCGCCACGCCAAAGTGGTAGTAGGGGAATAAGGATTCGCAACCCATAAAACTCATAATTTTTAAAGAAGCATGGCAGAAAAAAGAGACTATTACGAAATATTGGAGGTGACGAAGACAGCCACAGTAGAGGAGATTAAGAAAGCGTACCGTAAGAAAGCAATCCAGTATCACCCTGACAAGAATCCGGGGGATAAGGAGGCGGAAGAGAAATTTAAGGAGGCGGCCGAGGCTTATGACGTGTTGAGTAACCCGGAAAAGCGTTCGCGTTACGATCAGTTCGGTCATGCGGGAGTGAGCGGTGCGGCAGGCAATGGCGGTCCGTTCGGTGGTTTCGGTGGCGAGGGGATGTCGATGGATGACATTTTCTCTATGTTTGGCGACATCTTTGGTGGCCGCGGCGGCGGTTTCGGGGGAGGCTTCGGAGGGTTTAGCGGATTTGGCGGTGGCGGTTCACAGCAACGCCGGTATCGCGGCAGTGACCTTCGTGTGAAAGTGAAGCTGACGTTGAAGGAGATCTCTACCGGAGTAGAAAAGAAATTTAAACTCAAAAAATATGTGCCGTGTGACCAGTGTCATGGCACGGGTGCCGAAGGTGACGGCGGTTCGGAGACTTGTCCTACTTGTAAGGGTAGCGGCTCCGTGATCCGTAACCAGCAGACTATTTTAGGGACGATGCAAACGCGTGCCACCTGCTCTACTTGTAACGGTGAGGGTAAAATCATCAAGAACAAGTGTAAGAAGTGTAGTGGCGATGGAATCGTTTACGGTGAGGAAGTAGTGACAGTGCAGATACCTGCCGGAGTGGCAGAAGGCATGCAACTTTCTATGAGTGGCAAAGGAAATGCCGGCAAGCATAACGGCGTGCCGGGAGATTTACTGATTCTCGTAGAAGAAGAACCGCATCCAGACTTGATTCGTGACGAGAATGATCTGATTTATAACTTGTTGTTGAGTTTTCCCACTGCCGCTTTGGGCGGGGCTGTGGAGATCCCGACCATCGACGGAAAGGTGAAGGTAAAGATTGACTCAGGTACTCAACCGGGAAAGGTACTTCGTCTACGCGGTAAAGGATTGCCGAACGTGAATGGATACGGAACAGGGGATTTGCTCGTGAATGTCAGTATCTATGTGCCGGAAGCTCTCAACAAGGAGGAAAAGAGTGCGCTTGAAAAAATGGAAGATTCGGATAATTTCAAGCCGAGTACGTCAGTGAAGGAAAAGATCTTCAAGAAGTTCAAAAGTTTCTTCGATTAAGACTTACATAAAAATTTCTTCCTATTAATAATTAAACGCTCCATGAATGCCTGGTGACACATGGAGCGTTTGTTATTTAAAACCCACTCAATACCCCGGATTCTGTACTAGCTTTGTATTCATCACCCGTATTTTCTCGGGAATAGGGAATACGGTAGTATAACCGGTTTCCTCGTTTGGTAATTGAGGACGGCTGTTGTATGCACGAGTAAACATTCCGAAGCGGATAAGGTCCTGACGCCCTCCCAAGCCAATTCAAGCTGGCGTTCGGAAAGTATATTCTCCAAAGTAGCGGGACGGCGAGCGGCCTTTACCCGGCTCCGGACTTGATTTAGCTCGACGTCTCCGTTTTCACCGTTGCGTACTTTAGCTTCGCTCTTCATCAGTAAAGCGTCCGCGTAGCGGAACAGGACAATGTCATTCTCCATTAATTTTCCGTCTTTTGTGGCGGTGGGGTCTACTTCATACTTTTTCATACGGGCACCTGCCGTTTGCTCATACGGGGTGTCGGTGATATCCAATGCTACTTCCCAAGGGAAATATACCAAGACAGTACCGTCGTCCAGCTTGATAATGTCTCCTTTCAAGTCATACATTTCTCCTGCAAAATAACAGATGTCGAAGCGAGGATCTTGGGCAGCTGTCCCATAACCGAAAGTTTCGAGTGCTTCAATCGTTGCACTGGGACCATTCTCACCGCTTAGCCCGTAAGCTTTGGCATGGTTGTAATGACGGGAACGAAAAAGGTATTGCATCTGATTGGTATACAATGTTTTATTCATCGGGATCGTGAATATATTCTCTACGGACGGTTCATTGAAGATAGAGAAGTTAGTCTCGTATTCCGGTTCCAGTTTATAATTCATAACTTTCAGTTGGTCGCAGTAGTATATGACCGTCTCCCAGGCATTGAGTTCATTACCGTCTACCATGAACTTGATATTTTTTCCGTCGGGACGTTCGTTGTCCGTCCAGTCGTTATCGGTATAAACTTCGGCATTCAGTGCCAGTTTTGCCAACAAGAAAGTAACCACCGGACGAGTGATACGCCCATAATAAGGCCCGGACTGATTGCTGTGTACCTCCGAAAGTAATGGAGCCACTTCCTGTAATTCCTTGAATATAAATTCGAATACTGTCTTCCGCTCGCTTTGAACGACGTCTTTCATCGCAGGAGAAGAAGACTGCACCAAAGGCACACGGCCAAACAAATCCAGCAGATAATAGTAGTACATCGCACGCATAGCACGCACTTCCGCTCGATAAGCCGGGAGTTCCGCATCAGAATGGGTTTCTGCGAATTTGTCGATTCGTTCGAGCGACTTATTACTAAGCATTACGACTTTATAAAGATACTCCCATGTAGCTTGAATGGCATCATTCTCAATACCCCAATCATGGAGAAATAATCCCTGCCAAAAGCCACCGTCGTACCAGTCGCCACCGCGCGTAGGGATAATAGCTTCATCAGTAGTGAAAGTATTGAGGTCATAGACACCTCTGCCCGTTCCCTGCAATCCCTGGCTATCGCTGTAACCGCCCACATAAGTATAGAGCGAAGCAACAGCATTGAGATAGACTTCCGAAATGGAATTATACACATCATCTTCGGGCAACTTATCTTTCGGATTTTCTTCCAGAAATTTATCGCAGGAAAACAAGAACGTACACGTAGCAAGCACCAAACTAATCTTTTTCAAATATTCTTTCATCTTCTCATCCTCCGTTAAAAGTTAATACTCAATCCCAATGTATAGATACGTGCCAACGGGTAGTTACGTTTATCATCCACCCCCAAAGTAGAGTTTACCGTAGAACTGTTAATCATCGGTGATAGCCCTGAATAGCCGGAAATCGTCGCCAGGTTGTTGACCGTGAAGGCAAGACGCAAAGAACGGACGTACTTCTTGAGTTTCTGCACCTTCTCGATTGGTACATTCCAACCAAACGTCACGTAGTCAAAGTTTACGTAATTGCCTTTTTCCAGCCAATAGTCAGTGGCAGTCTGGTCCTTAATGTTCTGCTTCGGCGCGGATTTCATCACATTGTAGTCAGGGAAGATATTCATGTTCATATACGTCAGTGATGTTCCGTTATAGATTTTATGGCCGAAAGCTCCGTTGATCTGCACCGAAAGATCGAAGTGTTTGTAACGGAAGCTGATGTTCGAACCCAGAATTGTTTTGGGCACGGCTTGCCCTGCCACATAGCGGTCTTCGCCGTCTTCAAGATTGACACCACCACCGTTCAAGTCCGCAATACCATAGGTGTATCCACCGTTCCCGTCGGACACCAGTCCGGTGCTATGAGGCAAATAAAAAACACCTAACGGTTGACCGACCATTTGATAGACGATGTGGTTGTAGCCACCGTGGAAGCCGGCTCCGTCGAGACTGGCAAGGCTCTTGTATTCAGGCGCGGAAATCATTTCGCCGTTGTACATTCCGCTTAATGAGAGAAGTTTGTTACGTTGGAAGGTGACATTGGCATTAATGTTCAATTCCATATCTTTTGTTTTCAGAGGAGTGATACCAATAGCTATTTCCGTACCCCAGTTACGCATGGAGCCGATATTAGCCAGTAAAGTGTTGTAAGTGAAAGGCGGTACACTCACATTATACAGATAAAGCATATCCGTTGTTCGGGAATTGTAGTAGTTAGCGGAAAGTAACAGACGGTTACCAAACAAAGTTACGTCAAAACCTGTATTGAAAGTGTGTTTCACTTCCCACTTCAAGTCGGGGTTCGTATTCCTCAAATCACCCAATGAGACAACGGCAGAGTTGCCTACCGGAACAACTCCGTTCGGCTTTACCAGATTCAGTGTAGTATACGAGTCAATTCCACTCTGGTTACCCGCCAGACCGTAACCGATACGAAATTTCAAATTATCAACCACTGGCAAACGTTTCATAAACTTTTCCTCACTGACTACCCATGCGGCAGATATGGAGGGAAAGAAGCCCCACTTATGATTTGCTCCAAACTTGGAGGAAGCGTCCGTACGGGCATTCAGCGTCAGGACATAACGATCGGCATACGTATAGTTGAAACGTCCCATAAAAGATGCGAGACGGGGTTGTTCGTAGTACGAATTTGTCCCCTCCCACAGACGGACTGCACCGGCTTGCAAATTGTTGTAGCCGAACTTATCCGTGCTGAAATTGCTGACTGTGGTATAATATCCCATGTACGTCTCTTTCTGGAGTTCGGCTAATGCCAGGACGTCGAAGAAGTGCTTTTTCCAGCCTTTTTTATAAGTCAGCATCATATTTCCGAGGAGGGACTCCATTTTCTTTGTTCCTTTATAAGCCTGCCCGTTCGCCCAAACAGAGGTGGGGAGATATTGCGAATTTTCAACTATATTATAGGTATAGGCACCGAACAGTACCAATTTCAATTCTTTCATCAAATTGAAGGTGAAACGGGCGTGTGTACTGATATGCGAAGTAGCGTCGTCATCGTCCACCTGCATCCATGCCAACGGGTTTGTTATCTGACTGGCGGTAGTGATGCCGTCCCACGAGTTAGTAACGGGATCTTTATGGTTAGGATACGTCGGGTTAAAGGTTGCCGCCGAATAGAAGGTTTTCTGATAGTCAACCAGATTATGATTTTTCAGGATAGAACCGAACATCCCCAGTTCGCAGTCGAAGAAGCCATCGAACATCTTTTGGTTCATGTTCATATTGGAAGTGAAATTCTTCATATCTTCATTCAAAATCACCCCCTGACGATCCATAAAACCAAGTGATACACGGTAGCTCGACGTGCTGGAGCCTCCATAGAAAGCGACGTGATGATTCTGTTGCAGACCTGTCTGTTGTATTTCTTTCTGGAAGTTAGTATTATTACCTTTATCTAAAATAGAGATACCGCGTTCGGAAGCTACGCTACGGAACTCGTCTCCCGACAACATTTTAAGATTCTTGTAGACAGTAGAAATGCCGAAACTACCGTTGTAGGCTACCTGCGTCCTACCCTGCATTCCTTTTTTAGTGGTGACTTCAATCACACCGGAAGCACCACGTGAACCGTATTGTGCCGTTTCGGAAGCATCTTTCAGAATCGTGAAACTTTCGATATCTGTGGGATAAATGGAGGTCAGCATACTAAGGTCGCCAAACACTCCATCGACAATAATCAGAGGATCGTTACCACTAGTCAGTGAAGTGGTTCCACGCAGGCGCACTGCATCCAGAGCTGCGAGGCCATTCGTACCCCGTTGAATAGTCAAACCCGGTACCCTACCCCGAATCGCTTCCAAAGGATTGGTTACCTGGTCTTTGTTCATTTGTTTCTCCGTAATTTTCTCCACAGAACCGGAGAGGGTTTTCAGACTTCCGGTAGCATAGCCTACCGTTATCAAGGAATCCAAGTCCAGAGGAATGACAGGAATCTTCTGTGCAAATGTATTTCCGCACAAAACTACCAGAAGAAAGCTAAGAAAAGTTAGTTTACCGTGTTGTCGTATCATAACTATCAGTTTTTAAGGTAATAATACAAATATAACAAAAAAAGAAGGAATCTGGTTGAGTAGATTCCTTCTTTTATTGATATTAATAGCCGCAATATGACTCTTTTTTCGAGTTTTACCGAGGGATTTGCTTACTTCACTATGATTTCATCAGTAAATATCCAGCCACCCAGTTCTTTGCCGGCACGCGCCTGATAACGTACATAGCGTCCCTTGACGGTTCCTTCCCACGAAACATCGGAAAACTTGATTGCTTCTTCCTTGTTAACAACAAAGTCCTGATGCTTCAGTTCCGTAAAATTGACTCCGTCATCGGAAACTGAAATAACCACAGACGCAGGCAAGAATACTTCAGCTCCCACTACCTGCATGAAAGCTGCTGTGACTGAATGAATAGTGGTCTCGTTTTCCATATCAACGGTTACATCGAGGCGGTTCTTCGAGATAAATCCCTGCCATGCACCGTCACCGTAAGTCCAGTCGCCACGGATACCGTCGGTCAAAGTCACATCACCTTGTGCTGCATAAGAGGAGTTGTAAGGAGCGTTATAAATCACTTTCTTTCCCAATGCCAGATGCGTAAGGGGTTGTAAAGATTCCGGCCGACTTCCGATCTCACTCTTCAAATCGAAAGTGTGATAGCCTTTCGCCTGCAAATCCGTTACCGCTTTCAGGGCACGTGCATAGAAGTCCGGCCATGACTTACGTTCCGGAGCCGACCAGGCAACTTCCGCCAATGCCAGCGTACGTGGATATAGCATATATTCCACGTGTTCGGGAGTCGGGACATATTCAGTAAAGAGATTAACTTGCGCACCATACACAAGTTTCGCTTGTTCCGCTGACAATGAAGTAGAAACCGGATTGTAAGAATAGACTTTTTTCAATGGCAAGTATCCACCAATCGCTTCCGGCTGAGAGTACGGAGCGTCCTGATAACTATCCAGATAACAGTAGCCACCCGGCGTCATGA
>OLXJ01001114.1_pt1 | contig 10998 bp, 7 predicted proteins | sample 1644591 | NCBI WGS metagenome assembly OLXJ01 (sample SAMEA103958150, study PRJEB25191) | human gut metagenome | biome: human-associated habitat [ENVO:00009003]; feature: intestine environment [ENVO:2100002]; material: feces | place: Germany | collected 2013/2015 | reverse complement strand
TGGCAGGGAGGCGTTAATCTTAGTTTCGGACAAGAATACGTCAGCCTGAACCTTTCCGGCGTATATCCCAATCATACAGAGGTAGAAGTCGTGAAGCTTTTCGAAGGACGTTTTATCAATGAAATCGATATCAAGGAACGCCGGAAAGTTATTGTGCTTCATAAGAAAACAGCAGAAATCCTTTTTAACAAGACTCATACCGAGCCAATCGGACAGTTTGTCAACGCCGGAAATGTGGTTTATCAGGTAGTAGGTCTTTATAATGATAAAGGAGATAGCGGAGACAGCGATGCCTACATTCCTTTTACCACTCTGCAAACGATTTATAATAAAGGAGACAAACTGAATAACCTGGTCATGACTACCAAAAATCTGGAAACAGTAGAGGCCAATGAGGCTTTTGAAGCCCATTACCGCAAAGTATTGGGAGCCAACCATCGGTTTGACCCAACGGACCACAGTGCTATCTGGATATGGAACCGGTTTACCAACTATCTGCAACAGCAGAAAGGTTCGGGCATGCTGCGTATCGCCATCTGGGTAATCGGCATCTTTACGTTACTTAGCGGAATCGTTGGAGTTTCCAACATCATGCTGATTACCGTCAAAGAACGTACCCGCGAGTTTGGTATTCGTAAGGCTTTGGGAGCCAAACCGCTTTCCATTCTCTGGTTGATTATCGTAGAGAGCGTCACCATCACCACCATATTCGGATATATCGGCATGGTAGCCGGTATCGGAGTGACCGAATGGATGAACAGCGCTTTCGGCAATCAGACCATGGACACCGGAATGTGGACGGAAACCGTTTTCCTGAATCCGACAGTAGATATAAGAATCGCCATACAGGCTACACTCACATTAATAATAGCTGGTACGTTAGCCGGATTATTCCCTGCCCGAAAAGCAGTTAGCATCCGACCGATCGAAGCACTTAGAGCAGATTAAGACTATGAGAATAGACATGGATACCTGTGAGGAAATCCTCATTACCATTACAAGAAATAAAACGAGAAGCCTGCTGACTGCATTCGGTGTTTTCTGGGGAATCTTTATGCTCGTAGCCCTTATCGGCGGCGGGCAAGGATTGGAGGACATGATGAAAAAGAACTTTGAAGGATTTGCCACCAATTCTGGTTTCCTTGTCTCGCAAAGAACGGGCGAGGCTTACAAAGGCTTCCGCAAAGGGAGATGGTGGAATCTGGAATCTACCGACATTGACCGTCTTCGCTCCCAAGTGAAAGAGGTGGAGATCATTACTCCGTCCGTAGCCCGTTGGGGTTCCAAAGCCGTATACGAAGATAAGAAATATGATTGTAGCGTGAAAGGATTGTATCCGGATTATCTCCACATTGAATCACAGGAAATGGCATACGGCAGGTTCATCAATGAGGTGGATATAAAGGAAGCACGCAAAGTATGTGTCATCGGAAAACGAATTTATGAAAGTCTTTTCAAACCGGGAGAAGACCCGTGTGGCAAATATGTAAGAGTAGATGGCATTTATTATCAAGTGATTGGCATGTCTTCTTCCGAAGGGGACATGAATATACAGGGACGGGCTTCGGAGGCCGTCACTCTTCCTTTCACTACGATGCAGCAAACATATAATCTGGGAGGACGAATTGATGTGATCTGTTTCACTGCGAAGCATGGAGTCAAAGTGTCTGAAATACAACCCAAAATGGAACAGGTCATTAAAGCCGCACATTATATCTCCCCGGATGACAAACAGGCTGTTATGTGCCTGAATGCCGAAGCTATGTTCTCTATGGTCGATAACCTGTTTACCGGTATCAACATACTTGTTTGGATGGTAGGATTGGGAACTTTGCTGGCAGGTGCCATCGGAGTATCCAATATTATGATGGTGACCGTTAAAGAACGTACCACTGAAATCGGTATCCGCCGGGCGATCGGTGCACGACCGAAAGATATTCTGCAACAAATTCTATCAGAGAGTATGGTACTTACCACCATTGCAGGAATGTGTGGAATATCCTTTGCCGTCATGGTGTTGCAACTTGTAGAGATGGGAGCCAACGCTGACGGAGGGGACACCCGTTTTCAAGTTACTTTCGGACTGGCAATCGGTACTTGTGCCCTTCTAATCGCACTGGGAATGTTGGCAGGTCTGGCACCTGCTTACCGGGCCATGGCTATCAAACCGATTGAGGCGATTCGGGATGAATAAGGAAGTGGAACAGTTATCTGGATATGTGAGGAGTTTAGTTTCAATCATCAATCGTAAATAATAAAATTATAAATAAAATCATGAAAAAGTATCTGAAAATCACATTATTGGTAGTCATTGCTATCATTCTTGTCGGAACATTCGTATTCCTTTATCAGAAATCCAAGCCTAAGGTAATCACTTACGAAACAGTTAGACCGGAAATGACTGACCTCCAAAAAACTACAGTAGCTACCGGAAAGGTGGAACCGAGAGACGAAATTTTAATCAAACCGCAAATTTCGGGTATTATCGACGAAGTATATAAAGAAGCCGGACAAGCTGTAAGAAAAGGGGAAGTTATTGCCAAAGTAAAAGTAATCCCTGAACTCGGACAACTGAATTCTGCAGAAAGCCGTGTGCGCCTGGCAGAAATTAATGCAACCCAGGCAGAAACGGATTTCGCCCGTGTGAAGAAGTTGTATGACGGTCAGTTAATTAGCCGGGAGGAATACGAGAAAAGTGAAGTGGCTTTGAAACAGGCTCGCGAAGAGAGACAAACGGCCAAAGACAATCTGGAAATCGTAAAAGAAGGAATTACCAAAAACAGTGCCTCTTTCAGTAGCACGATGATTCGCTCTACCATTGACGGGTTAATCCTGGACGTACCTGTAAAAGCTGGTAATTCGGTGATTATGAGTAATACGTTCAATGATGGAACCACGATTGCTACGGTAGCCAACATGAACGATATGATTTTCCGCGGTAATATTGATGAAACAGAAGTGGGACGTATCCACGAACAAATGCCAATCAAGCTGACCATCGGAGCTTTACAAAATCTGACTTTCAATGCCATTCTGGAATATATCTCTCCGAAAGGGGTGGAAACCAATGGAGCCAACCAGTTTGAAATCAAGGCTGCGATTACCATTCCGGATTCTGTTCAGATTCGTTCCGGATATTCGGCTAATGCGGAAATCGTATTACAAAAAGCCAATCAGGTATTGGCAGTGCCCGAAAGCACTGTTGAATTTAGTGGTGACTCTACATTTGTGTACATCATGACAGATTCAGTGCCCGAACAAAAGTTCCAGCGTACACAGGTGACTGCCGGTATGAGTGATGGAATCAAGATAGAAATCAAGAAAGGGGTAACCGTTCAGGACAAAATACGTGGTGCAGAGAAAAAAGATAAATAATTGAATCCGATGAAAATAATTCGTAAAACCATATCAGCCCTTCTGCTTGCCGGAGTCGGAATCACCTCCATTCAGGCACAGAACAACTCTTCGCAAGCGTGGACGCTGCGGCAATGTATCGACTATGCCATTGAACATAATATAGAAATCCGTCAATCGGCCAATAATGTCGAAGCAGGCAAAGTGAGTGTAAACACTACTAAATGGGCACGCCTTCCGAATCTGAGCGGTAGTGCCAGCCAAAACTGGAGTTGGGGTCGTACCGCTTCTCCGATAGACAACTCGTATAGTGACATCAACAGCGCCAATACCAGTTTCAGCTTGGGAACAAACGTACCTATATTTACCGGTTTGCAATTGTCCAACCAATATTCACTTGCCAAACTGGATTTAAAAGCTGCTATAGAAGATTTGAATAAAGCCAGAGAGGATATTGCAATCAATGTCACTTCGGCTTATTTACAGGTTTTATTCAATCAAGAATTAAGTAAGATTGCTCATAATCAGGTCGATTTAAGCAAAGACCAGTTAAAACGTATTCAAGGTCTTCAGGGAGTGGGTAAGGCATCCTCTTCTGAAGTGGCCGAAGCACAAGCCCGTGTTGCACAGGATGAAATGACTGCTGTACAATCAGACAATACGTACAAACTGTCCTTACTGGATCTCACCCAACTCTTGGAATTACCCACGCCTGAAGGATTTGTACTCGAAAGCCCTAAGGAAGAATTAGAGTTCGAATCTCTCACTCCGCCGGATGACATATATACACAGGCGCTTACTTACAAACCAAGCATTAAGGCTGCAGAATATCGTTTACAAGGTAGTCTTAATAGTATTCGTATTGCCCAAAGTGCGTTTTATCCACAACTCTCTTTCAGTGCCGGTCTGGGAAGTAATTATTATACGGTTAGCGGAAGATCAGAGAGCAGCTTCGGCAGTCAGATGAAAAACAATCTGAATAAATATATAGGATTTAATTTGAGCGTGCCAATCTTCAACCGTTTTGCCACAAGAAACCGGGTACGCACCGCTCGTTTGCAACAAATAGATTTATCCTTGAAGTTGGATAACAGTAAAAAAATACTCTATAAAGAAATTCAGCAAGCCTGGTACAATGCTCTGGCAGCAGAAAGTAAATACAACTCCAGTGAAGTGGCAGTAAAAGCCAACGAAGAATCTTTCCGCCTGATGAGTGAGAAGTTCAATAACGGCAAGGCTACCTTTGTGGAATACAATGAAGCCAAACTTAATCTGACGAAAGCTCTTTCGGATAAGTTGCAGGCAAAATATGACTACCTGTTCCGGACTAAAATTCTGGATTTCTACAAAGGACAGGTCATTGAATGAAAAAAAATAAAGTTGAGTTTAGTATAGTAGTTCCTTAAAACATATCCGTTGGTTCATTCGTTATTATAGAAAGAACTAACGGATATGAAGTATTTTATCGTCCTAGTGATTGTAATGATTAGTAATACATTTTTAGGAGTTGCTAAACCAATGAAGAATCAAGCAGAAATCTATTTTGCGGGAGGATGTTTCTGGGGGACAGAACATTTCCTGAAACAAATTCGAGGAGTAGAAAATACTCAGGTAGGGTATGCCAACAGTAATGTTGCCAATCCGAGTTATGAACAGGTCTGTTCAGGAAAAACCAATGCTGCCGAAACAGTAAAGGTGGTTTATGATCCGAAAACGGTAGATTTGAATTTACTGCTCGATCTATATTTCAAGACAATCGATCCTACCAGCCTCAACCAGCAAGGTAATGACCGGGGAACGCAGTATAGAACCGGAATTTATTATGTAGATAAAGAAGATCTCCCTGTCATCAAGCAGGCGATTCAACTATTATCCGCGCAATATAAAACTCCTATCGTCCTAGAAGTAAAGCCATTGACAAATTTCTATCCGGCAGAGACTTACCACCAGGACTATCTGGATAAAAATCCGGGTGGATACTGCCATATCAATCCCGCTTTATTCGAAATGGCACGCAAAGCGAATGCGCCGAAAGCTAAAGCGTATCAAAAAGCGGATGATGCAACCCTTCGTAAGGAATTGTCGGCGGAACAATATGCCGTAACCCAAAAGAATGCCACTGAACCTGCTTTCCACAATAAATACTGGAATGAGCATCGTCCCGGCATTTATGTGGATATTACTACCGGAGAACCTCTGTTTGTCTCTACCGACAAGTTTGATTCAGGTTGCGGGTGGCCAAGCTTTTCCCAACCGATTCAAAAAGATCTAATCGCAGAAAAGAAAGATACTTCGCACGGCATGATACGTACGGAAGTACGCAGTAAAACCGGAGATGCTCATTTGGGACACGTATTCACAGATGGGCCGAAAGAGAAAGGTGGATTACGCTATTGCATCAATAGCGCTTCACTTCGTTTTATCCCGAAAGATAAAATGAAAGAGGAAGGTTATGGAGAATATTTGCCACTCGTTAAATAGGCACCGCACCGGAAAGTAATACAAATCAATATAAGCTGTTTATCAGATAAACAGAACGGTGGATTTCCTCATAGGGCAATCCACCGTTTTTAATGCAGTTAAATTAAGAGAGAGAGAAGGAGTTTCACAACTCCGATTTATTTTTATCTGCTGGCAGTCAGCAGAGTTGCTTCATTAGTTGCCGGAGTAGATACATTCATAGCCCAGCTAGCAGCGGATTCTTCAATCCATTTATCATTCCATTTATAGTTCATATAAGCAACCGGCATATTAGCGTCGTTCAGTTCATAAACGCTCTTTTCAACAGATGCGTCGTAAGCTCTGTGAGAGTCATTCCAGCGTGCATATACCAAAGTGATTTCATTAGATGAATAAGTATAATCAATTTTAAAGTACGGTATCCATTTTTCAGTAGAAGCATCCCATTTGAAAGCTTCTTTGGAGGACATTCTCTTCTGATCGTCATAGGTAAAATCATATTTCATGTGGCGATAGAGAGAACCATCGAGTCTGTAAATCACTTTCGATACTACAAGTTCATCTACTTTTTCTTCATTAGTAATGAAGTTATTACCCTGTGCCTTCACTGTTGTATTAGCGATTCCTGCAAATACCATAGCAACTAAAACGATCATTCTGAATAATACTGTAGTCTTCATAATTGTATATTTTTTATTTGTTCAACATTCTGTTTTTGTTCTTCTGTTTATTAGACGGATCAAGCGTCTCAAACGGTTGCAACCTTCTGAAGTTTTTTTCATTTTTCTTCGTTGTCCGCTTGCGACTATAGAGATGCAACGAGCGTGCCAAAACGATAACTAGCTAATAATCAAGGAAATCATAAAACAGAACGGTGTACGAAAACGAACAGTTGTACGCTTAAAAGCGAACAACTAACCATTTTTTTCGCATTTTCTTCTTTCTACTGATGAATATAACTCTAAAAATGGGAAAATACTCCGCTTGTTGCCCGAATTATTATCTACCTTTGCAGCGATTATCATATCAAGAAAAAGAAGATGGAAACGTCCAACAAAAAAAGAATTATCATTCTATCGGCTATCGGTATCTTGCTTACCGGCCTTATTTGTCTCTTTGCATTCCGCAATGTCATTTTATGCCATATCGTTGACAAACGAACTACACGTGCCGAACAAACATACGGTCTACAAATTCATTATCAGGAGTTACGAATGAAAGGCTGCAATGAAGTGGCTTTACAAGGACTTTATATTGTTCCCAACCAACGCGATACCCTCCTGACATTACAATCCGTCAATGTAAAACTAAGTTTTTGGGAATTGCTAAAAGGAGAAATCGAAGTACGGAATGTGCTTATGAATGGCCTGGCAATCAACTTCATCAAGTATGATAGCATAGCTAACTACGATTTCCTGTTCTTTAAACGGCAACAAGAAGCAGAACCCCAACCTGTCATAGAAAGTGACTATGCCAACCGTATTGACCGGATATTAAACCTCATTTACGGTTTCCTGCCTGAAAACGGGCAACTCAGGCAAATCAATATAACCGAACGTAAAGATAGTAATTTCGTTGCAGTCAACATTCCTTCTTTTATTATTGAGAACAATCATTTCCAATCAACCATTCAGATAAAAGAAGATACACTGCCTCAACAACTATGGGAAGCCACCGGCGAACTAAACAGAAGAGACTATACATTAAAAGCATCTGTCTTTGCCCCGGAAAAAAGAAAAATCTCACTACCTTATATTACCCGCCGTTTTGGAGCAGAAGTCACTTTCGACACCCTATCTTATAATATGACTAAAGATAAGCGTGCATCCAATCAACTGCTCCTCAAAGGAAAAGCGAGAGTGAACGGACTTGACGTATTTCATAAAGCCCTCTCTCCTGAAGTAATTCATCTCGATCGTGGACAACTCTGTTACGAGATGAACATTAGCGGGCACTCACTCGAACTGGATAGCACGACCATCGTTGATTTCAACAAACTCCAGTTTCATCCTTATTTGCGAGCCGAGAAAGAGAAAGGAAACTGGCATTTCACTGCTGCGGTCAACAAATCCTGGTTTCCGGCAGATGATCTGTTCAGCTCTCTCCCCAAAGGATTATTCAGCAATCTGGAAGGCATAAAAACAAGTGGCGAGTTGGCCTATCATTTTCTATTAGATATTGATTTTGCACAACTAGATAGTCTCAAACTGGAATCCGAACTGAAAGAGAAAGACTTCCGCATCACAAGCTATGGAGCCACTTCACTCTCCAAAATGTCCGGCGAGTTCATTTATACAGCTTATGAGAATGGAATACCGGTGCGGACTTTTCCTATTGGTCCCTCGTGCAAACACTTTACACCATTGGATAGCATTTCACCCATCCTAAGAATGTCCGTTATGCAAAGTGAAGATGGAGCATTCTTTTACCATCGCGGTTTCCTGCCCGATGCCCTACGGGAAGCATTGATTTACGACCTGCAAGTGAAACGCTTTGCACGTGGAGGAAGCACGATCACCATGCAACTCGTAAAGAATGTATTCCTGAACCGTAATAAGAACTTTGCACGTAAATTGGAAGAGGCATTGATTGTATGGCTAATAGAAAATGAAAGATTAACTTCTAAAGAACGCATGTACGAAGTATATCTGAACATTGTTGAATGGGGACCGCTCGTTTATGGTATTCAGGAAGCTTCTGCTTATTATTTCAATAAACGCCCTTCACAACTGAACACGGAAGAAAGTATTTTCCTGGCTTCCATTATCCCGAAGCCCAAGCATTTCCGCAGCTCTTTTGCTGAAGGCGGACAGTTAAAGGAGAATATGGAAGGCTATTATAAGTTGATAGCCAAGCGGCTTGCACAGAAAGGAGTAATAAGTGAAATCGAGGCGGATAGTATCCGCCCCGATATCCAAGTTACGGGCGCTGCCCGGAATAGTCTAGCCGGTGAAAACCCGGAGTCTAGTTCTCCTTCCGCTGAGGAGTAATGAGATTGATATAAATAATAAAGGAATAGGTTATCTTCTTGAACTGCTGCTGTTTCTTTCAGAGGAACGGGAAGAACTTTGAGTGCTATTGCTTCTCGTACTTCCGGAAGAAGAGCGTCTTTCTGTTTGTCCACTAGAAACATTGCTCCGGGTAGAGCTACCGCCGCTTCGAGTAGAGCTCGAGCTACCGCTACTCCGGTTAGAAGTGGTACTGCTGCTACGACTAGTAGTACTACCGCTACTGCGACTGGAGCTACTACGACTGGAACTACCGCGACTGGAACCGGAAGAGCTATTATTTCTCTCGGAACTGTTATTTCTATTATAGGAACCACTATCGTTTCGTTTACTTGAACTTTCTCTCGAACTGCTACTTGTTTTTCCACTTTCACGATTGGAGGAACTGGAACCAGTTGAACTTCCGCTTGTTGGTCTGCGATTAGAGCTTGAAGAACCGGAACTTGTTTCCGGACGGGGACGAGTCGACGTACCAGGTCGCGTTGTCGTTCCGGGACGAGACGTATCAGGACGAGTAGATGTGCTTGGACGAGACGTTCCGGGACGTGTTGTTGATGAACCCGGACGGGAAGAATTACCCGGACGTGTCGGTGCATTATGCGGACGAGTGGAAGTATTCGGACGGAACCGGACAGAACCGAAATCCGAACGACGATAAGAGTGGAATACTCGCTGATCTCTCACCCGATGCGGTGCAGAATAATGGTTGAAATTAGTATATCTGCCCCGATAATAACTCACATGGTGAAAGTGTGGACGATAATGTGCTCCACAATAAGTACGGTAATGGTAAGGCACACCAAAATAAAACAAACTGCGATTCGGGTAATTAACATAAACCCTGAAACTCCATTTCCCTCCGGTTACATAGATTGGCCGATAGAAATACTCGGCACCGAGAAACCGACGATACTGCGCATCACTCAATACCCAGCGAAGATCGTCGTTACGGATATCCAACGCTTCATAATAATCATCCAATGCCCATTCGTAACCACGTGCTACGTAATCCATGATATTACGGACAGAATAAATAAAGTCGTAATTAATCTCATACGCATCATTATATTGCTGTGTACTCAAACTCAATTCATACGCCATCTTATCGGTAAGAAAACGTGTCTCCTTACGTACCTTGCTGGTACTCATTCCCGCCATTACAGTGGTACTGGCAGTCACGACTAACAATATAAATAGAATTCTTTTCATGGTTTCATTCTTTTTTAGTTACGTCCGCTATCGTAAGATTCCGCAAACTCCCTCATCTCTCTTTTGTCCATCTCAAAAGTGAAAACATCCGTCAGTATGGAGAAGTTCTTCTTATCTGCGATTTTCGGATAAAGTTTCTTTATCATATTCTTTTTATCTGTCTGAAAAGTACACATATCCACCAATTTACGGCATTGGGCACAAGTGAATCCCGAAGGAGGTACAACTTCATCCAGCATTCTGGTACGGTCAGACTCAAAAGATTTACCTCTATACTCATTGAAGAAACGGTCAAAATCGGCTGAACTCATAGCTCTGGGCCGTACATATCCTACGTCTCCCGGTCGTTGGTCACCGTGGTAAGCCTGGATATATTCCTTCATCTTGTCACGGTCAAAAGACGAAAAGAGCTTATTGACGACCGAAGCAAAATTTTCTTTATCCACAATTTGCGGATACATACGTTTCATCACAGTCATCTGGGCATCCGAACCACTTATCTGATCAATGATCTTTCCGCACTGGGCAGAAGTAAAATTGCAATCCAACAAAACGTCATCTATATATTTAATCTGCTCATCAGACATGATCACCATCCGGAAATCACTAAGAAAACGATCAAACTCATCACGCATCATAAGTGTTCTGCGACGGGGACTTTCTTCATAGCGTGGCGGACGAACCGGATCCGTATTGGTTACAACAACGGAAGGAGACATCACAACCGGAGGCGGCGGAAGAAGTATTTCATCACCATTAAAGGTATCCATACCCGTAACTCTTCCATCTGCAAAATATACAATAATCTTGATCGAGTTGCCGTAAAGCACTGAAGAAATCCGGTGGTACTCCCATTCCTCGCCACCTCCGTCAAAACGTCTGTAATCCGGTTTACCCAAGATTTTTTCTACATTCTGCCGGGACATTCCCTGCTGAACCTCCATCACTTGCTTGTTGGATACGTAAT
>OLXJ01001109.1_pt1 | contig 11022 bp, 8 predicted proteins | sample 1644591 | NCBI WGS metagenome assembly OLXJ01 (sample SAMEA103958150, study PRJEB25191) | human gut metagenome | biome: human-associated habitat [ENVO:00009003]; feature: intestine environment [ENVO:2100002]; material: feces | place: Germany | collected 2013/2015 | reverse complement strand
TCCGTATCGGCAAGCTGCGACATCCCGCCGTCAGCCTGTACCTGCAGCAGGACTTCGTCCGCCTTGAGTTGGGTCGGTTTGACGATGATCTTCACACCGTTCTTGAGAATCCATTCGGTCGTTCCGAGATCCTCGTTGTATGCGGTCTTCTTCACGGGCGAGCCTTTCAGCTTGATATCTGCGGGGATCAGAGGCTCGCTGACGGTATTGTCCTGGTAAGCCTCGACGTTGGATGCCATGACCTCGCTGCGGATGGCCAGAAGTTCGGCTTCGGTCGGCTCGGTCAGTCCTTCTTTCTTCGGTACTTCGACGGTGATAACCTGGTTTTCAGGTGTCAGAAGCTGTTTTACCCAAGCATTCACATCGTCGAGGGTCAATGCTTCGAGGTATTGTTTGTCGAGGTTGTACTGCGTTTCGGCATCTGCCATAGCGGTATTTTTCTTGTAATTCGCCAGGTAGGTTTGAACATATTGTCCGTTTGTAAGGTCGTTCCGATTGGCATAGGTAGCCTCGGCCTGACGCAGGAATTCAGCTTTCGTACGATCGAATTCGCTCTGTGTAAAGCCGTAACGCTTCATCTTCTCCATCTCTTCGAGGATAGCTTTGTAACCGCGGAGCAACTCTCCGTCTCGAGTTTGTACGGCGACCATCGTGAGATCTTGGGTCGGATTCACTCCCAGTATGTTGCCTGAATCCATCCCGGCACTCAGGAACGGAGCATCGGGCTGCATGGCGATTTCATTCATGCGATCGTTCGCCATGGCACTTGTGTAGGAGTTGAGTACGTCGTACATTTGGCTAATTATCAGGTTGTTGTATTGCTTGGGGAGAGCGGGTCGTTTGATGAAGAGCCGCATGACCGAAGCCGTCATTTCGGGATCGGAAAAGATGCTGACGATGGGTTCTTCGTTTTCAGGAACTAGGTAAGCCTCTTTCTGCGGGGCATCTGCAGGGGAAACCGGAATATCCGCCATCAGGGTTTTGATCTTGTTTTCGATCCGATCGACGTCGATATCGCCGACTATGACGATCGCCTGGTATTCCGGGCGATACCACGTTTTGTAGAAGTCGTACAAGGCTTTATGGTCGAAACTCTTCAGACCGTCCAGATAGCCGATTACGTTGCGGTGCTCGTATTTCGAGCCTCTGTTGACGGCGGCGTTGCGTCGTACCATGGCGCGCCATCCAGCTCCGTCGCGGGTGCGCAGCTCCTCCATGATTACGCCGCGTTCGTTGTTGATCTCCTGAGGCTCCAGACTGATGAACTGCGACCAGTCGTGCAGGATCAGCAGTGCGGTGTCGATCGTCGCAGGGTTTGCTGTGGGCACATTGTCCAGGTTGTAGCATGTTTCATCGTAAGAGGTGTAGGCATTCAGGTCCGCACCGAATTTGACGCCGTTACGCTCCAGATATTCTATCATCTTTTTGCCCGGCAGGTTCTTGGTGCCGTTGAAGGCCATGTGTTCGAGGAAGTGGGCGAGGCCCTGTTGGGAATCTTCCTCCTGGACAGCTCCTACGTGGTGGAAAATGTAGAAAGATGCCTGTCCCTTGGGTTTTTCGTTGTGACGGATGTAGTACGTCATGCCGTTTTCGAGTCGTCCGACGCGCACCTCCTTATCGGCGGGAATCGGCATGTCAGGCTGTAGTTGCGCCATGACATTCGTCATTGCGAACAGCGTGACAAGTAAAAGAATGAACCTTTTCATAAAATGATTGTTAATTGATTTTGGGTGAAATTATTTGTATTGCGTTGTCATTCGGTTGTTTCTTCCGGTCGGTATTCGATGATGTCGCCCGGCTGGCAGTTCAGTTCGCGGCAAATGGCTTCCAGCGTTGAAAAGCGGATCGCCTTGGCCTTGCCGTTCTTGAGAATGGAAAGGTTGGCCGGGGTGATATCGACCCGCTCGGCGAGCTCGCCGAGTGACATCTTTCGTTTCGCCATCATGACATCTATGTTGATGATTATCGCCATGTCTTGCGTCCCCCCCCCGTGTGTATATTGTATATCGACATTTATTTTTTCTTTAGATCGTGAGTTTTTGCTCTTCGCTCAACCGGGATCCGATCGAGAAGACCTCGGCCGAGAAGAGTACCAGAATCGCCATGACGATGTTCCAGTAGTTGAGCGGGAACGAGGCGGCGACTTGCAGGGGCGAATCTTCGAGAAACGTCCGGGTCGTACTCTGGTAAATATAAGAGCCGACTCCGGTGCAGACTTCGGCCAGAATCAGCAGGAACCCTACGGCACGCGTGTAGATGATGATACGCCCCGGCAGGGGTTGTTCGTCCCGTACCGATTTGCGCAGGATATTGATAATCAGCGCTACCAGGATCAGGATAGAGAGCTTGGCCAGCAGGGCCGGGATGGACAGCAGCAGTATGTAATTGATTCTGTTCAGTGTCCGGACTACTGTCGGGTCACTGTTTTCGTCCGTTTTGACGTAGATATTAACCCCCGTATATTCGGCTTCGGTGGAGATCGATGCGTGTCCGGTTTCTATCGGGAAAAGAGTTTCGTCGCTCTGGGCGTTTTGCAACCGGGCCGCCAAAAAGTAGGTGTGTTGCGCGATACCGTGTTTTTCCTGCATCCGAATGTCTTCGGACGCAGCCTGCCAACCTGTCGCCAGACTCGACGACACGTGGGGCACGAAGCTGTGGATGAATCCTGCGGCCAGAGCCAGGAAATAAAAGATGTAAATGACCAGCAGATGGCGCCGCAAAGATTTTTTCTGTTTTTTGTCCATTTTCGGTTTGCTGAATACGTAATGGAGGTGTTCGACCTGTTTTTAACCTCCGGTGAGGCAAAGATAGTAAAGAACTTCTGCAAAACAAATAATTTTTATCGTTTTTCGATAAAAACGCAATAAAATATAACGAATGATGTTTCTCGTCTGAATACGGAGCGGAATTTTCCGGACTTTTCCCGAACCGGAGATCGGACGGGCAACCCGGCTGAAACCTACCGAAGGTCGGACCGGCAGGGATCATCCCCGTCTTGGAGGCGAGGCCCCTGCAAGTACGGACGATCGAAACGAGAAAGCCCCTCTACGAGCTTCGTTACGCGGGGGAGCCGAAAACAAAAGTTGAGTTTGGTTCTCCGCTCTTCTTGTTATTATCTTTGACTTCTTCTTAGACACTCCATGCCGGCAAAACGCAAATAAAATTTGCTTTTGCACCCGGCTTATTCGTATCTTTGCACGAAATGCAGTCGGCGCGGCCGGAAGGCTTCGCTCTGTTTCCGGCATACGCCGCTACTGTCCGCAGGAAGCCGGGCCGGGGCGTTTTTGTAGGAATGAAACCATTCGGTATCTACGGCTTTCTCCCGGCCCGGCGGATAACCGGCGGATTGTCGTTTCGTTGCATTTGAAATTGAAAAACGCACTGAAATATGGCAGAGAAAACAGGTTACACTTATTATGCAGACCCTCAGCAGGTCGATTTCACACTTCGGATGACCGTTCCGGCTTTGGCGAACGAGGTCCTCAATACGGCGGGTGTCGATGCCCAGCGCAAAGGGTTCGGGATCGATAAGTTGAATAAGGAAAACCGCTCGTGGGTGCTTTCACGCATGGCGATCGAGATCGACGACCGCCCCGAACAATACAGCTCTTATGAAATCGTGACGTGGGTGAACGAGTACAACCGGATGCTCTCGACCCGTAATTTCACGCTGCACGATGCCGCCGGCCGGGAGTTCGGGCGGGCCGTGACGCAGTGGTGCATCATCGACTTGGGTGCCCGCAAGGCGATCGATCTCAATACGGTCATCGGCACCTGCGCCGATTCGATTGTGGATGCTCCGTCGCCGACCGAAAAGCCGCGCAAAGTGACGGGGATCGTTCCGCAGCATATTGCCGAACACCGGGTGGTTTACAGCGACATCGACTTCAACCGTCACGTCAATACGATGCGCTATATCAACATGATGTTCGATATGCTGCCCATCGAGCAGCTGACCGCGATCCGCCCGGTGCGTCTTGACATTCATTTCATGCACGAATGCCGTTACGGGCAAACCCTTACGGTCGGGTACGAACAACGGGACGGCTTGTCGCTGTTTGAGGTTTCGAACGGAGAGGAAGCCGCTGTCCGGGCGGCGCTCGAGTGGCGTTGATGTGTCGTATTTCGTGGTGGCGGGCGAGGCAGGGAGCCGAACCGAATCGACTTCGTTTCGGTCCGTTTTTACGATCGGCTTTGTTCCTTTCTGGAACGGGTTTTGCCGATATAGAGACAAAACCTTTATTATTATGGAAAAGATCAAAGTTGCGAACAAGTACCAGAAAAGTATCGATCTATTGAACGATGCTTTGGGAAAAGAGATTGCCACCTCGCTCCAGTACATGTATTTCCATGTCCATTTCGAAGATGCCGGTTACGAGTATCTTTCCAAAAAGATGCGGATGATTTCCATCGCCGAAATGCGTCACAGCGAGGAGTTGTCCGACCGTATCCTCTTCTTGCAGGGGGACGTGAATATGAACCCGTCGTTTACGACGCGCCAGATCTCCGATCCCAAGGAGATGTTCCGTTTCGCTATACAGCTGGAACAGAGTACGATCGACAGCTATAACGATGCCGCTCGCATTGCGGCCGAAGCCGACGATTCGGTAACGCACAAGATGTTCCAGGATCTGGCCGTCGAAGAGGAGGAGCACTTGGACTATTTCCGCAACGAGTTGCAGAACCTGCTCGATTACGGCGACAAGGAGTACCTCGCCTTGCAATCTTTTGCACGCAGCAAGGCCGAAGCCGAAGGGAAGGTTTCCGAGTAGTTTTTCCTCGCGGACGCGAGATAATGCGTCCCATACGTGGTTTTTGAATAAAATTTCATATCTTTACACGCGAAAAAAACTATTAACTTATTAAAATAATAGAGATATGAAATTTTATATCCGTATCGTGCTGCTGGCGGCTTTCCTGACGAGTTTGTTGTCGGCTCACGCGCGGTCCCCGACCATTACCTGGGACAGCATTGTGAAGGACCTCGGCGATTCGAATTACGAAGTCGTATTTACGGGTAAGATCCTGCCGGGATGGCATACGTACGACCTGCATTCGGACGTTTCTTCGACCCTGGTGGAGTTCGAGCCTGCAACGGGCCTGACGCTCGACGGCGATCCTTATGAGATCAACGCTTCCAAACGCGAATACGACGATATTTTCGAGGTCGAAATGGGTACTTATTTCGATGAAATCATCCTCGGTCAGAAAGTCACCCTGACGGGTGAGGGCGCCGTATTGAAAGGCAATATCAACTGGCGTTCCTGCGAGGAGGAAAATTGCAATTCGCCCGAGGATTGGGGATTCGAGATCACGATCGGCGATCCCGAGGCGGCCCGGGCATCCGTTGCGGCCGGGGATGCTGCGGATCAACCTGTTTCCGGCGACGGAGCCGGAGAGTCCAAAACCCTGTGGGGTCTGATTATCGAAGCGGTTCTTTGGGGCTTCGCGGCGCTGCTCACTCCTTGTGTATTCCCGATGGTCCCGATGACCGTATCGTTCTTTATGAAAGGCAGCGGATCGCCTGCTGCGGGACGTTTCAAGGCTTCGATGTACGGTTTCTTCATCGTAGCGCTCTATACGCTTCCCATTGCGGCGATCATTCTGATTACGCGTCTGGTGGGCGGCGATGCCGTGACGGCCGACATCTTCAACTGGCTGGCTACGCACTGGCTTCCCAACCTGATCTTCTTCATCGTGTTCATGATTTTCGCCGCATCGTTCTTCGGGGCCTTCGAGATCACGCTTCCGAGCTGGATGGTCAATAAGAGCGACCGGCACGCGGACAAAGGCGGTTTGATCGGTATCTTCTTCATGGCTCTGACGCTGGTGTTGGTGTCGTTCTCCTGCACCGGGCCGATCGTCGGCAACGTCCTGATTCGTTCGACTGCCGGCGAATTCTGGGTGCCCATCGTGACGATGTTCGCTTTCTCGCTGGCTTTTGCTCTGCCTTTTACGATTTTCGCTTTCTTCCCCTCCTTGCTGAAAGACCTGCCCAAGAGCGGCGGTTGGCTCGGTTCCGTGAAGGTCGTTCTCGGTTTTATCGAGGTCGCCCTCGGTTTCAAGTTCCTGAGTATGGCCGACCAGACCTACCACTGGGGGTTGCTCGACCGTGAGGTCTATTTGGCGATCTGGATCGTCGTGTTCACATTGCTGGGTTTCTATTTGCTGGGTAAGATCCGCTTCGCTCACGACGACGAACTCAAGCACGTTTCGGTGACGCGGCTGACGCTGGCCATCGCTTCGCTTTCGTTCGCGGTCTATATGTTTCCGGGTATGTTCGGTGCGCCGCTGAAAGCTCTTTCTGGCTATTTGCCCCCGATGCATACGCAGGACTTCGTGATCAATACGCAGGGTGTCGTTGCCGCACCGTCAGCAACGGCACAGACGACTGAAAAGATCAAATATGCGGATATCCTGCACTGGCCTTACGATCTGCCGGGGTATTTCGATCTGGCCCAGGCCGAAGCCGCTGCCAGGGAGGCCGATAAACCCTTGTTTGTGGACATTACGGGAATCAGTTGTGTGAATTGCCGCGAAATGGAAGCCCGCGTCTGGAGCGATCCGCGCGTGCAGCAGATCCTGCGCGACGATTACGTGCTGGTAGCCCTCTATACCGACGACAAGACCAAAGTGCCCGAGAACGAATGGGTGACCACTGCGGGAGGCAAGGTTCTCAAGGACATCGGCCGCATCAACTCCTACATCGCCCAGACCCGTTTCGGGGTGAACGGACAGCCCAACTACCTGATCCTCGGCCGTGATGGGCAGGAATTGGTTCCCAAGCGGGCTTACAATCTCGACGTGGAGGCATACATCGACTTCCTGAAGAGCGGTGTGGAGGCGTATAATAAAACGAAATAGGATGGATAGTGATAACCGGTTCGGGCAGTTCCTCCCGAACCGGTTATCGTTATCTCCTTGTTGCAGGATTCGGTAGGGTATTTGTATTTTTCCTGAAGTTGCCGTGCGCTGTTTATTCGAAAACAGGAGGGCCGTACCGAAGGTTTGAATCCGTTCGGGGATTCGATTTCAGTTATAAATAAAAGTTCGGGGTATGAAAATTTCGATCGTGGGGCCCGCCCATCCGTATCGTGGGGGCTTGGCCGTAATTATGCAGAGCATGGCCCGGGTTTTCCAACATCGGGGCGACGAGGTGAAGATCAAGACTTTCACGCTCCAGTATCCCCGTATTTTCTTTCCCGGCAGGAATCAGACGGTGCAGACACCTCCGCCGCCCGATCTGTACATCGTGCGGTGCGTGAATACGATGAATCCGTTCAACTGGATCGCCGTGGGGCGGTGGATCGCCCGCGAGAAGCCGGATTTCGTGCTGATGAAATACTGGACCCCCTTTATGGCGCCCTGTTTCGGTACGATTGCCCGTTTTGCCAAAAAGAACGGTACGACGCGTATCCTTTGTCAGATCGACAACGTCGAACCGCATGAACGCCATATGACCGACAAGCCGTTCAACCGCTATTTCCTGAGGGCGGTGGACGGCTTTATCTATATGTCCGAGCAGGTGCACCGCGAATTGCGCCGATATACGCAGGTTCCGGCGCTCTTCTCTCCGCATCCGCTTTTCGAAAATTTCGGTATCGTCATCGACCGTACGGAGGCCTGCATCCGCCTCGAACTGGATCCTTCGAAACGCTATGCGCTCTTTTTCGGTCTGATTCGGGACTACAAGGGATTGGACCTGTTGCTCGATGCCTGGAAGATCTACAAGCGGGAGCATCCTGCCGAAGACCGGCGCCTGATCGTGGCCGGTGAGTTCTATGCTCCGAAAGAGAAGTATTTGAAGCAAATCGCCGACAACGGACTGGAGGACGATGTGATTCTGCACGACTATTTTATTCCGGACGAATTGGTGCGTTACTATTTTTCCGTCGCAGATTTTTTGGTGCAGCCGTATCGTTCGGCCACGCAGAGCGGCGTGACCCAGATCGCTTATCAATTCGACCTGCCGATGGTGGTGACCGACGTGGGCGGTCTTCCGGAGATCGTGCCGGACGGTCGTGTCGGCTTCGTCTGCCGTCCCGATGCCGCAGAAGTCGCCCGGGCCATCGACCGTATCTGGCGGGACGATGTGCTCGCGGGATTCCGTGCGAACATGGAAGAGGAGAAGAAGCGCTTTTCGTGGGATGCGATGTGCGATCGCATTACGGAACTTTACCGATTGGTTAAATAGGAAGCGTAGAGGGTCGATCCGATTAAATAGGAACTCTTGTATCTCGAAAAGCGGAATCTCGTACGATCCTCGTCGCTTTAGCCGATAGACTCTTTATTACAAAACCCCCGCTGCAATTTGCAGCGGGGGTTTACTCATCATTTTTCCGGCAGACCGGGGATACGGATTATCGTTATTTCTTGATGTTGGGCAGTTCCAGGCCGTAGTGCTTTTTACGGTCTTCGAGCTTGAGCCAGAAAGCCAGCAGGAAAGCCAATACGCCGAGGCTGGCGAAAATCAGCATCGGAACCGTGTAGTTGTAGCTTACGTGTTCACCGGCTTTGATCGCTTCTCCCACGCCGGGATTGACCTTGTTGAGAACCCAGCCGATGATCATCGGGAAGGCCATCAGTCCGAGGTTCTGGATCCAGAAAATCGTTGCATAGGCAGAACCCATATAGCGGTTATCGACCAACTTGGGTACCGAAGGCCACAGGGCGGCGGGAACCAGCGAGAAAGAGAGGCCGAGCAGGATGATCGCCGAGAACGCGATAGCGGGGGTGAGGGGAACCAGTGCGAAAGTCATGTGGCAGATGAACATCAGGATCGCACCGATCATCAGCATCGTCGCGCCTTTGCCCTTGTGGTCGAGGAACCAGCCGAGGAGCGGAGTCAGAATCATTGCACCCATCGGGAACCAGCGGAAGATGTCCGAAGCCTGCTGGTTGGTGATGCCCAGATTACTTTCGAGCATACCCGTTGCGAAACGCTGGAACGGGAAAATCGCCGAATAGTAGAGCACGCAGAGTGCCGAAACGATCAGGAAGGTTTTGCTGCTGAAAAGGTTCTTCAGATCGGCGACCTTGAAGGGCTCTTCGGTTTCTCCTATCGGGGTGTCTGCCTCGGTTTGTCTGTCGAGTTTGAAGTCCATGACCGAGAAAGCGATGTAGGTCAGCAGGCCGATGCAGAGCAACAGGCCGACAACGGCTACCGGACGTGCTACGCTCGGATCGCCGCCCCAGTTAGCCACCCAGGGCGACAGGCTGAATACGGCGAATACGCCCAGTCGGGCAATAGCCATTTCCAGGCCCATCGCCAGAGCCAGTTCTTTCCCCGTGAACCACTTGACGATTGCACGGGATACTGTCACACCGGCCATCTCCGTACCGCAGCCGAAGATCATGAAGCCCAGGCAGGCGAGCTTCGCGCTGGCCGGAATGTCCGTGAGGAACGAATTGAGGAACTCGTAACCGAATCCGCCTTCATAGAAGTAGTTGCTCAGCCCGTAGAATTTGATACCGGCACCGAGTACCATCAGCGAGGCCGAAAGAATACCCGTAAACCGTACGCCCATCTTGTCGAGGATGATACCTGCGACGAGCAGGAAACCGCAGACGTTCAGAATGAATTCCGAACCGCCGTACAGTCCGAAAATCGTGGGGCTCCAGCCTCGGGTGCTTTCGAGCATGTTCTGCAACGGCGAGAGGACATCGACGAACATGTAGCCGAAGAACATGGTGAGCGCCACCAGAATCAGCGCGGTCCACCGAGCCCACGCCGAGTCGTTCAGTTTCTTTTGAATAGCTTGTGTCATAGTTTATTGAATTGGTTATTGTTAGTTAAAAAGCTTCTGTATGCTCCCCCGTGTAACGTTTGAGGATTTCATAGGCCGAGGTAATGCCCAGCTCTCCGGCTTTCGAGAGGTCGAGGCAGCCCTTGCGTGTGTCTTTCATATAGATTTGGGTCATGCCCCGGTTGTAGAACGCTTCGGCGAAGAGGGGATTCAGTTCGATGGCTCTTGAGAAATCTTCGAAGGCCTCGGGCAGTTTGCCTGAAAGAGCCAGCAGCGTTCCCCGGTTGTAGTAGGCTTCGGCGAAGTTCGGGTTCAACTCGATGGCTTCGTCAAACAGGGCGATTGCTTCCGCCAGTTTCTTCTGATTGATATAAAGCTGTCCTAGATAGAGATAGGCTTGTTCGTTGAATGGGTTTATTTCCGTTACGAACTTGTAGTCCGTTTCCGCTTCTTCTTCCTGTCCGTTGGCTTCTTTCACCTTGCCACGCAGCAGGATGGCGGTCTCTTCTTCCGGATTCTGGGCGAGTACGGCGTCTATGTCTTCCATTGTTTCCTTGTATTGCTTCATTTTCAGCAGAGCTTCCGCACGCATCAGACGGGCTTCGATGAAGTCGTCTTTCAGAGTGATGGCTTTCGTCAGATGAGCGATGGTCATGATTTCGTCATCCTGTCCTTTGCGGGCTTTTCCGAGCAGGAAGTGTGCGACTGCATTTCCCTCTTCGATGGCGATTGCTTTGCCGGCAGCCTCTTCCATTGCTTTGTAATCTTCCTGGATGTAGCAGACATTGGCCAGTGTGAGGAATGTGCTGGTCACATGAGGTTCCATTACTGCCATTTTCTCCAGAAGTTCGCGGGCTTTTTCGGTTTCTCCCATCGGGATGTAAAGTTGGCTGAGATAGCCCATCGTCTCGAAATCCTCTTCGATGGCAAGCGCCTCGGTAAAGCACTTTATGGCATAATCTGGACGTCCCATGCGTTGTGCACGCAAACCGTCATATTTGAATATCTCGAAGTTTTTCTGATCGTTTTTCTGTTTTTCACTCTCCGGAGTTTCGGACTTACCGGAGAAAAAAGACTTAAAAAAGTTCGGCATGATAGTGTTGTTTTAGAGTTTATCTGCAAATGTAATAACTTATTTTGAAATATGTAGCATTCCGTCCTGCATCTTCAGCTCGCCTTCGTCCAATAAATATCGGATTACTTGTCCGATATCCTCTTTTTCCGCCTTTATCTGATCGGCTGTTTCGGCAGGAGTGAGAGGGCTGTGGCTGAGTAA
>OLXJ01001078.1_pt1 | contig 11196 bp, 8 predicted proteins | sample 1644591 | NCBI WGS metagenome assembly OLXJ01 (sample SAMEA103958150, study PRJEB25191) | human gut metagenome | biome: human-associated habitat [ENVO:00009003]; feature: intestine environment [ENVO:2100002]; material: feces | place: Germany | collected 2013/2015 | reverse complement strand
ACAGCGGCGCGGGCATCCATATCGGATGTCTTTTTGAAAAGGTCCGTGTAGATGGTCATGCCAGCCATCATCAGGACAGCCAGTGCAAGGCCGACCAGACGAATCATCATACCGTCAACATTCTCGTTCATGATACCTTCTCCTTTTTCTCTTTTGCGGCCCGGCAGACACCATTCTGCCGCGGTCCACATCCCAGTTTTCTTCGCTGCGGACCCCCTCTATCGGCCCGCAGCGATGCATTTCCCAAGACATTCCAAAGAAAAAAGCCTAGGGTGAACACACCCCAGGCTCCATTGTCTGTCTGCTTAGTATAATAGTCTCTTTTGCAGTTTTTGTCAAGAGGGAGATGAAGGAAGTTCAGTTTTCTGTTCTCCGACCACTCTCAACAAAGTTTGCTTCTACCCTCATCCTGTGTTATACTTATCTCGCTGCCCTTCTCTACTCTGGCAACAGGGAGGAGGTGAGCAACATGAGTTCTCTGTTCAACAGCTTCCTCATAACTGTCGGAGCAAATGTAGTCTCGTACTACATCTGCAAGTGGCTTGAGGAACAGTTCAAGGCCGGTAAGCACTAACCCTTAGCAAGCAGGAAGCCCCCTTGGTATTCGCAGTACCGAGGGGGCTTCTTGTTGCTTTGGTGGAACCATGGAATGGTTCCGTAGTCTCATCTACAACTTTAGTATATGCACTCCTGCGCAAAAAGTCAAGAGGGCCGCCACAGATTTTGTTTCGCATCTGCGCCTGTTTCAGCTTATCACGCCCACAGATCCTCGGGGTACAGGCCCTCCTGGGTTTTCTGGGCGATGGCGGCCACCACGGTGGGCTTATCCTCACGGTAGGTCACGCCGTACCACTTATCGGTGCTCTTGAGCACGGTGACTGCCGCCTTGCCCTCATCGATGAGCTCGCTGGCCACGGTGGGCAGGAAATACTCGCATTTGAGGGGGTTCTTGGGCAGATTCTCACGCAGCCAGCCTGCAAAGCGGCGGTCGGCCTCGTCCAGGAAGCTCTTGCCGAAGCCCCACAGGTTCATGCTGACAGGTGCTTCCACCGGCAGGTCATCCGTGCCCTCACCGACAAGAGCGGTGCAGCGGATGCCGCCCTCATAGGTCTCGATGCCGGTGCGCTCGGTCACGCTGTGCAGGGTGCCGTCCGGGTTCACCACGCAGACACCGCGGGAGACGGTGCCGTTCTCGGAGACAGTATTTTTGAGCAGGTAGCTCACCATGCAGTAATCGTAAACTGCGCCGTCCTGATGGGTGGACAGATACTCATAGATGACCTTGAAGGCCTCGGGGCCGTAGTAGTCGTCCGCGTTGATGACAGCGAAGGGCCCATCAATGAGGTCTTTTGCGGCCAGCACGGCGTGGCAGGTGCCCCAGGGCTTGACACGGCCCTCGGGGATGGTGAAGCCTGCGGGCAGCTCATCCAGCTGCTGGAAAGCGTATTTCACGTTCATGCCCTGAGAGACGCGGTCACCGATGGCGGCTTTGAAGGCATCCTCGATCTCGTGCTTGATGACAAAGATCACAGTCTCAAAGCCTGCGCGGTGGGCATCGTACAGGGAGTACTCCACAATGGGCTGACCCTTGGGGCCCACCGGGTCGATCTGCTTCATGCCGCCGTAACGGCTGCCCATGCCGGCAGCCATGACCACCAATACCGGTTTGTTCATTTTTCTTTCCTCCTGCGTCAGTGCGCTGTTCTTTGAGTCTATTATACTCCAAAATTTCCCGGGCAACAAGGGATAGCTTTTTCTTGAATTTTTGCATGGATTCTCACCCACTGCCGTGATAGAATAGAGGCAATGGAGTTTCCGCAGAAAAGGAGAATGCTTATGTCAACCAAAACTGTCTGGATCACCGGCGCTTCTTCCGGCATCGGGCGGGAGTTTGCCCGCCGCTATGCCCGGCTGGGCTTCCGGCTCATTCTGACCGCCCGCCGCCGCGACCGGCTGGAGACCCTTGCCGCCGAGCTCCGGGCGAAACACGGCACCCTCTGCCGCATCGTACCCGCCGACCTTGAGCAGGATGCGCAGGTCACCGCCCTGTGCGAAGCACTGGCAGACGAACGCATCGACCTGTTCATCAACAACGCAGGCTTTGGTGCCTGCGGTGCCTTTTCCGAAACAGACGAGGGCAAGGAGCTTTCCATGCTGCGGGTGAACGTGCTGGCCATGCACCGGCTGTTCAAGTTCACCCTGCGCAAGATGGAAGCACAGGGCTATGGCACCATCCTGAACGTGGCATCCTCGGCGGGCCTGCTGCCGGGCGGGCCCTATATGGCGGGCTACTACGCCTCCAAGGCATACGTTGTCAGCCTGACCCGCGGCGTGGCTGAGGAGCTGCGGGAGCAGCACAGCCCGGTCTATGTCTGTGCCCTCTGCCCCGGCCCCGTGGACACCGAGTTCAACGACCGTGCCGACGTGGTATTCGCCCTTAAGGGCATCACCCCGGAGCTCTGCGTGGAGGAGGCCATGCGCGGGATGCTCCGCCGCAAGACCATCATCGTGCCCAGCACCCTGATGCGCCTTGCCACCACGGCCCAGAAGCTCGTTCCCACGCCCCTGCTCATGCCCATCGTGGCACGCCAGCAGAAAAAGAAGCTGGGCTGATGGCCGCTTGACAGCGCACCGCCGCTCATGTATCTTAGAGGTATCCGAAAAAACAGGAGGAATGTTCCATGAAAATTGCACTCATCAACGAAAACAGTCAGGCCGCCAAGAACGGCATCATTGAAACCGCCCTGAAAAAGGTGGTGGAACCCATGGGCCACGAGGTGGTCAACTACGGCATGTACACCGCCGAGGATGCCGCCCAGCTGACCTATGTTCAGTGCGGCATTCTGGCCGCCATCCTGCTGAACAGCGGCGCGGCCGACTACGTCATCACCGGCTGCGGCACCGGCGAGGGTGCCATGCTGGCCCTGAACAGCTTCCCCGGCGTGATCTGCGGCCATGTGGAGGACCCCGTGGACGCTTACACCTTTGCCCACGTCAACGACGGCAACGCCGTTTCCATGCCCTTTGCCAAGGGCTTTGGCTGGGGCGGCGAGCTGAACCTCGAGTACTGCTTCGAGAAGCTGTTCGGCTTTGGCCACGGTCAGGGCTACCCCAAGGAGCGCGTTGTGCCTGAGATGCGGAACAAGGCCATTCTGGATGATGTGCGCGCTGCCACCTTCAAGCCCCTGATCGAGTGCCTGCAGAGCATCGACCAGGACCTGCTCAAGGGAGCCATTGCAGGCGAAAAGTTCAGTGAGCTGTTCTTCGCCTCCTGCAAAGATGAGCAGCTGGCCGCCTACATCAAGACCCTGCTGTAAGCAGAAGCGGCAGGATATACGAATCTTATCCAAACACATCCTGCTCACCCTGAAAAGGGCGGTTTATGATACGAAACACGAGGAAGTCTAATATGGCATGGTTGTACCATTTCAATCAGATCGTCACCCACGGCATGGAGGGGTTTCTGGAGACGGCAGTGCCGCTGATCTCCGGGCTGGCTGAGATCATCGGCCTGTTCATCATCGTCACCAGCCTTGTCAAGGCCACCTACCACTATGTGCGGGCCACCTTTTTCCATGGCCAGCACGATTTCCTCCACGAGATGTCCAGCGGCCTGACCACGGCGCTGGAGTTTCTGATGTCGGCGGAGATCGCCAAGACTTTCCTGCTGCAGAATCTGGAATCGGTGGTGCCGCTGGCGGCCACCTTTGCCCTGCGGGCCATGATGAGCCTGATGCTCCACTGGGAGATGGAGGGCGGGCACCGCTCCGGCCGCAAAAAGGAAGAAACGCCCGCCGGTGAGACCGAGAAAAAAGAATGACTTATAAAGCTTTCCTCTTTTTTCTCGGTTCCGGGTTGTGTAAAACGTAAAAATCGTGCCCCGGCTCTTGACAGTTTTGCACAAAGGGGCTATACTCGTGCCATCGAAAGCAAAGGCGCTGACGGAAGTGATTCCGCCAGCGCCTTTTGTGTTTTCGCTGGATATTGCTCGGGAGGAATAGAGGGCCTCCTGAACAAGGCTCCCGCGCACATTCGGTGCGGGGAGCACATTACAAACCGGGGAGGTATTATAATGTTCAGTTCCATAAACACCTGTTGGGTGCTGGTTGCGGCATTCCTGGTCTACTTTATGCAGGCCGGTTTTGCGCTGTGTGAGGCGGGCTTTACCCGCGCCAAAAACACCGGCAACATCCTGATGAAAAACATGATGGACTTCTGCATCGGCACACCGTGCTACTGGGTCATCGGCTTCGGCCTGATGTTCGGCGGCACAAGCGCGCTGATCGGCGGGTTCGATCCGTTCATTCAGGGCGATTACAGCCACCTGGGGCTTGACATCCCGCTGTGGGTGTACATCGTGTTCCAGACCGTGTTCTGTGCCACGGCAGCCACCATCGTGTCCGGCTCCATGGCTGAGCGCACCAACTTCAAGGCTTACTGCGTTTATTCCGCTGCCATTTCGCTGGTGGTCTACCCCATCTGCGGCCACTGGATGTGGGGCGGCGGCTGGCTGCAGAGCATGGGCTTCCATGATTTTGCCGGTTCCGCAGCCGTTCACAATGTGGGCGGCGTGATTGCCCTGCTGGGTGCCGCAATGCTCGGCCCCCGCATCGGCAAATACGATAAGGACGGCAACCCCCACGCCATTCCCGGCCACAACCTGACCGCCGGTGCGCTGGGCGTGTTCATCCTGTGGTTCTGCTGGTTCGGCTTCAACGGCGGCTCTTCCCTGAGCCTTGCCACCGATGAGGCCATGACCCTGACGGGCCTTGTCTGCTTCAACACCAACCTGGCCGCTGCCGTTGCCACCTGCGTGACCATGATCTTCACCTGGCTGCGCTACGGCAAGCCCGATGTCTCCATGACCCTGAACGGCTCTCTGGCCGGTCTGGTCGCCATCACCGCAGGCTGCGACGCGGTCTCTCCCTTCGGTGCCTTCATCATCGGCTTCGTGGCCGGTATCCTTGTGGTCCTGAGCGTTGAATTCTTTGATAAGATTGCAAAGATCGATGACCCCGTGGGTGCTGTCTCCGTTCACTTTGCAAACGGCGTGTGGGGCACCATTGCTGTGGGCCTGTTCTCCAACGGCGGCGACGGCGTGGGCAAGGGCCTGTTCTACGGCGGCGGCTTTGCACAGCTGGGCACCCAGCTGCTGGGCCTTATCACCGTTGATGTGTACGTTGTGGTCGTGATGTTCATCATCTTCAAGATCATCGACAAGACCATCGGCCTGCGTGTCCCCGCTGAGGTGGAGATCGACGGCCTGGATATCCACGAGCACGGCCTGACTTCCGCTTACGCCGGTTTCTCCATCTCCGATGCCAACGCCGCTGCCATGGTGCCCAACGAGAACACCGATCTGGGCGAGGATGATGCCTCCAAGGCAAGCGCCGTGCAGATGAACGCTGCCGTGCCTGTGGTCAAGGAGCCTGCCGTCATCCACGATGGCATCTACGACACCGGGATGCACAAAGTGTCCATCATTGCAAAGCTCTCCAAGTTCGATCAGCTCAAGACCGCGCTGAACGATCTAGGCGTGACCGGCATGACCGTGACCCAGGTGATGGGCTGCGGCATCCAGAAAGGCACCACCGAGAAATACCGCGGCGTGCCTGTGGACAGCACCCTGCTGCCAAAGATCAAGGTCGAGGTCATCGTTTCCAAGATCAGCGTGGACGCTGTGGTGGATGCCGCCAAGAAGGCCCTGTACACCGGCCACATCGGCGATGGCAAGATCTTTGTCTACAACGTGACCCGCGTGGTCAAGATCCGCACCGGCGAAGAGGACTTCGCCGCCCTGCAGGATGTGGAGTAACGCTCCGCACAATTTCAACCGCTGTCCCGCTTTGAAAGCGTGACGATATTTGTTCTCCTTGTTCTCCTTTTTCCTTTTTCTGAAATCCATTCGGCAGAACCCCTGCTTCCTCCGCACAAGGAAGCAGGGGTTTGTTGTTGTCACCACGATGTGAGCCCCCTGCAATGGTTCCGGGTTGACATCCCTGTGCGGGCGTGTTATTTTGGAGTGTAAAATTTTCAGTTTTTTTGTATCAGGAGTTTCTATGAGCAACTTGAATGATTTTAACCGCGAGGCCAAAGCCGCCCTGTGGGTGGTCCTGCAATGGCTGCTGCTGGCCGTGCCCACGGGTCTGGTCTGCGGCGCAGTCGGCACAGCGTTCCACCTGAGCGTGGAGTACGTCACCGAGCTGCGGGCCGCGCAGAGCTGGCTGCTGCTCTGCCTGCCGCTGGCGGGCCTTGCCATCGTGGCACTCTACAAGGTCACAAAGTGCGAAGGCGTGGGCACCAACAACGTCATCCGCGCCGTGCAGAGCGGCGAGCCGGTCAGCCTGCTGCTGGTGCCCGCCATCTTTCTGGGCACGGTGCTCACCCACCTGTGCGGCGGTTCTGCCGGCCGCGAGGGTGCAGCCCTGCAGATGGGCGGCAGCATTGGCTGGAACGTGGGAAAACTGCTGCATCTGAGCGATTACGTCCGCCGCACCGCCACCATCAGCGGGATGGCAGCGTTCTTTTCCGCTCTGTTCGGCACCCCGCTGACCGCCGCCCTGTTTGCCATGATGGTCGAGGACGTGGGGCTGACGTTCACTTCGGCCTTTATGCCCGCGTTCACTTCGGCCCTCATTGCTTACGGCGTATCCCTGTTCTTCGGGATCGCCCCGACCAATTTTGTGCTCAATTCCATCCCGCACCTGACGCTGGAAACCGCGCTTCAGACCGCCCTGCTGGGCATTGCCTGTGCCGCCGTGACCCGGCTGTTCTGCTGGACGCTTCACACCCTGGAACACGGGATCCCCAAACGGATCCCGAATCCCTGGCTCCGGGCTTTTGCGGGCGGTGCAGCCGTGGTAGCGTTCTCGTATCTGTTCGGTGTGGGGCGGTACAACGGGGCCGGAATGGCCGTCATTGCCGATGCCGTGGAGCAGGGCACTGCCCTGCCCTGGGATTTTGCCTGCAAGATCTTCCTGACCGCCCTGACCCTGGCAGTAGGCTTCAAAGGCGGCGAGGTGGTCCCAAGTTTCTACATCGGGGCGACCTTTGGCTGCATCGCCGGGCCATGGCTGGGCCTGCCCGCCGGATTTGCCGGTGCCATCGGTCTGGTCTGCGTGTTCTGCGGAGCCACAAACGCCCTGATTCCCTCCATCCTGCTGGGATTCGAGCTGTTTGGCGGGCAGGGGCTGGAGCTTATTGCGCTGGGCTGCGGCGTGTGCTACATGCTCTCGGGCCACCACGGCCTCTACAGCAGCCAGACCTTTGTCACCAACAAGCTGCGGCCGGAGTACGCCTCCCACAAGTGGCGGATCAAGCTGAAGAAAAAAGAAGAATGATTTTTCGCAGATTTTCGCCGCGGAGAGCTTGATTTTTTGCCGCCATCGTGCTACAATCAGCGTAGTTTCATCCTGACCAAAGCGATGATGCGGACAAACCGAAGCTCGTTCCCCATGACGCAGAGAGGGCTGCCCCGGATACCGGGTGCTGCAAGCAGCCTGCCGTGCATCGGGCTTCTACCACCGCAGAGCGCAGAGGAGAACCTCTGCCGGGTGCGCCCGTTACAGCACAGCGAGTGGCGTGTTCTCAAGGGCACGCAATTCGGGTGGAACCGTGGAACGCGTGAAATCTTCAGGCGCTTCATCCCGTAAATTTGAGCGGGATGGAGCGCTTTTTTGTTTTAACTTTCATCAAAAGGAGAACCACTATGAAGATCATCTACAAAGACGGCCATGTGGACGAGTGCCCGCAGGACCAGGAACTGCATGTTATCCGCCACACCGCTGCTCACATCATGGCGCAGGCCATCAAGCGCCTGTACCCCGAGGCTGACTTCGCCTTTGGCCCTGCCACCGAGAACGGCTTCTACTACGATGTCGATCTGGGCGACACCAAGCTCACCGATGATGATCTGGCCAACATCGAAAAAGAGATGCGCAAGATCTGCAAGGAAAATCTGGCCATCAAGCCCTTCATCCTGCCCCGTGACGAGGCTGTGAAGCTGATGGAGGAGCGCCAGGAGCACTACAAGATCGAGCACATGGCTGACCTGGCCGACGAGACCGAGTTCAGCTTCTTCCAGCAGGGCGAGTACGTTGACATGTGCATCGGACCCCACCTGACCTACACCAAGGCGCTGAAGGCCTTCAAGATCACCCAGCAGTCCGGCGCATACTGGAAGAACGACAAGGAAAACAAGATGCTGACCCGTATCAACGGTGTGGCATTCCACAACCAGGAAGAGCTGGAAGCCTGGGAGAAAGAGCAGCAGGAGGCCCGTGAGCGCGATCACCGCAAGATCGGCAAGGAGATGGGTCTGTTTATGACCGACGACCTGGTGGGCCGCGGCCTGCCCATGTTCCTGCCCGCAGGCTACACCGTCTGGCAGGAGCTGGAGAACTATATCAAGGAGAAGGAGCGTGCACGCGGCTACCTGCACGTGATGACCCCCTGCATCGGTACCGTGAACCTGTACAAGACCTCCGGCCACTGGGATCACTACCGCGAGAACATGTTCCCCGCCATGGAGATGGAGGGTGAAAGCTACGTCCTGCGCCCGATGAATTGCCCCCACCACATGATGATCTACGCAAATCGTCCCCACTCTTACCGTGACCTGCCCATGCGCATCGGTGAGATCGCACACGATTTCCGCTACGAGTCCTCCGGCACCCTGAAGGGCATTGAGCGCGGCCGCCACTTCTGCCAGAACGATGCCCACCTGTTCTGCACTCCGGAGCAGATCAAGAGCGAGGTTGCCGATGTCTGCAACCTGATCTTCGAGACCTACAAGGACTTCAAGATCACCGATTACCGCTGCGTTCTGTCCCTGCGTGACCCCGCCGACAAGAAGAAGTACCACAACGACGATGCCATGTGGAACCACGCCGAAAACGCTCTGCGCGAGGTGCTGACCGAGCTGGGCATCCACTTCACCGAGGAGATCGGCGAGGCCGCCTTCTACGGCCCCAAGCTGGATGTGAACGTCAAGCCCGCCGTGGGTGCTGAGTATACTCTGTCCACCTGCCAGCTGGACTTCTGCCTGCCCGCAAAGTTCCACCTGACCTATGTGGACAAGGACGGCTCCGAAAAGACCCCCGTTGTCCTGCACCGTGCGATCCTGGGCTCCCTGGACCGCTTCATGGCCTACCTGATCGAGGAGACCAAGGGCAAGTTCCCCACCTGGCTGGCACCTGTTCAGGTCAAGGTCCTGCCCGTTTCCGAAAAGACCCTCGAGTATGCGGAGAGCATCACCGAGAAGCTGGTGGAGGCCGGTGTCCGCGTGGCTCTGGACGACGACAACCAGAAGATCGGCTACAAGATCCGTGCCGCACAGCAGGTGGACCGTGTGCCCTACATGCTGGTTCTGGGTGCCAAGGAAGCCGAGGCCGGCAACCTCTCTGTCCGTGACCGCAAGGGCGAGACCACCACGATGGAAGTGGATGAATTCATCGCAAAGGTCACCGACGAGATCAAGACCCGCGCATATAATAACTGATTTCGCCTGAAATAAACAGTAAGCGCCGCGTTCCCAAACCGGGAGCGCGGCGCTTGTTTTATGCTTATTTTGTTTTACGAGCAGTTACTTCAGCAGGTTATTATCCGCAAAGTAGTCAATGCGCATGGCTTTGCGGACATTGGCCAGGGTGGCGGCAGCGGTCTTTTCAGCCACGGCGCTGCCTTCCTTCAGGATCTCTACGACCTCGGGCAGGCGCTGCTCCCACTCCTTGCGGCGGTTGCGGATGGGCTCCAGCTCGGCCTGCATGACGGCGTTGAGGAACTTCTTGATCTTCACATCGCCCAGACCGCCGCGCTGATAGTGAGCCTTGAGCTCATCGAGGTTCTGGTACTCCGGCAGGAACTCGGCGAAGTGCTCGGGGCGGCTGAAAGCGTCCAGATAGATGAACACGGGGTTACCCTCCACCTTGCCGGGGTCCTGCACCCGCAGGTGGTTGGGGTCGGTGTACATGGACATGATCTTCTTCTTGATGTCCTCGGGCTCATCCGACAGGTAGATGCAGTTGCCCAGGCTCTTGCTCATCTTGGCCTTGCCATCAATGCCGGGCAGGCGCAGGCAGGCGGCATTCTGGGGCAGCATGATCTCGGGCATGGTCAGGGTCTCGCCGTAGACGGCGTTGAACTTGTGCACGATCTCGCGGCACTGCTCCAGCATGGGCATCTGATCCTCACCGGCCGGCACAGTGGTGGCACCGAACGCCGTGATATCCGCTGCCTGGCTGATGGGGTAGGTGAAGAAGCCCACCGGGATGCTGGTCTCGAAGTTCCGCATCTGGATCTCGCTCTTCACGGTGGGGTTGCGCTGCAGGCGGCTCACCGTGACCAGATTCATATAATAGAAGCTCAGCTCTGTCAGCTGAGGCACCATGGACTGGATGAAGATGTGGACCTTGTTGGGGTCCAGACCGCAGGCCAGATAGTCCAGTGCCACCTGCAGGATGTTCTGGCGGACCTTCTCCGGGTTATCGGCGTTGTCCGTCAGGGCCTGCGCGTCAGCGATCATAATATAGATCTCGTCGAACTTGCCGGTGTTCTGCAGGCGCACGCGCTCCTTCAAAGAGCCAACGTAGTGGCCAACATGCAGGCGGCCCGTGGGACGGTCGCCGGTCAGAATGATTTTTTTCATGATGTTCTCCTTTGCTGTATATCAATTTCCCCACCTTATATATGGGGAAACCAGTTGTACTCCACTGCCCCGTGAAGCAGGGCAAAAGTACTCAATTATTCTTAGTACATCATTTACGAAACGATGTACTACTCCGGATACACTAATCTTGACTCCGGGAACTCATCAATATGTGTCAGCACCTTCAGATACTTTACTGCCAGGTATTTTGCCATGCCAAGGTTCATGTCCAGATAATTGCCGCAGTCCTTTGGTGATGCCCCAGGTACTTCACCTTCAAAATCACGGACAAATCCGTACATTTCCACCACTAAAGGCAGAATGTCCTTTGACTCATAATCACCTGCCAGCAAGAGATAAAAACCGGTTCTGCAGCCCATTGGTCCAAAGTATACAGTCTTATCCCCAAATTCCTTATGGTTTCTTAAAAAGGTTGCACCTAAATGCTCAATGGTGTGCATTTCTGCGGTATTCATAACAGGCTCTTCATTGGGGGAAGTCATGCGCAGATCAAAGGTGGTAACAGTGCTGCCACCCACTTTGTCCTTTCT
>OLXJ01001065.1_pt1 | contig 11358 bp, 8 predicted proteins | sample 1644591 | NCBI WGS metagenome assembly OLXJ01 (sample SAMEA103958150, study PRJEB25191) | human gut metagenome | biome: human-associated habitat [ENVO:00009003]; feature: intestine environment [ENVO:2100002]; material: feces | place: Germany | collected 2013/2015 | reverse complement strand
AACCAAAGATCTATATCCTTGATGGCGTTGCGTGAAATGATGAATTGACGGTTGGCCCGGAAGAAAAGCCTCTCGTCCAGTTGCTCTCCCAATGCGTCGAGGGTACGGTCTACGGGATGTTGCTTCCCGTCGGAGGTATAGGCGGTAACCTTCTCGTTGGCCGTATAGAAATAAAGGATCTCCTCAACCGCCAACGGATAGAATTTATCGGCCAGCATGATCAACAGGCTCTTGATCGTGTGGCGACTCTGGATCGTACGGTTCGTTTGCCGGATATGCGCCAGCCTTTCCTCGGTATCGAACAGCCGTAATTTATTCAAGGCCCTTTCCAGCGAGGCCAGCGTGACAGGCTTCAGTAGATAATCGATACTGCTTACTTGAAAAGCCTGTAACGCATACTCATCGTAGGCGGTCGTGAAGACTACTGGGGCATCTATCTCCACCTGCTCGAATATCTTGAACGCCGATCCGTCCGCTAAATGGATATCCATGAAGATGATATCCGGATGAGGCGATGTCCGGAAGAAATCCACGCTCTCCTCGATACTCTCCAACTCGGCGATCACTTCGATCTGAGTAACCGTATTTTGCGCCAAGATCGCCTTTAGGCTATTAACGGCGGTAGTCTCATCTTCTATAATAACTGCTTTCATGAGTGAATGGGTTTATTAAGTAAAGGAAGCGTGACCTTGAAATATTCCTTGCGGTTGGAGATCTGGATGTCCTTTCCGGTAAGCATCCGGTAGCGCCCCCATAGGTTCTTCAATCCGATACCGCTACCTTTGCTATCTTCCGACTTAGGATGTATTTTATTGGATATGATTAGTTTGTCCTCATGGGTGGTATAGATATCGATCTGTAGTGGGTATTGCTTGCTGATAACGTTGTGCTTTACGGCGTTCTCGATCAGGGGGAGTACGCTCAATATCGGCAGATACCAAAGCAAGTAAGGGGTATCCGCTTGGATGGAGAAGAATAGCTTTCCCTCGTAGCGCACGCTTAGCAGATAGGTGTACGCCTTTACGAATTGAAGTTCTTCCGCTAGCGTAACCAGCTCTTTCTTGTTGCTTTGCAAGATATACCGGAAGACGTTGGATAGCTCATCCAGATAAGCCAGCGTCTGTTGTTTCTCTCCGCTCTGTATCAAGGCGTTCAATCCATTTAAGGAGTTGAAGAAGAAATGCGGGTTGATTTGTCCCATCAAGGCGTTATAGGAATTCTGTAACTTCTCGGTCTTCAATTGCTCATATTCCAGTTTCATTTGCTGCTTGCTGCCCAGCAGCCGGATCAGTATGGAGCTTAGCATGACCGTGAGGAAGACGAAAAGATGCTCCGTCATGAAAGAGTTAGGGACCGTGAAAGGATTGGGCGGTACCGGTATGTCCCGATGCTCGGCAGGCCTGATGGTTTGCGTAGCCATCCTGTCCCGGTTGATGCGGATCATGATATCCCGGGTAGCTGGCTGAGGTCCGTCTTCTCCCAGCCATTCTACAACAATGGCCGTGTACAAAACCGGCGACAGATGAAACATGCCGTAGGCGATGCTGATACAAGTTACGCAAACCACCAATACCCTTTTATACTCTTTCCTGCGGAAAAGCTTGTCCCCGAACTTATACATCAAGCTGTTGACAATAAATAAGATGAAGGAGAACACGAAGAACCAGATTAGCAAATAATACATGGTGCGATCCGGAGGCTGGATACCCATGCTCGGGTTTCCGGTCTCGAACTCATATTTACGCATCAGAAGGGCGAAGTTCACGAAAATACTAAGCAAGACGGATATCGTGAAGCCGATCAATAAGTCATTTCTTTTTAATTGTAACATAGATAAACCCTTTGTCTGCTTACAAAGATAGGGCTTCCTTATCCGAGCGGGAAAAGGAATCGACGAAACGGATAAAAATATCGGTGAATCGCCCGGGCTTCCGAAAATAATGTACCTTTGCCGGAAATTAGGATCTCTGTCGCTATGACGAAATGGTTTGCCTACATATTGCTGGCCAGTGTCTGCCTGTTGCTTTCCTGTGGCGGTAAATCCGTACGGGAGAAATTTGCGGAAGCGGACCGGTTGGTAAACGAGAATAACTTAGATAGCGCCGCTTGGCTGCTGGAGGAGCAAATAACGCTTTCCGCTCTTTCGGATAGCGATAAGGCAGAGTATGGACGGAGGCTCGCTTGGCTTCATCTCTTGCAGGGGCGCAGCTTGGTGAACGACTCGCTCATCGACTACTCCGTGGATTATTATAAGGAGCATGCCTCGGAGCCTTTACTTTCCGCTTATTTCGTAAAGGCTATTTACATGGGTGATTCCCGGAAGGGGTTGGAACAAAGGCGTGCCTTGTACCGAGAGGCGATAGATTCCGCTTATTCCCGTTCGGATTCGACCTACCTTGTACGTTTTTATGACCGATTGACTTCCTTGAGTTTTGGTGAGGGGTTGTATCGGGAAACAATCGCAGAGTCGAAGGAATGGGAAGCCTCGCCAAAAGCTGGATTTAAGGAGATGGCCTATTATATGGCCGGGACTCGGCGGATTATTATCTTCGTTTGGCTGCGGACTCGGCCTTGGCTAAGAATATCGAATGGTATGCCCATCATTTTGCCCGTAATTATGCGGATTTCTTGTATGACTTTAATCCCAAGGCTTCTATCAGATATCTGCGTTTGCTGAAGGAACGTTATCCGGAACGAGAAATCTTGGGATCCTATGTTATGCCTTGGATCAATCTAGGGGAGCTGGATTCTGCCCGGAAGTATATCGAGAAGAATACGTTAGACTTGGAGCGTAGTCACAGCGATGATATAGCCTCGCATGCGCTTAATTATGCCTATCAATTTATATTGGGCGTAAAGGAAAATAAACCGGTCGATATTTCCCGATTAGGGCAATATTGCGATTCTTTGTATACCGTGAAATCCCAAACGGAGAAGGCTGAGCGGGAACGATTAGTCGATCAAAATCGTTTACGCCGAGAAAATCTTCGCTTGGAAATGAGCCGGCAGCGTACGTTCTCTATCTTAGTGATCGTTTCCTTGCTTTCCATATTGGTAGCTGGTGGAGTTTCCTTATATATCCGTAACCGAAGGAACCGTTTGATTGATATGGAGGAGCGTTTGGAAGCCTTGCGTCAGCTCTTGAACGAGTCCAAGCAATCCGTAGCGGAGGAGGAGAAACCCGATAGTGCCTTTTTCCGTAAGGTCTTGTTGCAGCAATTGGGTGTTATCCGCTTGATGGCGACTACTCCCACGCAACAAAATAAGGAATTGCTCCAGCAAATGACTCGTATCACGAATGAGGATGTCCCGGTAGATATGCTTTTGGTATGGGATGACCTGTATCCGATTATCGATGCGGTCTATGATAATTTCCATACGCATCTGGTCCGATTGTCTGATGGGCGTTTGCTGGAAAAAGAGATCCAGCTTTGTTGCTTGCTATGCGCCGGCTTCTCTACCAAGGAAATCAGTGTGGTTACCCAGCAAAGCGTCCGTACGATCTATCAGCGCAAGACGGACATCCGCCATAAGCTGGATATGGATGAGAAAGAGGATATCATCGGCAATATAAGTGCTCAAACGGCAAATATAAACTTTTCTCTCTAAGTCGTTCGCTAATGCTTTGTAAATCAGTATATGAGCGTAATGCCTTGCACTTTAGTTTCTTGCCTGTATAAATCGATTTTAGCTGTTTCCCTCCTTACATTTGTCTCGAATCAAATTTGAATTTTATGAGAAGACAAGTATTATTTGTGGGATTGATTTGCGTTGCCTTTTTGGTAAATGCGCAAGAGGAGAAAACGATCGATTTGGATGAGGTTACCATTCAAGCCTCTTCGATTATAAGGAAGAAAGACCGTCAACTTATATTCCCCTCCAAAGACCAAGTGCGGCGCTCGATGGATGGCTTGGATTTGACAAGGCGGATGTCTTTACCTCGCCTATGGGTAGATCCGAATACGAAAAGTATCTCTATGGCGAATGGAAACGTTCAGTTGCGTATAAATGGCGTGTTGGCTTCTTCCTTAGAAGTCGCCGCCCTCTCGCCGGAGGATATCAAACGGGTGGAATATCACGATAACCCCGGCTTGCGATATGGGGAAGGAATCGATATCGTCTTGGATTATATAACGATCAAGCGGACTTCCGGAGGAAATCTCGGCGTGGATTTAAGCCATCAATTAAACACGTTTTGGATGGCAGATTATATATATGGTAAGTATAACCGGGGACGTTCGGAATTCTCTTTATCCAGCTTTGCGAACGGACACCGGTATAAAGAGGCATGGCAAGACCGGACGGAAATCTTTCATACCCCAGACGGTACCTTCCAGCGAACACAGGAAGGAATCCCCGGGAGGGATTATGAGATGTATTGGACTACGACGGCGAATTATAACTACACGAAGGATGATGATTATTTCTTGAACGCTAAGTTGAACTTTTATTATTACGACTATCCGCATAACTATAGCGACGCCCTTTTAAGAAATAGCGAGAGTATGGCTACGACCCATCTTATCGATAATAATAAATCCTTGAATACCCGTCCCTCGCTCGACTTGTATTATTTCCGGAAATTACCCCGTAAACAATCATTGGCCGTCAATGTCGTGGGAACTTATTCGAATACCGATAGCCGTCATACCTACCGGGAAGAACTGGAAAGTATTCTTTTGACAGATATTTATACGAAAGTAGATGGAAAGCGCTATTCGGTAATCGGAGAGGGTATCTACGAGAAAGAGCTGGAGACCGGCCGAATTTCCGCTGGTTTGAAACATACGCAAGCCTATACGGATAACGTGTATTCCGGCTCCGGTGATTATACGACCCATATGACAGAGTCCGAGTCGTATATGTATGCGCAATACGTAGGAACTTGGAAGAAGTTGGTTTATAATGTGGGTTTGGGTGCCTCCCGTAATTATCTATCGCAAGAAAATGTGGACTCCTACAATCGGTGGTACTTCCGCCCGCAGGTGACGCTTACTTATACTATCAATGAGATATTATCCGCCCGTTACCGGTATAACCTGCGCAATGTAAACCCATCCTTGTCTGAGTTGAGTAACGTGGAGCAATGGATTGATTCCTTACAGGTTCGTAGAGGTAATCCGGGTCTATCCCCTTTCTTATATCATAACAACGCCGTGGAATTTCATGTGAATACGGCAAAGGTCAAGGCCGGCTTTACTTTCTCTTACCAATACCAGCCCCGCATGGTCATGGAAGAGACCCTGTATGACGCTAGCCGGGGACTTTTTATCCGCACCTACGATAACCAACGGAGTTTCCATCGCTTTACGCCGGAACTCTATTTGAATTATTCACCCTTCGGCGATTATCTGCGCATGAATATCTCCGGAGGCTTGAACCATTTCCAATCGAATGGAAATAGCTATTCGCATACATATACGGATCCCTTCTATGTGATCTCTTTGAATAGCGATGTGAAGAACTTTAATTTTAATCTGTTGATTTATAAGAGAAGCTATAGCTTTTCGGGTGAGACCAGTCGTGAGGCCGATCGTTTTAATAGGTTGGGTATCGGTTATAGGATCGGGAAGGTTCAGTTAAGCGCTTCTTTCTCTACCCAATTTACCTCATCCGCCCGTTACCGGAGTAAGAACCTTTCAGCGATCGCTCCCTATGTGACCGATCAGCGTTTTGGTGATATTTATCCGGGCTTCGAGATCGGATTCTCTTACCACTTAGATTTCGGTCGCAAATACAAATCCGTGGATCGTAAGTTGTATAATTCAGATAATGAATCGGGTATATTGAATAGTCGGAAGTAAGTTACATCTATATTGTCGATTACGTGTTCGCGGCTTTCAGTATGCAATATATTATAATTGGGTAGGATATAGTTCTCTATCATTCCTACCCGTTTCATGCGTGCGAACACCTCTTGGTAAGGCTGCCCCAATTTGCGTGCGGTTCCTTCTATACAAAAGGAAGCGAACGCTAGCTCTATTTCTGTTTGCGATAGTTCGATTTGTTTATCCATTTTTCCATGTCGCTTAGGTGGATTTGCTTCAAATGTACGTAAAAAGCGGCTCATGCGATAAAATCCGTGGATGAAATTATCTATAAATGGGAATTCCGTAGAGGTAGTACTTACTTTACCGATGAAGTATATCTCCTGTGGAACTTGAAGTATATCTCTTATAGGGAAGGGAGTGGTATCTCGTGAAAATGACTTTTGATGAACCCTTGTTTTAGAGCATATCCAAATTATCTGTCAGCGATATTCATTCATGAATCGTGGGCGACTTGGATATATGATTTCTTTCAATGCCCATTCTAAGGTTCTTATAATGCCCATCGTAAGCTCCTTTGAATGGGCATTGTTAGATGCTTACGATAGGCATTGTAAGAAACGATAAACAAAAAGCCATCCGGCATTCCGCTGGATGGCTTTTCGTATGGCAATAGAATCGGAGAGATTAGACTCTCTTTTCTTTGATTCTTGCTTTCTTACCGGTAAGGGCACGCAAGTAGTACAATTTAGCACGACGTACTTTACCGACTTTGTTAACCGTGATGCTTTCGATAAACGGAGATTCGATCGGGAAAATTCTCTCTACACCTACGTTCTCAGACATCTTACGAACTGTGAAACGTTTTTTGTCGCCGTGACCGGAGATACGGATAACAACACCGCGATACTGCTGGATACGCTCTTTGTTACCCTCTTTGATACGGTAAGCTACCGTGATCGTATCACCACTCTTGAATGAAGGAAGTTCCTTCTTCGTAGCGAACGCTTCTTCTGCAATCTTAATTAAATCCATTGTTTATAGCTTTTTAATTGTAATTTATAATGAAACGCAATTTAACGGGCTACATTTCCCGACAGAGATTACGTAAAGCGGGTGCAAAGTAACGAAATAAATATTTGATTCGCAATAGATAGATGCTTTTTTGCTCGCTATTTGATTAAATCTTTTATGTCTACCAAGGATTCAAACCATTGACATCCACCAGCGATTCCCGTTCCTCCTTCCACATTGCTGTAGATTCGGACAGGCTCGGCCAGACCTACATTCGTAAGTCCGCCCATGATACCTTCATTCTTGATGTTTTGTAAAGATAGCAGATATTGGTAATAGGGTTCGGACAGGGAATATAAACGAATATGGCGTTTGGTATAATATTTAGTATCGGACCTAAGTTGTTCTTTTACTTGCAACGTGTATTCCTTCCCGTCGAACAGCTCGTCGGAAAATACCCGTCCCCGCCAATTTACCATCGAGGAGCCGAAAACCTCATCCAAGATACCTTGTTGCTGCGTGAATACGGGATCTACGGAGAAGTCCAACAGGACACCAAGATGGTCGTCATCTCCCCATATCTGTAGAGAATAGTAATTTGATTTACCCGGGGTATCTTGGAAAGTGATTTGATAGATAAGCACATCGTTTTCTTCTATGTAGGAGATATTCCCATCTCCATCGACAAGGGTACCGCCGTTGCCGGTAGCTTCTTTACGGGGAATTATGCGCAGGCCTTTGATTTCGGTCTTGGAAGGAATCTTATCTTCCGCCGAGGCTGTTCCATATTCCGGGGTGGAAGCTACAATCTTTACGGTTTGTCCGGGCTGTGGAACCGTATTCGATATATAAAGCGTATCTGTTACCCATCCACCTCGATCCTCTCCGAGCCAACGAGAAGATTTCCAATAGGAATATTCTTTCCAAGGCATCTCCTCCTTGAAGATCCCGTCTATGTATAATTCCACCTTGGCGTTTCGAATCGTCACGTCCGGCTTGCTCTCTGAGTGAAACCATGTGCGGGATATGCTGGCCATTACGACTGTATCCGGCGAGAAGGCCGAGTTGATCACCATTTTCGGTGTAGTACGATATTCCTCTAGGTCAAACTTCCTGTAGCAGGAGGTTAGGAGCAGGCTGGATAATAAGATTGATAAATAGAATATAGGTTTCATGTTCTTTAGAATTTATAAGTATATGATATAGACGGAATGATCGGTAAGAGCGATAACGTCTCGAAATAATGGCTGTAGTTTATCCAAGACCGCTTATGGATAGTTATCGGGTTCATCTGGCAATAAGCGTTATATACGCTGATATTCCAGATACCGAGATGGCCGTTCTTTTTAGGTCGATAAATATTAATCCCCAGATCTAAGCGGTGGTAAGCGGGGAGACGTACGTTATTACGCTCCGTGAAATAGTCCAAGCCTCCTTCCGGTAAGAGCGGAGGGACAGGAGTGAGGCCCAAATCCTCGTAATTCTCGAATGCCACCGTAACCCGGTTTCCGGTCATGAAAGTCCAGCTTCCTGTTAGTTCCAATTTCTCGTTGATCTTCCAGTTTGCGACGATATTCAGCTTATGGCGGTTATCGTATTTCGCGGGGAAACGTTTGCCATTATTAATCTCGTCGAACTGCCGGTCGCTCCACATTAGTCCGTATCCGATCCATCCTGTTATACGCCCCGTCTCTTTCCGGGCGATAAACTCCGCTCCATAGGCCCACCCCTTACCGGCGGCCAGTTTCTCCTCCCAACCGACGAACGAGGGTAAGAAGTTGTAACCATCTTTATAATCCAGTAAGTGATTCATCCATTTGTAATAACCTTCCACCGAGAAGGAATAGTTCTTGTGCAGATTGTAATAAGCGCCAACGGATACTTGATCACTCACCAATGGTTTTAATTTCTTGCTGACCGGCATCCACATATCGGTAGGGAGACTCATATAACTTTCGCTAATCTGATGTACGTATTGATTCATCCGGGCGTATGAGGCCTTAAGGCTTAGATCCCTCGTGAGCAGGAAGCGTACGGATAAACGAGGGTCTAAGGAGACATATGTCTTCTTTTGTATATTGTACATGTTCAGGCGTAATCCGGCGTTAGCCCGGACAATGGGAGATATCGCCCAGTCATCTTCGGCGAAAACAGCCAACTCATTCGCTGAAAGGCGCTCGTCTCCGGTAGTTCGTTTGGTCGGAGACAAATTCTCGGAGGTCTTTTCCTCGATATATTCCGGGCTGAAACGATGGTAAAGATAGTCGGTACCATAACGGATATGATGTGCCAAGGTAGGAATATAGTCGAAGTTCGCATGGACTCCGAAATCATTGATACCGTTTCGGGTTGAGGTCTCGATAAACCGTGAAGAATAATCTTTGTCACCCTCGGTTCCGTAGTATTGTGAAGTCTCTTGTTTTAGTTTGGATTGATAATGGGAATAAGCCAAGGTGACGGTACCGAACATCTTGTTGTTAAACACATACGACCAGCCGGAAGACAATGCGATGTTACCCCAGCGCATCTTTCCAAAGTCCTTGTTCTCGAAAGGGGTTATATTATCACCTACGGAGAACTCAGAACTTCCTCCTTTTAGGAAATCCTGTCCGAAATAGAAATTAACGTAAGCTTGGCTCCGGTCATTGATATGGTGGTTCACTTTTAGGTTCAGATCGGTAAAAGCATAGCGTGCGCTGAATTTCTCCCCCTTCTTTTTCTGAATTTTATTGTAGATCGCCAAACCCGGTGCGGATAAGGCATCCAGCCAAGAGCGACGGAAGGAGGCGTTGAACGAAGTCCGGTCTTTAATGATCGGCCCTTCGAAATTTAAGTTACCGGAGGTCAATCCTAGCATAGCGCTACCATGGTACTCTTTCATATTGCCATCTTTAGTATGCACATCCACTACGCTGGAAAGCCTTCCCCCATAGCGGGCGGGGAAAGCGGATTTATAAAAATCCACATCTTTCAAAGCCTCGGCGTTGAAAGCGGAGAAAAGTCCTCCGAGATGATTGACCTGATACAGTTGGATTCCGTCTATCATATACAGGTTCTCGTCTCCATTCCCCCCACGGACATACATCCCGGCTAATCCTTCCGTTCCGGCTGATACGCCGGGTTGGGTTTGCAGGGCTTTGATCACATCAGCCTCACCGAATAAGGTCGGGATGGTCTTGATCATCTTCCGGGTTATTTTAATCGTTCCCATCTGAGGGGCTTGTATCGGGTTTTGTGTGTCATTACTACCGGTAACGACAACTTCGGCCAATGCCTCACCGCTTTCCAGCAGAATTTCCATCACGGTATCCCGTTCGAGCGGTTGGAATGTATGTGAGAAACGTCCGTATCCGATGTAGGAAGTCTCCAGACGGACTACCCCGACCGGTAAGGTTAGACTGAAGAAACCGTGGTTATTGGTAGCTGTGCCCCTTTGTGTGCGAGAGTCATAAACGGAGGCCCCGATTAGATATTCTGTAGTCGCTTTATCCCGTACGAATCCGCTGATGGTTACTGAGCGGGGGAGTTTCTTCAAGATGATGTGGGTACCGTTTATCTGATAAGACAGAGGGAGCTTTTGGAATAGCCGGGTAAGGCATTCCGATATGGATTGGTTATCAGATTTGAATGTAATCCGGGAAATACCTTTGAGAATAGAAGGATCGTAGGAGAATGTCATGCCTGTTTGATGCTCTATTTTTTTCATGATTTCTTGGATCGGTTCTTGTTTAGCCTCGATACTGAGAGTCGGCGCCTGTCCCCAAGCGCTTGATTGAAAGCCGAAGATAATCAAGATTATGAGTAGTATTAGCTTCATGAAGTACTTCCTTTTTTATTACGAGACAGGAAAGATAGTAAAAACCCCTATCACAATTCACGTTACTATTGCGATATTTTCTTATTTTTGGAGAGTAATAATGATAATGTTGTGATGAGACAGATTGGTATCTTGCTTTTGTGTTGTATTTCCCTTTTATCGAGTGGGGCGCAAACAGTCCCGAACCTTTATCGTGCGGTGGATCAGGAAAAGATGAATCATTGGGTTGATTCCGTGTTTGACGCTATGAGTTATGATGAACGGATCGGGCAGTTATTTATGGTTATAGCGAATCCTAAATCCGATAACCGGAATATGCAACGGCTTATGCGTTACGTGAACGATATCAAGATCGGGGGCATCTTATTCCATAAAGGGGATCCGGTGACGCAGGCGGAGGTGACCAATCGTTTGCAAAAGGCTTCCCGGATTCCGATGTTGGTCTCTTTGGATGGGGAGTGGGGACTTTCCATGCGATTAAGTGGAACCACCCGTTTCCCGAAAAACATGATGCTAGGCGCTATCGAGGACAATGCCTTGATCGAGGAATATGGAAAAGAGGTGGGACGGCAGTGCCGGGAAATGGGAATTCATATAAATTTCGCTCCGGATATGGACGTGAATAGCAATGTGGATAATCCCGTGATCGGCCTGCGTTCGTTTGGCGAGAATCCGGAGGCTGTGTCGGAGAAAGGTATTGCTTACGCAAGAGGATTGGAAAATACGGGCATCTTGTCTGTCTCCAAACATTTCCCCGGA